>OCHI01002333.1_pt1 | contig 10949 bp, 9 predicted proteins | sample 1538691 | NCBI WGS metagenome assembly OCHI01 (sample SAMN04571718, study PRJEB22368) | human gut metagenome | biome: human gut; material: stool | host: Homo sapiens | place: Luxembourg | collected 2012-09-21 | reverse complement strand
GAGAAGAATCTGGTAATCCGCAGTGACTGGGATTTCACCAACGACCTCACCGCCGATCGTCCGCAGATAATCTTTCAGTACAGAAAGACTGTCGGAGCTGTCCAGTGTGACCAGAAGTTCATTGTTAACATATCCAAAGCCGCCCTGTATTACAACATTCTCTGCTGCCGGTTCGTGATAAATCAGATCACCCATGTCCGTTTCAGGGATGTCTTTTTCTACATTCACCGCAGAGACTTCTTGAACAGTTTCAGTGGGCTTAGACGACAAATTGCTGAAAATCAAAAAAGCCAAAATCGTTCCCAGAAACAGTACAAGAATGCCAAGCAGAGCAAAGAGCCATGTCAGGTTGTTCTTACGGCGCTTTCTGTGCATATGATTCGCAGTAGATTTCTTCATAATGATATTCCTTTGCTTGAGTTATCGAAATTTGTGATGCAATAAAAAAACTGGAAGAATGCCATAAGTTAAAGCTCTGCGATGCTTCGCAGAAGCTCAGAATTTACAGATAGAATGCAGCGAACAGATCGCCGATTCCATAGAAGAAGTCACCGAGACTGGTAAAGCCCCAGTTGCTGCCACCAGACATTGTGTGGGTATAACCATCGGAGTAAGTATATACACCGTTTTTCTTGGAAACGACAGCACCATGGGACTGCTCAAGCGTTTTGGATTCGCTTTCCCATTTATCGTAGTAGGTGCTACGGAACATACGTCCGAAAGCATAGCAGACCTGAGAAATGATACCGCCGCCCTCAACACAAGACATTTCACTTTCGTTCAGTGCCATATAATTAGCGGGCATCTGAAGTTTGCTGTTTGCCATAAAGCAACACTCCTTTTATTTTGTGCCTTCTTCCAGTTTTTTTATTGCACCCCTTTCTTTCTATAATTTTCCGATCTCAGCCTTTATATCTTGCCAATAGAACCGACGTATTATCGTGCCCTCCGGGAACAGCAAGTGCCGTTTTGACCATCTGTTCCGCCGCCTGTTTCAGATTTCCCGTCACGGCCAAAATTCTGCACATAGTGCTGTCCGGCAGATAGCGGTACAGCCCGTCCGTGCATTGAATGAGCACATCTCCCTTCCGAAGCTGGAACGGCATCCGGTTTCCGCTGATCAATGTCAGCTCCGAAATCCCAAGATAGCTTGTCAGAGCAGCACGCTGCGGATGATGCAGTGCCTCATCCTGTGTTATGCTGCCCTCCAGTGCCATTTGGTCAAGCTGGGCACCAAAATTGTGATCGATGTTCAACTGCTCTAGCGTACCATCTCTATACAGGTAAATATGGCTGTCTCCTATACTGCACCAGAACAGCTTCCCGTTACGGAGAAACACTGTCGTCAGAGTCGTCCCCGCTTCGATTTTCTGGTTGGCCGGGTCCCGGAGATTCTTGACTTCCTCGTTCAGTCGTAGTGCTGCGCGTCCCATCTCCGTAGGAATATCTTCCGCCTGAGCGTGTTCCAGCAGGTATCTCGTTACCCCATGCGCCGCCAAAGCGCTGGCACGTTCGCCCCCGGTAAGCCCGCCCATACCGTCACACACAGCGCAGACTGTGCAGAAATCCCCAAAATCAAAGCATATCGAATCCTGCTGGCTTTTCCGGGTTCCAATCGACGTATAGCTGGCGATCTCCGCCTGACTCGTCTCATAGGCATCGGCACACATCGTTTTTTCTCCTTCGTCTTTTACGGGTATCAGAAGAGTCTGTGTGATATCATCCATCGCTTCGGGAATGGTATTGGCTTCCTCGCCTGCCTTTTTTCGCTTGAACAGGGACATCACGTTTCAATCACCACCTTGAATGTGTACTCGGGCGACACGACACAAAAAATATCGCCATCTTTCAGTGTATACGATTTTTCTTTTTCCATTGGCTTTCCGTCCGCCAGATAGGTGCCATATTTGGACAGGTCCCTGACGATAAATTCCCGCTTGGGCTCGTTGTAAAACACCTCGCAGTGATTCCGGCTGATCTGGTTATCCGCTGGCATCATCACGTCGCTCGTCGCCAAACGCCCGACCTTCACCGTGCGATTCGGCTCGATTATCCACCGCCGTCTGGAAATGTGACCACCCGATTTCCGCATCGTCAGCTCCAGATATGCCAGCCTGCGTTTTTTCGGATGGAAGAATGCGGCCAGGCGCTTCGGCTCTGGCATATTCTGCTCCTCAACCTGACACATCTTCTCCGAGTCGTCGGAAGTCTCGACATGAATTTCCGCCTGCTTCGATGCCTTTGATTTCGGCATCAGTGCCCCCAAATCGATGTCGTAGTCCTCCGGCCGGACGACCTGTTCCAGTGCATCCAGAAAATCAAGCATCCTGCGATAACGGTCGTGGTAGTCGAACGCCAACGCCTTGTCAATCACGTCCGACAGCTGTCGGGAGACAGCGGGACACAGCTCGTGCAACGGGGGATAGGAGGCTCCTTTCGCACGGCTCAGTGCGTCCAGCATCTTGCGCCCTGACACGATAAAGTAGAAAGTTGCGGCCAGTGCGTAAATGTCCGTCCACGGTCCCTGACACGGTTTCTGCGTATACTGCTCGTAAGGGGCGTAGTTCGGCTTCAGGTAAATTTTTCTTTCTTTATTATCGCTCCCCTGACGGAACGAGCGTGCCGCGCCGAAATCGATGAGCTTTATTTCACCGTCCTGTGTGATAAGGATATTTTCCGGGCTGATATCCCCGTGGATCATGCCGAAACGATGGACTTCTGCCAGTGAACTTCCGAGCAGGAACAGCATCTGGAGTGCCATCTTGAGCGTCTGCTTCGGATTATGATTTTTTCGGAACACCCGCAGATTGCAACCCTCAATCAGCTCCATTGCAAAATATGCCGTCCCGTTTTCTTCAAAAAAATCCAGAATGTCAACGACAGAGATATTTTCTCGAAGCTCCTGAAGGGCGCATGCTTCTTCAATGAACTGCTGCTTTCCCTCTTCATACTCAGGCCGGTTTTCTTCATCTGCCAGGATGAGGGCACCATCTGGTGTCCTCCCCTGAAGCAGACCGGACGGGAAGTACTCTTTGATGCAGCAGCGTAGGCCGCTCTGCATATTCTCAGCAAGATACGTAATTCCGAAACCGCCCTGTCCCAAACTCTTGCCCAACAGGTATTTTTCTTTCAGAATGGTGAACGGTGCCAGATAGTCTTTCACTGCAGAAGATTCTTCTGCATGATACCCGCAGTTCCGACACTCCCCATGCTCCATCGCTTCCTGAAAGCAAACGGGACAAAGTTTTTCTTCCAGACCCGCCATCTTTTATCTCACCCCGTCCTAATACTTTCCCGGCTCAGTTTTTGAACTGGAAGATTTCGTTTCCGAGCGTGATATACATACCATTCGCCAGCGTCACTGTATTGCTGCCCAGAATTTTCTCGTCGCCCACGAACGTGCCATTTTTGGAGCCAAGGTCCTGAATGTTGCGGCAGCTAATCTTCGCATGGGCACGGCTGATGATCGGGTTGGAGACGATGATGTTTGCCTGAGAACCCTTGCCGATCACAACCTCTGTGTTATTGTAGATTGCAAAACTCCGGTTCGTGTTCATCTGGATCAAAGAGGCCACGACTGTCATCGAGTTGTCCGTTGCCGGCACGGTTGTGGCATTGCCGTCATCGACCAGATTCGTCTCGGCATCCCGACTCGGATCGTTGCTGTTCCAGTCGTCCACGAACGCTTCCTCGTCTTCATGCACCGCATAGCTAACGATCACGGAAGCCACGGACATGATTGCGGCCAGTACGAGGAGCACAATCAGAATCATAGTCAGTGCAGGGGCAACACGGCTGGTTATCGAAGTGTCCGTCGGATCGATGGAAAATTTACCCGCAAACACAAAGAAGTACACTGCCAGCAACTCGATGATGCCAATCAGGTTCGCCACCAGTGCGCACCAGCTTATCGTGAACACACTAGCAATAGCCGCTGCGACGACCAGCACGAAGAACAGTACCAACAGTGCCACGCAAATTTTAGAGATATCATCCGAGGCATCACTCATGGTTTCAAGATTTACCAGCCTTGCCTTCTGCAAATCGGGACTGACAAGATAGGAAAATACACTCGTACTGCCTTTTTCAACGAATTCATCGATCTTATCGGAGGTAGTGCCCGCACCGAACTGAAAATTCAGCTTTGCTGCTTCTTTCATCTGTTTAAGCTCAGAAGTCATGGTTGCAGGGATATCCTTAAAGGTCCCCTTTTCCGTTTTCATCTGGTATCTCAGCTGATACCCCGGCACAAAAAGTGCCACAAGCAAAATCACCGTTGCAATCCACGAAAGAACCGCTCCAATTTTTTTACCCTTGGGGGCATCCGCAAAGAATGTTGCAAATTTTCTGTTGTCCTCCATAATAATGTCTCCTTTGTTTTACAATATTTTATCCGCCGGAGTAGAGTGTTCCAGCAAGATATCCTTTATTACCTTTTTCCCCGCAGTCTGCGTAGCCTTTTTCCATAATGGGAAAAGACCTTTTTTCTCTCCGACCGCGCTGATAAGGATGCCTGTGATATTGTCCGTCTCTTTTCGTTTCATGCAGAGCTGTGCTGTTTCTTCCAGAGCCTCATGTAACTTTTTTTCCTTGGAAGAATACCTGCAGCTCTTTTTTATTTCAGCCTCTGTCACCTTGCGGCGAAACCCGTCGCAGCAGATCAGAAACGTCCGGTGCGGCAGAACCTCACCGGAAAGATAATCCGGTTTCACATCTTTGCCCGCTCCCACGCACTGAAGCAGGAGGCTTTGTCTCGAATCTTTCCGGGCTTGTTCCGGTGTCAGTTTTCCTTCGGTAAGTTCACGCTGGACGATGGTATGATCTGTCGTAAGTTGCGTGAGGGTATCCGAAATGATATATGTCCGGCAATCTCCGACATGGCAGATGTAATACCGACCTTTCATAAAAAGAACAGCTTCCACTGTCGTTCCGCTGCGGAATCCGGCCTTTTCGGAGTTGTCTTTCAACCGGATATGAAGCGATTGGATAAGATTGTCCCAGTCATCGAACAGCTCCGTCTCCGGTTCTTCCTGTTCATATAGTTCCTCGACACGCTCATCGAACCAGTCCCGGAAGGCTGTCACGACCGCTCCGCTGCTCCGCTCGCCCATTTTCAGTCCACCTACGCCGTCGCAGATCACTGCGAGGACAGCTTCATCGTCCTGAGTCTGACCTCGTTGCACCAGAAGGAGAGAATCCTGATTCGTTTCCTTCTGTATTCCGATATCGGAATAATATGCGGCACAATATTTCATGTTCCTTTTCCTGCTTTCTCAGCGGTATTCGTGTTCGATTTCAAGAAGAACCATTTTCTTCTTTTTGTGCAGCAGAACGCTCCCGACCACGGCCAATAAAACAGCAACCAGCACCAGACAGATACCACACACCACCATGATTTGTCCAACCGTCATTTTCTCCACCTCTTTTACTGCCAGTTGTTCCGTGCCATGCGGTCCAGCTCATCCATCTGCGGGTCATACACGCCGGATGCCTGCTCTGCACGATAGAGTTCAGCAGCCGTTTCGTAATATCCCAGCGTTTTCGTGTAGGATGCTCCGTTCTGCAAATCAAGTTCGCCCTGAACAAAGGCGAGCCATTTATACACCCGGTAGTCCTTGGGGTAATCTTTTTTCAGTGCCTGAAGCATCTCCATCGCTTTGGAGAAATCATGTAGCTGATATTGCAACATTGCGATATTCAGCCGGACTTCCAGCGTGGTGTTTCCGTTTTTCTCCAGCTGCTGATAGGTTCGCAAGGCATCTTTTTGATAGCCGGGATTCCCGGTCGCTTCCGCCTGACGAATATATGCGGACGCCAGCTGTCCGGCCAGCGCGTTGTAATATCCATCGGGGAGCTGTTCAATGCCCTGATTCAGGAGATTGATTTCCTCCGAAAGCATGGAGTCTCCGATATCCTCACAGATCGATGCTGCCAGACGGTACGCGCGTGCAAGCTGGTCGTTGCCGTCCGCCGAGCCGATTGCCTTACGGGCGGCATCCAGCGCATCCGGCAGGTCTCCCTGTTTTCTCAGAAGCTCGCTTTGAACGACCTGATAGGCACCGCTTTGTTCGGCGTCAGGGACAGCTTTCGCCATCTCTGCAAGGACCTCATCCGCGCCAGAATAATCGCCCAGCTGAATCAGGGCGGTCGCCTCACCCTGATAATAGCTCAGGATATCAGGAGAGTATCCTATCGCTTTCTGGTACATCGTCGCAGCCGATTCATAGCTTTCCAGCTCGTAGTAAGCCTCCGCTGCCACGTTGTACAGGTTTGCCACGCTCTGTCTGCTGTAATATTTCAGCTCACGCGACTGCGTCGTTTCCACTGCATCGATGCACTCCTGATACTTTCCCTGCCGATAGAGAAGGACTGCCTGTTCCACATATGCTTCCAACTGGTCATCGTAAATCGCGATAGCCTGCTGCAGGTCCTGCTCCGCCTCATCAAAGCGCATTTCATCGGCGGCCGTCCGGCCTTTCCGCACGAGGGCATCATAAGCGGCGTACCGTTCCACGCCGATTCGCTGTACGCCAAACAGGATAGCCAAAGTTCCTGATACCGCAAGGACAAGAGAGACCGCCGCCACAACTCGCTGAGAATGAACCACCTTTTTATAGCGTCCGTCGATTGCGTGGATATCCTGCAGTGCCCGGAGCATTTCCTGTGCGTCGCAGAAGCGTTCTTCCTGCCTTTTCATCATCGCTCTGGCGATGATGAGCAAAAAGCTACGGCTGAATTTGAGTTTATAGCTCGTGATGGGCCGAACATCCTTCAGCGAATGGCCGGGCTGCTGCCCGGTGATTGCATAGTATAGAGTCGCACCGATGCCATAAACGTCCGTTCTCTTGCTGATAGTGCCATAACCACCCGCATTGGTTGCTTGCGCCGCTGTGACAGAATTGCTCACACCTCTGCCGGACGGATCCTTGTTGGATCTGACATTCTGATAGGCGAACGCATCTTTGTATCCTCGCAGCGGCATGGTTTCTTCAAGCGGAACCGTCTCGATCGTATCGGGCGATGCTCCCGGACGGGTATACTGTTCCGGTGCCGCATAGCCCGGCGTTGCGCCAATTGCCAGTACGCCTTTTGAAAAAACAAGCGATGTGTTAAAATCGATGACGCAGATATCGCCGGCGGGTGTTATCATGATATTGCTGGGCTTGATATCACAGTGCAGGATCGGAGGTACCTGCGAGTGCAGATAGGCAATCACCTCACAGAGCTGACAGGCCCACCGGTACGCAAGCTTCTGGCTGACCGGACCGTGTGTTTTGACGTAGTTTTGCATGTTCTCGCCCGGTATCATGTCCATGATGGTATAGACATAGCCGCTCGGGCTTTCGATCACGTCATAGATGCGCGGAAGATACTTGTGCTTCAGCGTCTTGAGGATGTTGGCCTCCGCGCGCTCATCCATCCGTCCCTTGAACTTCTGTTTCACACGCTTGATAACGACGTCAACATCCAAACTGTCTTTGTGCGCACGGTAAAGCGTACCCATTCCGCCCTCGCCAAGAGGCCGGATCGCACTGTAGCCGCTCCCAAGATCCGCCGCCCATTGGCTGGTTTCGTTATAATTCATGCACATCCTCCCACACGACTTTTAAGACGGAAATTCGTCTTTCAGACTATCAAACTCCGATTGAATCTGCGACCAGTCAAAATCATCGCTTTCGCCGCTGTCCTGCGACGGGTCATAGGTAGGCGCCGTCACTGTCCCGGACGATTCGGTTCCCTGTCCGCTTCCCGCGCTGCCGAGGCCTTTTCGGAGAGCCTCCTGAGCCATCGAATTTGCGATGCCGGCCGCTTCGCCGGTGAGTCCGCTTTTTTCCACGACCTTGCTTGCTGCGCTGTCCGCTGCTTTCTCGGCCACCTTTTGGGTGACCGTCTTAGCGTTGTCTTTCGCATCAACCTTGACACTTACAGATGCCGATTGCCCCGATTCATCCTTCAGGAAATCATTAATCTGTACCGTCAGCGTGCAAGTTCCATCCGAGTTCGTTTTGATCTTGGCATCGATGGTGTTGAAATCGACGCCATTTGTTTCCGCATTCTGGAGCAGTTTCTCAATGCCGCTTTCATCGTCTAGTGCCGCATAGTGTGCTCCCAGCAGGGCATAGGGGTCGGCATTCTGCGGGTCTGCCGCAATCCACGCCTCGCCCACGTCTTTTGCAAAGACCGAATTCAAGTCATCCCAAAAGTGTTCCGAAAGCATTTGGAAGGGAACGTTTCCGCCACCGCTTTCAAAGACCAGCTTTGCATCATCCAGAAATCCTGGAAGAAAGTCCGCCTCGTCATCAAACACTTCCTGCGCCTGTTCAAAGACCTTGTTTGCCTCATCGGCTTTTCCCTGTGCTGCATAAGCGGCATACAGGCCCGCATAGGCTTCCTTGTTCGTCGGGTCGTGCTGGATGATATCGATATACTGCAAGATTGCGTTATCGTAATCCAGCGAGGTCAAGTAGTTCGTTCCAAGATTCAAGACCTTGGCTAGCGAAAAGACCTCTGCCGTCTCCGAATCTGAATCGGTGGATAATGTTGCCATCGAGCTTCTCGGACTGCATCCTGCCAGTGCTATTGCAGCCACTGCCACCAGTGCTGCAACGATGATTTTTTTACTCTTCATTGTCTGCTCCTAAAGCCGGACTCCTATCATCTTCGTCCGCCGCTTCTATCAGCTGAAACTTATTTGCACCATCTGCCAGTGCGACAATACTTTTCCCGGACACATAAGTCGGCACATTATAAGGAATACGCACCCCATTGACGAATACCCCGTTCCGGGAATGGTCGGTAACATTAAACCCAAGATCCTTTCCATTATATTGAACCGTACAGTGAATCCGGCTGATTTTTTCGCCTCTTACGATAAGCGACACCTCCGCTGGGTTCCGACCCAGTTCCACCGATCGTCCGGGTATCAGCTCAAAGCTTCTGCCCGCCAAACTTCCGGTCAACCCAGACAGTCTCCCCCGCATACAGGGCGGGGGAGGTTTCGTGTTGGGGTTGTCGTGCACTTCCGTGCGCTTTTGCCTGCTCCGCTCATATGCCTCAGCCAGTCGGTTCGTGTCCCGGATTGCTCGATACATTGCGACGAGATATCCAAGAACCGGAACCAGGATCATCCATACAAAGAAGGTTTCGCTGTCCTGCCGGACCTCCACATCGTATTCCGCCGCATTGTCACAAATGCGGTCCACGATCTCCGCAAGCCACACATATTTGTACACGCCGAATGTCAGGACACTGAACAGCATCATTTTTTCGACGCCCACCGTATGTTTTCCATCCTTTTCGCACAGAATGTTGACATCCTTCGCCCACAAGTCCATGAAATAAAAATGGTAGACCGAAAACGTCACGAAAGACAGCAGCACATACAACAGTAAGCTCCGATCCTGCTTCACCTCATCTGTTCCGCGATCCTGATTCGTTCTTTTTCTGCGTCTCTCAGGCATACTGCATCACTCAGCTCAGCCGGATGATATTGTTGTTATCGCCCAATGCAAGCTCCGTTCCCCGGGTCAGCAGCACCGGAGAATTCGCAGGGAGGCGGCTTCCGTTTACGTAGGTGCCGTTGCTGGAAAAATCGGTAACACGATATTTCTGAACCTGACTGTTGAACATGACCTCACAGTGGCGGCGGCTGATCTTCTGCGCACCCTGAGAAAAAACGATCTTCGCATAGGCAGGGTCTCTGCCCAGAATGACCGGCTGGTTCGGCTCCAGCGGATAGCTCGAGCCCGCATACATACCGGCGACCCCCTCCAGAGCTGCTCCCGCAGCTCTGGAAGCAGCCGGGATATGAGAAGTCGGCTTCTTTCCACCGGTGCTGCCAATCCCCATCAATTTTTTCGGATCTACAGCAATCGTCATTCCGTTGCCGTCAGTGGACGGTTTGATGTCATCCACCATGACCGGGCGGCCCTTCATTTCTTCATAAACAAAAGCAGTTGCCATCATCTTGTACGGTGCAACATACAGGACAGAAAGAATCCCGCCGGTAAGCAGGCTCAGAATATTCCAGCCGAGATAGCTGAGATCAAAGACAAACAGGTCAAATTTACGGCCTTCCGTCATCGCCTTGCAGCGCTCCATGACCTGTTCTGCATTCAGCTGCGGATGGTCCGCTTGCACCAGAGCCATAGGCCAGAACTGATATGAACGATAGGCCGCAACAACGAGAGCTGCAATCATGCCGATCATCACCAGCAGCATTGCCGCCAGATAACTCCGAGAAGCCGCTGCAACAACAGCCGCCAGCAACAGCGTAGCAAACTGGATCAGAACCGGGATCCACATGATCGTCAGCATCCGCACTCCTGTAACAAGGGCAAATTGCATAAAGAAATCAAATGCATCAAAGATGCAGGTGACTTTTGGTCGGATTCCATTCTTCCGCAGAGAAAGATAGTACCGGTATCGTGCCACTTCAAACGGCCCGGCAACTGCTCCACCGGCGATAGCACCGACGAGCGTTGCAATCGGAGTAATCAGCACATAGGCAATGATGATTCCCGCCAGACCAAACAGCTTGAACGGTGCCGACACAACCGCCGACACGACCCCAATGCCGCCTGCGATCATCGCACCCAGCAGGACACTTGTGATTGCCGCAATCACCCGATACAGAATCTCCATGCCGACCATTCCGGACAGATTTCCGTTTTCATTCAGAACACGTTTTGCCTTTTCTTTATTTCCAGCCCGATTTATCACAACGATTCCCCCTTATTTCGTTTTACCAGTGGAATTTTTCGCTGCACAAGGGAACAAACATCAGTTTCGTGTCGCCGATGCTGAGCTGGTCCATGGCCTTCAGCTCAATTGGGTTGAGCACAAGCTTATCGTTCACATAGAACAGCTCTTTAGAGCTGCCCGGCTGCGCAAGATGGAAACAAGTTCAAATGTACTGTTTCTGGTTCTTTCCTCGCTTCCGGATGGTT
>OCHI01002329.1_pt1 | contig 10960 bp, 5 predicted proteins | sample 1538691 | NCBI WGS metagenome assembly OCHI01 (sample SAMN04571718, study PRJEB22368) | human gut metagenome | biome: human gut; material: stool | host: Homo sapiens | place: Luxembourg | collected 2012-09-21 | reverse complement strand
AGACCCCCGACGCAGAGGTCGTTTCGCCGGGTTACCAGGCCTCCTTCAGCCACGGCTACTACAAGAAGCTCAACTACGTGCAGCTGCGCAACATCACGCTGGGCTACCGTGTCAACCAGAAATTCGTCCGCCGGATCGGCTTGAGCGCCATCGACGTGAATTTCAGCGTGAACAACGTCTGCGCCTTCTCCAACATGCGCCAGATGCTGAACTACGACAACACCTGGTTCGCATCGTTCCCGACCGCCCGTTCCTACGTACTGGGATTAACCTTAACCTTCTAATCAAGACCTGACTATGAAAACGATGAATTATATCAAGATCGGCATCGCGAGTTCGATCCTCTCGATAGCTGCGGGCTGCACCTCCTTTCTGGAAGAGGATCTGAAAAGTTCGCTGGCCCCCGACAACACTTACACCAGTTCACTGGGCTTCGAGGTGGGAGCCACGGGGCTCTACGCCATCGCCCGCTCGGAATACAACACCTGGGGTGAAAACGGCGCTTTCATGCACAACGGCGCCTGCGCCTACGAGGTCCTCCAGATTTCGACCGACCTCTGCCGCATGGGAACCGTCCGCGACGGTTCGCTGGTTCCGTTCGCCGAAATGACGCTCAACCCGTCGACGCTTTTCGTCGGTTCGTACTGGAACTGGGCCTACAACCTGATCGCTTCGGCCAACGAACTGCTGATCTATTCCGAAAAGAACAACAACTGGGACTATCCCACCGACAAACAGCTTTACCAGGCCGAAGCCCGTTTCTTCCGGGCTTACGCCTACCGCACGCTGGTCTACCTCTACGGCGACGTGCCCTGGGTCGAAACCATCCAGAAGCCCTTCCTGCTCTCGTTCTCGCGCGATCCCAAGATCGAGGTGCTGGGCAACATCATCAAAGACCTGGAATTTGCCAAGACGTACCTTCCCGACAATCCCGACAACGTGAAGGAGGGCAAGCTTACGACGTGGGCCGCACGCCACCTGCTGAGCGAAATGTACCTGCTGCGAGGCGACTATAAGCTGGCCGAGGAGAATGCCCAGGACGTGATCGACTGCCCGTATTACAGTCTGATGAAAAGCCGCTTCGGCAACGCCAAGAACGATCCCGGCGACTATTTCAGCGACATGTTCGTCGAAAACAATCAGAACCGTTCGGCCGGCAACACCGAGGGTATCTGGGTCATGCAGTTCCAGTACAACACGGTCGGCGGCGGCACGAATTCCGACGACTGGACCCGCCGCGCCTGGAATCCCCAGTACCACGCCATCGACGGATTCGCACTGGCCGACTCGCTCGGCGGCCGCGGCCTGGCGCAGATCTATCCGCTGAAGTGGTGGATCGGCGTCAAGGGGACCAACGCCACGACAGCCGGAGAAAAGGAGGGGTTCCCCGATATTCAGGAAAAAGGCATCTTCGAAGACGGCGACATCCGCAACTCGGAGTACAACATCAAGCGCAACTGGTACTACAACAACCCGCTGACGCCCAACAAGCTGGGACAAAAATGCCCCATCGACGACAAATCGTGGTCGCAGGCCCAGCTCTTCCCGGCGCTGAAGAAATTTTTCTTCGGTAAGGAGGAAAACCTCCAGCTCACCGGCGCATACAAGGACCGCATGAAATTCCGCCTGGCCGAGACCTACCTGCTGCTGGCCGAAGCCTACCTGCGTCAGGACATGCCCGATAAGGCCGCCGATGCCGTGAACGAAGTGCGCCGCCGCGCCAAAGTGTCCGACGTTTCCGACGAGGAGATGACGATGGATTTCCTGCTCGACGAGCGCATCCGCGAACTCTACGGCGAAGAGAGCCGCCGCTTCACGCTGATACGCACGGGCAAACTGCTCGAACGCGTGAGAAAGTACAACCCCGAGGCGCGCGACCTCATCCAGGATTTCCACGTGCTGTGGCCCATTCCGCAGGCTATCCGCGACGCGAATGTCGGCAATTTCCCGCAGAATCCCGGATATGAAGGTTACGAAGGCTAAAAACCTTCGTCCCCGCCTCCGGGCGGATCAGACAAGAATGTGTCCGGCAGATTCCGGACCGTATCAGCAACCACGAAAAAAACAATTATGAAAAAGATAAAATTTGCATGCAACCTGTCGCTGCTGACCCTTTTCGCACTCGGCCAGTGGGCCTGTGAATGGGACCCGTACGAACACGACAGCGACCCGGTCCGGGAAACTCTGGAGCTGACCGCCTCCTCCTCCCAGATCGCTTTGGACGAAAACGACCTTTCGGCTACGGTACTGACCTTCGACTGGACGCCCGCGCGTCCGATGCCCGACGAGTATCTGGTGTCCTACACGACCAAACTGGACCTGCTGAACAACAACTTCGGTTCGTCCACCGCCATCGTGACGAGCGAGGACGACGGCATCTTCAGCCGGAGCTACACCTCCGAGCAAATCAACAACTGGGCTAACGAGCGCTGGCAGGTGCCCGTAAACAAGACCTTCACGCTGGCGTTCCGCGTCATCGCGGAGTATGCGGGCGGCCCCACATACGAAATGCCCGAAGTGCGCACCGTGGAGGTGACCGTAACCCCGATCAAGGTCGATGTCTTCGATGCCGACAAGGTGTCGCTTTCCGGCACGGCCATCAGCAGCGTGACGGAGATCGAAAAGACGGTCGAGAATGCGAACCTCTATGCCTGGTACGGCGAATTGAGCATCGGCGAGTTGCAGATTCCCGTCGAGCTGGAGGGCCAGACCTACTACATCGTTCCGAGCGACGGCAACGGCGCGCTCCGCGACGGGGAGCTTGTCGACGTGAAGATGACGGAAACCCCCGTTTCGTGGAATATCCCGAACGCCGGCAACTACCGCCTGCTGATCGACATGGAGAACAAGCAGGTGCGCATCTACTCGTCGGCGACCGACCTGAAGCCGCTGTCCGTCACATTCCACCCGAGCGGTGCGGAAGCCAATCCCGAGGCAACGATCGAAGTGCTCGATCTCTACGCCTACGGAGCAGGTACGGGCTGGGGCGTGCGCAAACTCAACCTGAAGCAGAGCTTCGCCGACCCGCAGATCCTGATCTATGACGCCGAAGAGCACAACGGCACGAAACTTTCCAGCGGCATGAAGTTCTGCGTAGCCCAGAATTTCTCGGTCGGCGATGCGGATTACAACCAGAACAATGCCTATTGCTTCACCTGTCCGCTGACGGCAGAAGGCAAGAAGCAGAACCTCACGCTGACTCTCGGCAAGGTGGGCGAACTGCACGGAGGTGCCGACGGAGAGACGCGCAACTCGTATTACACGATCCCCGCTTCCGACCTGCTGATCTTCGATCTGCGTCACGGAACGATCCTGGCCCGGAACAAATAACGCCGGACCGCACGACTGAAAAATATTGCCGTATCGGAATGGAGACTGGGTTCCGGCCGACAGGAAGATACGGCAATATTCCATTACAACGACAATCAATCGTAAAAACAGCAACATGATACACATGAGAAATCTGATGACCGGCTGTCTTCTGGCAGCATTTCTTTGCGCCGCTTCCTGCGGTTGCTCGAAGGACAACGGCGGCGGCGAAGAAGGCGGCCAAGTTGCCGGTGTGACCGTAAAGCCCGCCTACAACAAGTCGGAAGTGCTGCACAACCCGCTCAACGGCTGGGTGATGTATGTCAGCGCGGACTACGATCCCTCCTATTTCGACAAGGAGATCTACGTACCGCTGCTCGGAAAGAACGTAAGGGTGGCGGACTACGCTTCGGCCTGCTATATCCGCACGAAATGGTCCGTGCTGAATCCCGCAGACGGGCAGTACGCCTGGAAAGACCCCGATTCGAAGGTTTACAAACTGGTTCAGAAAGCCCGGGAGCTGAAACTCCCCATCGCTTTCCGCGTCGTGGTGGACGGACGTGACCAGGGCGCCAATACGCCCCAGTTCGTCTACGATGCCGGAGCCGAATACGCGATGTCGGAGCCGAAATACCCCGACCGCAAGACCCCGATGCCGCAGGACCCGATCTTCCAGCGCTACTACGAGAAGTTCGTCGCAGCCCTCGCCGAGGAGTTCAACGATCCGGAATACACCTCGTTCATCGACGGCTACGGCCTCGGCAAGTGGGGCGAGGGCCACAGCGTGGCTTACAACAAGGACGACGTATCGGCTGTCGATGAGAATACGGAAACGGTGAAGCGCGAAGTCCTCGACTGGATCACCAAGCTCTACGCCAAACACTTCACGAAGGTTCCCCTGGTGATCAACTACCACCGCGTACTGGGCCATCCCACGAGCCAGGGCACGGCGAACCCGAACAGCGAAAGCCTCGTGGCCCTGGCCATCAGCAACGGCTACTGCATCCGCTCCGACGCCTTCGGCATGAACAACTCCAGCTGGGGTTACAGCACCTGGGAGAAGGCAATCGCCGCACAATGGCGTTACAAGGTCCCCATCATCATGGAGGGCGGATATATCGTCAGCAGCCACAGCTACTGGAACGACCCGGCCGGCTACCGCCAGGGACACCCCGAAGATGTCCGCCAGGGCGAATTCGACTCCTCGGCCGAAGCCCGCGTCAACATGATGGACTTCCGTGTCGGCCAGGAGACCGAGTCGTGGTTCAACGATGCCTTCAGCCTCGTGCAGCGCTTCGTCTCCGAAGGCGGCTACCGTCTCTATCCCGACCAGGTGATCGTTCCCGACCAGGTGAGCGCAGGCAGCCGTGTCAAGGTCGCTTCGCGCTGGCGCAACATGGGTTGGGGCTATTTCCCGAACAACCTGCCGCAGTGGAACTACAAATACAAGGTGGCCTTCGCTTTGATCGACGCTTCGGACAAGGCGCAGAAGGTCTTCGTCGACAAGGACTGCGAACCTTCGACCTGGGTCGAGAGCAAGCCCTTCTCCTACACCTTCGAAACGCCGGCCGTCGATCTTCCCGCGGGGAAATACACGTGGGGCATCGCCATCGTTGACACGACGAAGGAGAACCGGCCTGCCATCCAGCTCGCCGTGAACAACGAAAAGACGGCCGAAGGCTGGGTGAAACTGCACGAAGTACAGATCAACTAACGCCTGAAAAACCATGAAGAGGGTTGCATTGCTTTCCGCAGCGCTGCTGCTGTCCGTCACCGCCTCCTTCGGGAGCGGCGTCCTGGTCGAGGCCGAGAGTTTCCGCGACAAGGGCGGGTGGGCCGTGGACCAGCAGTTCATGGACCAGATGGGTTCGCCCTACCTCATCGCGCACGGCATGGGCAAACCCGTGGCGGACGCCGTGACAACGGTCGAATTCCCGGAAACGGGAACCTACCGGGTCTACGTCCGGACGTTCAACTGGGTCGCCCCCTGGTACGACGGGGAAGGTCCCGGAAAGTTCGCCCTCCGGGTCGGCAGCCGGAAACTGTCCGCGACGCTCGGCTGCACGGGCAGCGAGTGGATGTGGCAGTGCGCCGGAAAGGTCTCCGTCCGGAAAGGTCCGGTCAGCGTTTCGCTGACCGACCTTTCCGGATTCGACGGCCGCTGCGACGCCGTCTATTTCACCACCGAAGAGGGCGACGTCCCTCCGTCCGGAAGCGCGGAACTCGCTGCGTTCCGCAAACGGATGCTCGGCATCCCCGCAACGCCGCAAACCGCCGAATCGTTCGATTTCGTCGTCGTGGGCGGCGGCATCGCAGGCATGTGCGCCGCGGCCGCGGCGTCCCGGCTGGGGTGCAGCGTCGCTCTGGTCAACGACCGCCCGGTGCTGGGCGGCAACAACAGCTCCGAAGTCCGCGTGCATCTGGGCGGCGTCATCGAGCTTGGCCCCAACGAGGGACTGGGCCGCATGATCCGCGAATTCGGCCACTCGCGCGAAGGCAACGCCCGGCCGGCCGAAAACTACGAGGACGCGAAGAAAAGTGCGTTCATCGCCGGGGAGCAGAACGTGAAGCTGTTCTCCAGCTGCCGCGCCGTAGCGGTGAACAAAGAGGGCGGCCGGATAAAATCCGTAATCGTCCGCCACATCGAAACCGGGGAGGAGACGACGCTCGAAGCGCCGCTTTTCGCCGACTGCACGGGCGACGGAACCGTCGGATTCCTGGCCGGAGCCGACTACCGCATGGGCCGCGAGAGCCGCGACGAATTCGGCGAAACGCTGGCGCCCGAAACCGCCGACCGGATGACGATGGGTTCGTCCGTCCAATGGTATTCGGTCGACACGGGCCGCAAAACCTCGTTCCCGACGTTCAGCTACGGCGTGGAGTTCAACGCCGAAAACTGCGAGCGGGTGACGATGGGCGAATGGAAATGGGAGACGGGCATGAACCTCGACCAGATCCGCGATTTCGAACGCATCCGCGACTACGGCCTGCTGGTGATCTATTCGAACTGGAGCTTTCTCAAGAACGGCCTGAAAGACAATGCCAAGTACCGCAACCGCGAGCTGGGCTGGGTGGCCTATGTGGCCGGCAAACGCGAATCGCGGCGGCTTCTGGGCGACTACGTCCTCAAACAGGACGACATCGACAAGAACGTCTTCCACGAAGACGCCTCGTTCACCGCGACGTGGGACATCGACCTGCATTTTCCCGATTCGCTCAACTCCGTGCGCTTCCCGGACCGGGAGTTCAAGGCCGCGACCAAACACATCCACATCTATCCCCATGCCGTGCCTTACCGGTGTCTCTACTCCCGCAATGTGGACAACCTGTTCATGGCCGGGCGGAACATCAGCGTGACGCACGTGGCCCTCGGAACGGTGCGGGTGATGCGCACGACGGGCATGATGGGCGAGGTGGTCGGCATGGCAGCTTCGCTGTGCCGCAAATACGACGCTTCGCCCCGCCTGATCTACCAGAAACACCTCGGAGAACTCCGCAGGCTGATGCGCGAAGGCGTCGGCAGAAAAGAGAGGATTCCCAATAACCAGAAATTCAACCAGGGGGCTTCGCTGAAAGCCCCGCGCGCACTGCGCAACGACTGAAACCGCAACAATGAAAAAACTACTGACACTGCTGCTTGCGCTGCCCCTGCTGTGGGGGCATGCCGCAGCGCAGGAGAACGCGAAATATACGATCCTCCTCACCGGGGCCTCGTTCGCCTCGCCGCAGAACGGCTGGTTCGAAATCGGATGCCGGCAACTGGACGCCCGGGCTATCAACCGGGCCATCGGCGGCGAGTCGATCGCCGACACGGCCAACCGGATGGCCGAGGGCACGCTCTGGAACGCCGGGGAGCTGGACGAGATGGATGCGCTGGTCATCATGCAGGTCCACAACCGCGACGTCTCGGCCACGGGCGGCCTGAAAGAGAAGTACACCGATTACACGACGCCGTTCGACCGAAGCAACTACGCCGCGGCGTTCGATTACGTCATCAAACGCTACCAAAGCGAGTGTTACGCCCTGAAGGACGACCCGAAATCGAAGTACTACGGCACGAAATCGGGTAAACCCGCCGTCATCGTCCTCTGCACCGACTGGCACGACGCGCGGACGACCTACAACGCCGCCATACGGCGCCTCGCCGCACGGTGGGGCCTGCCGCTCGTGGAGTTCGACAGGAACATCGGCTTCTCGAAAGACACTCCGAACCCGGCCACCGGAACCCAGCAGAGCCTGCTCCACGCCCAGGACACGCAAACCATCGAAGGCGTCGCCTACGGGTGGCATCCCCAGCGGGGCCAAGACAAATACATCCAGCAGCGGATGGCTGCAATCTTTACCGACACGATGCGCAGAATCCTGCCGGCAAAATAGAATCCCGACCATGAAACACACACTCCCGATACTGTTCACGATGCTGCTCTGCGGCACGTCCGCCTTCCCGCAGGAGGGCTGTTACAGCCGTTTGCAGAACGACACCCTGACGATCGGCAACTCCCGGATCGAACGCCGGTTCGTCTGGAACGGCGGCAACCTGATGACGCAGAGCCTGACCGACTTTTCGTCGGGACAGGTGTGGACTTCCCGTTCCCTGACGCCCGATTTCAAGGTCGCGGGCGATACCCGAAGCACCGGCGGACGCTGCTCGACGAAACGGATCGCCGAAACCGACATCCATCCGGCGCGGCTGGAAATCACCGTGGAATTTTCGCTGGGAACGCTCGACGTGCGGCGGGTTTACCGCATCTGCGCCGACACTCCGGCGATCGCCTGCGACACCTACCTCAAAGGCAGCGCCGCACAGCTTCCCGAGAGCCGGGCGGTCAACGCCGCCGACCGCAAGAACATCGAATCGACCGCCGACATGCAGTCGCAGCCGGTCGCCGCGACCCTCGACCGGTTCAACCCCGGCGGGTTCCACTGGCACACGCGGATCGTGGAGTTCCAGGACGTCACGGACTGGAACAACAACCTGGTCTTCGAAACCGACGTCATTCCCTACCGGAAAAACAGCTACCGGGGCAACCTGCTCTTCGCCCGCAACGCCGAGAACGGCCGCGGATTCTTCTTCCTGAAGGAAGCCCCCGGTTCGGGCGTGCAACTGGCCTATGGCGGCGGGGACTTCACGGCGGAGTTCGGCGATTTCACGGTGACGGGACTGGGCGTGACGGAGAAGGACCTCCGCGAAGGGGAGTGGGTGAAAGCCTACGGATGCGTCCTCGGAGTCTGGTCGGGCGGAGAACTCGAACAGTTGACGGCCCTGCGGAGCTACCAGAAAAATTTACGGAAGCTGCTTCCCGGACGCGACGAGATGGTGATGATGAACACATGGGGCGACCGCAGTCAGGACACGAAGGTGAACGAACGGTTCTGCCTGGCCGAGGTCCGCAAGGCCGCGCATCTGGGCATCACGCATTTCCAGATCGACGACGGCTGGCAGGTGGGCAAAAGCCCCAACTCCGCCGTGGCGAAGGGGTCGTTCAAAAACATCTGGGACAATCCCGACTACTGGAAACCCGACCCGGAGAAATACCCCCGGGGATTGCACCCTGTCGTGGAGCTGGGCCGGGAACTGGGCGTGGAGATCTGCCTCTGGTTCAACCCGAGCGTACAAGACGGCTATGCCGACTGGGAGAAGGACGCGCAGGCCCTCGTCGGTCTCTACGACGAGTACGGCATCCGCACGTTCAAGATCGACGGACTGGCAATCCCCGACAAACGCTCCGAAAGCAACCTGCGGCGGCTGTTCGACCGCGTGCTGGAGCGGACGGGCGGCCGAGTGGTCTTCAACCTCGACGCCACGGCCGGACGCCGCGGAGGCTACCACATGTTCAACGAGTACGGCAACATCTTCCTCGAAAACCGTTACACCGACTGGCAGAACTACTACCCCTACTGGACGCTGCGCAACCTGTGGATGCTCTCCAAATACGTCCCCGCGGAGAAGCTCCAGATCGAGTTCCTCAACAAATGGCGCAACACGGAAAAATATGCCGGCGACCCGTTCGCCCCGGCCAATTACAGTTTCGAATACCTCTTCGCAACGACCATGGCCGGACAACCGCTGGCCTGGATGGAGGCGAGCGGACTGCCCGAAGAGGCGCTGGGCATCGGCGCGCTGATCGAACGCTACAAAGAGGTGCAGCACGATTTCCACCGCGGAGTGATCCTCCCCGTGGGCGACGAACCGTCGGGCCGCTCGTGGACCGGATTCCAGTCGGTCGACGGCGAGCGGGGCTACCTGATCTTCTTCCGCGAGCAGAACCCCGACCGGAAGGCCCGGATCGAAACATGGCTCCCCGAGAACTCGAAAGTGCGCCTCACGCCGGTGCTGGGGAGCGGGAAGGCCGCCGTGCAGAAGACCGGACGCCGCGGAACGCTGGAGGTGGAACTTCCCGCGCCCAACGACTACGCGATGTACCGCTACGAACTGATCCGCTGACGAACCACAAATCCTGATAACAATGAAAACACCGATAAAATTCATCCTGTCATTTGCTCTGCTGCTGCTCGCGGCGGCCGACATCGCAGCCCAGGAGCTGATCACCAACGTTTACGGACGCGACGTGCAGTCGCTCAACGGAAAGTGGGACGCCATCGTCGATCTCTACGATCAGGGCCGCAAAAACAAGATCTACCTCAACCGCAAGCCGGAGGGAAAGACCGATTTCTACGAATATTCGTTCGACAACGGCCTGCGGCTCGACGTTCCCTCGGACTGGAACTGCCAGACGCCCGAGCTGAAATACTACGAAGGCACGGTGTGGTATGCCCGGCGGTTCGACGCCCCCGAGCAGACCGGCCGGCGGCAGTTCCTCTATTTCGGAGCCGTCAGCTACCGCTGCCGGGTCTACCTCAACGGCGAGGAGATCGGCGCCCATGAAGGCGGATTCACACCCTTTGAGATCGAGGTGACGGGCCGCCTCAAGCCCGAAGGCAACTTTCTGGCCGTGGAGGTCAACAACACCCGCACCACGGACGCCATCCCGGCGATGGCCTTCGACTGGTGGAACTACGGCGGCATCACGCGCGACGTGATGCTCGTCAGCGTGCCCGACGCCTTTATCCGGGACTATTTCATCCGCCTCGGCAAGGATTCCGACGACCGGATCGACGCCGATGTGCAGCTGGCGGGCGCCGCTGCCGGAACGGCCGTACGGATCGAGATTCCCGAACTGAACGTAGACCGGACCGTCACTGCCGGAGCGACCGGTACGGCCTCGGCGTCGTTCCGGGTCAGGAGACTGCAACGCTGGTCCCCCGCCGATCCGAAACTTTACCGGGTGATCGTCTCCACGGACCGCGACCGGGTGGAGGAGTCGATCGGGTTCCGCAATATCCGCACCGAGGGCGAAGAGATCGTCCTCAACGGCTCGCCCGTGTTCCTCAAGTCGATCTCGTTCCACGAAGAGATCCCCCAGCGCATGGGCCGGGCACACTCCGAGGCCGACGCCGTGATGCTGCTCAGCGAGGCCAAGGCACTCGGCTGCAACATGATCCGTCTGGCGCACTACCCGCAGAACGAACATATCGTCCGGCTGGCCGAAAAGATGGGCTTCCTGCTCTGGGAGGAGATTCCCATCTGGCAGGGCATCGACTTCGCCAACGACCAAACCCGCGAAAAGGCGGGCCGCATGATCCGCGAGAT
>OCHI01002317.1_pt1 | contig 10997 bp, 4 predicted proteins | sample 1538691 | NCBI WGS metagenome assembly OCHI01 (sample SAMN04571718, study PRJEB22368) | human gut metagenome | biome: human gut; material: stool | host: Homo sapiens | place: Luxembourg | collected 2012-09-21 | reverse complement strand
CCCACAATGGGGAGGTCGCTTACTTCACATGGCACTCCTACCCCCAGTCGTTCGGGGCGTAGCCCCTTCGACTGGGGGCTATGATTCGTCCGACCGCAAGCGGTCGTATCGCTCCGATGACTCCGATAGCTAACGGCTAACAGCCAATAGCCAACGGCTAATCACCGATACCTCCGATCTCTAATTTCTAATTTCTAACTTCTAACCTCTAATCCACCCTCCGATCCGCTCTGGTGGCGAATCATAGCCGTGGGTCGGAGGAGCAAAGACCCGAACGAACCACGGGGACAAGACGATAGCAGCTTATCGACCCCTTGTGGGTCGGACTAGACGCAGCTTATAGTGAGACTGTTGACTTTTGCAACAGTCTTCCGAAAGCAACACAGCGATTCGCCTTTATGCAACAATCTCACCTGGAGCATAAAAATAGCCACGTGAGAATCGCCTCTCACGTGGCTATTGCTTTTTACAGCGTGTGTGCTGTTGTGGCTAGCGAACTTTGTAGAGCTGGCTGCCGATGCGTACGATGTAGGACTGCTCTGCAGGGAGTGTGAGTTCGAACGCTCTATCTGCCTGCTCCGAGCTATAGAGTGCTCGTCCTGTCACGTCATATACCTGTACTGAGTCGCTGTTGGGATTAACGATGGTTAGCACGCCTTCGATCATCTTGGCACTAGGCTCCGTCAGGACAAGCTGACTCACAGCTGTAGCCTTGCGGATCTCACCCATCTTAGAGTATGGACTCATGATCAGCCCCTGCTCATTAGCTGTGACAGCTCTGACGCGGTGATAGAGCGCATCCTGTTGCAGATGACTAGGTACAGAGACACTGATCGAAGTACCATCATAGAGAGGCTCTCCAAAGTATGGAGCTAGATAAGACTCGCCCTTCTTGAAGTGCTGGGTCACCTTGAAGTTATCTACAAAGAGATACTCCGGTCCCTTGACAGCAAAGAGCGCGATGATGGAGCGCTTGCTACCATTCTTGAGCTGTACGGAGTAGTCTTGCCACTGATTGATGATCGGTCTCTGCGCCTCCTCGGCAACGTAAACGAGGTCTACCTGCTCATATTGCTCAGTCTCCTCATTGTAGTTAAAGAGTGCGAGCGCAGCCTGTGGGAACTGATTGCTGGTCAAGTCGTAGGCACCATATAGGCTTAGGGATACATTGACCACACCACCTCCGTGCGAGAGGTCTAGCTCGGGAGCCTGCATAGAGGCACTAGCACCATGATTGATGAACTGCCACCCATCGAAGCCCACATAGTCCGTACAGGGAGCATACGAGTACATCTCCCAGCCAGGCATATTGAGATCCGTCGGAAAAGCCTTAGCATAGCTACCTGCGGGAGGATCGTCAACGCTCCATCCGGTAGCATTGCCCTCTAGGTCCTTGACACCCGTAAAGTCCTCATCAATCAGCGTAACCTCTGAGTCTGCATAGATTCGTCTGTCATGGTAAGCCATATAGAAGTATCGACCGGCCGATGGTACTTCTGACCACGAGGCAGCATAGTGGTCTGCACTCAGATTTGATGCCTCCTCTAGCTCTGGCGTAGCGAGTCCACTGACCTCTTGGTCTACTGAGTGATAAGACTCCTTATCCCCCTTCACAGCACGTACATTGTAGTAGTAAGTGTACTGAGGATCGACTCCAGTGACCTTGAAGCTATTGGTGCTCACCTTTTGTCCCATGAGATAGTCCTTGCGTATCATAGGACGCTGTCCCATCTCATTGGGAGGTACCGTCTCATCGACAGTCATGTAGTAGACGTCTACGAGATAACTATCAGCACCCTCGACAGCCGCCCAGTTAGCAACAAAGCTATCAGCCGTAAAGTCTGTACAGCCCGTTACCTTAGGAATGGGTAGGAAGGGCTTCATCTTATACACCTCGACGTCGTCTAGGAGCATGTCAAAGTGGTAATTACCAGCCTCAGCGATCTCGCGTGTGTATGGCATTACCTGAAAGCCCATGTTGACGATGGTACTATGGCCAGCTCCTGCGAAGACCATCTCATAGGTCTGCCATTCGGTCGATAGAGTCGTAATCTCTGGAGTCAGAGGACGTAGTACGCTCCACTCACCCTTGTAGACTGGATTGTCACCATCTCGATACCAAGAGGTCTCAGCAGACTCGACGAAGAGCCTTACCACGCAGAGCTTCGGGTCGATAGGCTGTGTCACCTTGGCTCTAAAGCGTAGGACGATGATATTGTCACTCGTAAGGTCATCCTCATGTAGCGTGACATCCATCAGATCTAGCGGAGGCGTATTGAGCTTAGCTCCCTCCTTGCTACCTAGATGTATCGTGCCACCAGCTGCGTGTGTAGAGCCCTTGCCCTGACACTCTTCGAAGGTTAGAGCATCAAATGTACCACCCCAGCCACGCCAGTGCGTGTACTGTGGGTCGATGTTTTGCCAGATACGGTACTTGTACGTTCCGTCGGGAGCGCAGATAGTACCGACGGTGTCGGGTGCTTGTTCACTACCGGCGGTCATTAGAGAGAAGTCCTCCCTGAGGAAGAGCGTCAGATCGCCCTTTGCCTCTGCTGGAGAGGTAAAGTCAGAGCGAAGCCCAGAGTGCCCTGAGACCACAGTGATCTCGGCACCAGCATTACGTGGATTGATTAGGGGCTTACGGGTCTGTAGCTCTTGAGCCGACAGACTCATCGCTGCCGACAAAGCCATAAAGGCTAGTAAGAGTGTAATCGTTCGTTTCATAGAAATGAGGATTTAGTGATATGTGATGGAAAAGAAAAGATCGACCTCGAGGAGGCCTCTTTGTGAGTCCATCGAGGTCGATCTTTAGTATAGACTAGTAGAGTACTACCTTGCGTCTCTCTGTGTAGCCCGTAGCATCAGATACGACTAGGATGTAGACACCAGTCTGACCACGATAGACGAGCTGATCCTGTGCCTGCGCTAGCTGCTGACCAGAGATGCTGTAGAGCGTCAAGAGACTCTCGGGGCGCGTAGCTGAGAGCGTCTGCTCAGATACCTCGATGAGACAGTTGGTAGCCTTATCCACCGTAGTGATGGCGTTATCCTGAGCCATCTTCATCTGACCGATGAAGAGGTTAAACTGATCTACGGAGCGATCTCTAAAGGCGAGCCTGATCTCCTTGCCAATGTACTTAGAGAGGTCTACCTTGTGCGCTGTAAAGGTGTTGTAGAGACGATCCTCCTCATGCTCTTCTCCATTTTCATCCTTTACTATGACAGTCTCTTGGAATACCTGGGTCCCCTTCTCCTTCTCTACCGTATAGATAGGCGTGGTCTCAAGGATCTTGCTAGGCATAGGTTCGTCGGCACCCTCTACGACATAAAGATCGTAGGACGAAGGCACATCTCCATCTTCCGAAGCTCCTACCCAGTGGAACCATGGGATGTATCCTGCGACCGTAAAGGCAGGCGTGATGAGCCAGTGGTCTGCAGGCTTGTCGGGACGACCATCCACATACATACCATCCTCCTTGAGGCTACGACGGAATGCCGAGGTAGACATAAAGAAACGGTATGACTTGCCACCCTGTATAGGCAGGATACGACCCACCCAGCCCTTGTCTAGGTTAGCTCCTAGCGACTTAGCTTGGATATTGGGCATCTGACGACTCATATCGTAGATGATGAAGTCTCCTGAGCGGTTAGGGTTAAAGAATGAACCTGCACGCTGCTTGACCTTGGTGTAGGGGATGTCCGTACGATACTGGTTGGGTTTGTCGATCTCGGCATCGTAGGTGTCATTGATCCACTTGAGGATAGGCATCGTGCCATTGATCTTATGCTTGTCAGCCTCAAAGTCTGACGCGCCACCATCGTTCAGCGTCGTAATGAAGTCTGGCGATAGGATCTCAGCGTGGCTCTTGGCCTCTCCGAGAGAAAAGGCAACCTCTGCATCAGGATCCTCCTTTTGCTTCATGACGTAGCGATCTTTGTTGTAGAAGGTCTTAGACACAGAGAGAGGGAAGCGCTTTACGTAAAAAGCACAAATAGGGCCATAGGTTCTAGTGTGGGTCGCCATTGACTGACCATAATTGTAAGAGTTCGAGATGAGCTGGTGAGGGATGGGTCCTAGTGGACCTGTCAGGTTGTATCCGACAGATCCAATCAGACCTCCAGAGACTGGATCCATAGAGGAGACATCTCCTGCATTCATACAGCTCCTGAGCTCAGGATACTTATATATGAATTCATCCGTAGACGTCGGCATATAGCCTATGATACCACCAGCAAAGCCACCTTTTGCCCAGACATCTCCAAAGTTGGCACAGCCCTCGATGGTCGTATTTGCAGATGATGCAATGATACCACCAGCCGTCTTGTGCATTCCCACGCCATACACCTCGATGTTGGCATAGTTGACACACTCGATGATCTTCATTCCCTGACCGAGCGAAGTACCAGCGATACCTCCAGCATTAGCCCAAGAGGTAATGCGTACATCGGGGCCGATCTTACAGCGGGTGATCGTACAGTCGTCCTTAATCTGCCCAGCGATAGCACCAACGCCTGAATAGCCATAGATATGCCCCGAGGCAATGACCACATTCTTTATGGTCGCCCTCTCGCCTAGTACACCAAAGAGGCCGACACCCATGTGAACGACCTCACCCTCGACAAGCTGACGATCATCATAGATGTTGAGGTTGTAGATCTTGTGCATATCACCGTCATACGTCCCCTGAAAGCACATCTCATTGGGCCGATCGAAGTCTTGAAGGATCGGTCCGCCAATCGGCTGTATAGCTTCGGCAGATGTGAAGGTGATGTCTGCAGTCTGCTTGAAGTACCGACCTGCGAAAGAGTTGTACCTGTCATTGACCTCTGCAGCTAATGTACGTAAGTCTGCCTCCGTAGCGATCTGATACGGATCTTCTTTAGAGCCGTCTCCTCCCGAAAAGTCTTGACCAAAGAGCGAGACCGTGGCACTCAGCAGTAGTAGTGAGACTATTGATAGTTTATTCAAATAGTGCATTGTCTGTATCTGTTGTCTATAATGTAAGCTTTGATGGATCATTAGAAAAACCAAAAATGCTCTCCATAAGTCAGCATACTATGCCGAGACTTAGGAGAGCATTCAGGATTACGGTTTACTTGGCAACAACCTTAGTAAACATCTCGGAGCCGTCCTGTAGCTCAAGACGAACGACATAAGCTCCAGCCGTAAGTCCCGTAGCGGGCACAAGGCGACCTGTCATGTCGTACACCTGTAGCTCTGCGACAGGGACGTTGACACGTACAGCACCCTCCTCGATAGTCACCTGGACATCTTGAGTAGTGATCTCCTCGACACTATCAAAGTTCGTAAAGGAGACACGACGCTGTGCTGCGTTGAGGACCTCATTCTTGAGGAGTCTCGGATCATTATCCTCCACATCGTCATTGGTGGGGAGCTGCTCGTAGTAGTGTAGGAAGGCAATGACATTGACCTCCTTCATTACATCCTCGACATTCTTGTTGTCACCCTCTAGGAGGAACTGGTTCTCAGGGAGCGTACCTGTCGTAGCATCAGTAGTCTTGACGGGGATGTCCTTGACGATCTTAAAGTTGCCCATCTCGTCAAAGGTCACCTCAGAGCCCTTAAAGCCACCCTCATCGACATACCTCAGCACGTTGGTGTGCATAAAGCCAGTAGGCATATTGCCGACTTGCTGGCGAGGCTTGATACGATCCTGAGTCATCATGATGGTCAGATAGACCGGACGAGAGCGATCCAAGCGTGCAGAGGCACGACCCCGTACGAGGACGTTCAGCGTATTGCTCTCCTTCTTGAACCAAGGCTTGACCTCTACAAAAATTGCTGCGGGATTTGCCTCAGCGGCCTCAGCGACCATATTAAGCTCGTTTTGATTGGTTATCATGCTATAGACAGAACCATTCTGACCCTTAGGATCGCCCAGTGCGGGTAGAGGCTTACGGTTGAACATGATCATCGGAGAGCCTGGACTAGCTAGAGAGATGTCTCCAGCTGAGCTCATGATGCCATAGAATGGAGCTAGCCCCTGGCTGTAGGAAAGCATCATAAAGTCTGGCGCATTAAAGGCGTGATGCGATACCATCGCAAGGCGCTCCTTGATCTTAGCATTACCAGGCTGATCGATCAGCTTCTCTGCCCAGTCTACTTTGCTAGGACAATACTGACACCTCTCAGAGGTAAAGATCTCTACGAGTGTCGTACGCTCGAAAGCCTCGTCTCGATTGAGGATCTCTAGCCCAGCTGTTAGCGTCATCGGCGTCTTGAGTGCCACCCCGTTAATCTCTAGGAGCTTGACGGCGAGCTGTGCCTTGCCAGAGACACCCTCATGATCGATAGGCTGTAGTGCGACGACCTTGCTGAGTGAAGCTGCTAGTGGCTTGTCAAGAGCGACAGTCTGCGTCTGCTTCTTACCAGCGAGGTCTGTCTCCACCTTGATCGTAGTGATCGCCTTGATACCAGAGTTAAAGAGCTCTACCGTAGGCTTGAGCTCCTCATCGCTATAGATGAAGGCTGGTACTTGAAGATTGCTGATCTCGCCACGATTCTGTACCGTAGGATCTGCACTCTTAGGCTTTACAACGATCTGCATCAGCAGAGGCCCCTCAGCCTTGCTCACGATGCTATTAAACTGAGCCTCCTCGATGGTATAGGTACTCCAGTTAGAGGCTGTCCAAGCAGAGTTAGGATCTACACCTGGCGTCTGATAGCTTCTGACGAGGATGCCACCTACACCAGCAGCGTCATAAGCATAAGCTCCTGCGAAGAACTCGCTCTCAGCAGTAATCTCATACGGCTCGTCGAAGAAGAGTGTATTCCACCCGTTTTTGAACTTATCGACCGTAGTAACTTGGATAGGCTTCCAGGGAGTAACAAGCTTCGGGTTGTTGATGTCAGAGCGATCCCATGTGGGTACAGACTCTGCGAGGAAGATACACGGAAGCTTCGGAGTGTAGAAGCCAGGATCATTGTTTACTTGATCCTTCTGCATAGAGGCTGCGGAGGCAAATCGTATACCGACGACCTGAGCACCGACTAGGTCCTTGAGCTTTTCTTTAGTTAGCTTGATAGCACCACCATGATAGCCAGCCCATGTGACCCCTGAAGGCTCTGAGGCTTCGTAGTTAGGAGCCTCATAGTTGCAGTAACCTACATAGAGATAGTCGTTGGGATCCTCAAAGTTGTCAAAGTAAGCAGGCTCAGAGTACATAGACTTACTGAGGTTACGCTTGTCGCCATAGCCAGGACGGTTGTTAGCATAGAGCATACGATAGGCGATACGCTCACCATCGGTCTGTGCAGCGGCTAGATCTAGGCAGCGACTATCCATACCCTTGAAGGTGTATGAGTACTGAACTCGATACATCTCGGGACCCGATAGACCTGCAGGGTTGTCACGATTAGCCTTAGCATCTTGGAAGGGAATGATAAAGTAAGAGGTACTTCTATAAGCTTTGTCGCCCTTCTTAAGACGCTGCTTGACGACTAGGCTGTTGGAAAACTCAACCTCCGCATACTCATTGATCTCGATGACGATGCGATGGCACCAAGTACCTGCCTCAAAGTCGAAACTATACTTATGCTCCTTACCATCATTGGCTAGTGTGAACTCTCGAACGCCCGGTACACCCGTTATATAGTTGAGCTCCTCACCGTAGCCGAAGACCTTCATCTTGACACTGCTACCGCTGGCTTGTAGCGCCTTGAGGGTAAACTCGACCGTGTACTTACCATCTGCGTTGGATAGATCCATCACAGGAGATGTGAGTCGTGCGCTACCTCCGATAGCATCGCTAGGCATGCCTGACCCCTCTAGGTCCTTAGCATTGATAGAGAAGCCGTTGGGTGTCCAGTAGAGCAGTGCTCCGAACCAGTCCGTCTGTGAGAGCTGCTTGTCTAGATAAGCCTGAGTGTAAGATAGCGACTCGCTCTGGCCAGATGGGTTAGGCTTAATAGTAGCGTTGGCTATGTTGTAGTAGCCGTCACTCTTAGCTTCGATCTCTCTAGTGGTAATCAGTCGAAAGAAGACCTCATTCCAAGGCGTGCCATCATCGTTAAGTTGCTGAGGCTCTATATTGCTCCATGTTGCGGTGAACCCGTTTGCTGTCACACCTGTGGGAGACTCCAGTGCGGGAGCACCTAGTGTAAATTTCCATCCCTCAGGGACGTTTTGTGCTGCTAGGGAAAGCGTTGAGATAAGTCCACAGCAGAGGAGTAAGCATAGGGTATGCCACACTCTGCCGAGACTGCTGAAAGTTAGTTTGTTCATTAATCTAATTACGTATTTGATGTTTAGTACGTTGGTTTGCGTGCATAGTCCACCACGATGACTGTCGTGGTGGACTATTCTTTTAGTTCAATCTGTGCTAGATAGACTACTTATTGATGACTTTGTACGACTGGCCTGCTACGACGAGGTAGTAGACACCCTGAGGTAGGTCACCGATGGCCAGCGTGCTTGTCTCCATCAGGCGCGATAGGATGAGCTCACCAGCTGCGTTGTAGAGGTCTACCTGAGTAGGCATGACAAGACCGGCGATGACGAGCATACCCTCTTGCATAGAGACTGCATAGCTCGTGTGAGCAGGAGCCGCTACAGAGGTATGATCTAGGAGTACTGCTTGTATCTCGAGATCCTTGTCTACGGTCAGTGTGATGGTTGACTTCTTAGCACCCTCGGTGTAGTCCTTGCCACCGATGGTCCACTTCTCTAGCTGCCACATAGATCCCTCGGGGATTGCTAGCTGGCAGGTGATCTCCGTACCCTCTACGACCTTAGAGCCAGAGGTGATAGCCTCCTTGGTCTTAGCGTCAGTCACAGTCAGCGTAGCCTGATCCTTAGGTGATACAGAGTAGGTAAGCGTGTAGGAGGCGGGTACCGGAGTAGCCGGAGCACAGATCACCTTGATCGTGGTCTTACCCTCGATGGTGATGACAGTCTCCTTGGTGCCAGCACCTAAGAGGTCCTCTCGTAGCTCACCATTGATGTACCACTCTTTGATCTCATTGTTACCTGGGTTCACCCATAGGGTCAGCTCGGTACCCTCGAGTACGGACTCACCACTACTGATGACAGTCCACTCATCAGAGCCTTGAGCCTTGTACTTGGCCACGAAGAGACCACCCTCTATCTCCCAGCTGACAGGACACTGTGCAGGTGCACCCTTCTTAAAGGTGACTCGGACATCCGTCTTGCCCGCTACGTCTGTTTCAAACTCAGTCTTGCCAGCATAGTAAGCCTCTGCAGGCTTATCGTTGACATACCACTTGTCTACCTCATAGCCCTTGTCAGGCTTAGCAGTAAACTTGAGGTGTACGCCTGCAGAAATGGTCTCTCCAGATTCAAAGGTCGTAATGCCAGAAGGTAGGTATACCTCAGCTTTTTCGATCGAGCCATGCTCGGCAGCAGTATAATTGACTACATAGCCCGACTCACCTTCCTTGAATGTGACATATACCGTAGCAGGTTCAGACACCGTCAGTACGTAGAGGTTAGGATCCTCAGCTGAGGGTGCTACCTCATTGTTGTTGAGGTACCACTTGTCGACCATACGGTTAGGATCTGGGGTAGCACGGATAGAGAGCTCTGTACCCTCCTGGATGTCGTTTTGGTAGTCAAAGATTCTGTTATAACCCTCGTCGTCAACATACTTACCCTCGATGCTACCGCCTGTACCATGATTGAGGGTGATCGTATACTTAGGCAATGTCTTCTTCAAGACGGCTTGAACCGTCAAGTCCTCCATAAGGATCCTCTGTAGTCTCTGAGGGAAGTCTTCACCAGGAGCCACATCGACACCATTGACGATCCACTTCTCTATCTTGTAACCATCATTAGGGAAGACAAAGAAGGTCACTTGCGTACCCTCAGGTAGTTCATCACCACTATTAATCGGAGTATCCCAATTGTTCTTAGAATAGGTGACCTGCAGTCGTCCGTTATTGTCAGCTACAGAGTAGTTGACCTTGTGCATCGTAACTTGCTTGAAGGTTACCTCTACATCGAGCGGTGAACTGGTGAAGCCATAGCATTTTTCTTGGTTACCTCGTGAGTCTCCATTGACTGTCCATTTCTCGATCACATAGCCCTTGTCAGGCTCTGCGGTGAACTCTAAGCTACTTCTTGTGGGTACAAGATCGCCACTGGCGAAGTCAACCATTGCATAGGTCTTATTATCTTGATACTGAGCCTGCGTGATCTTGCCCCCAGTAGCAGCCTTGTAAGTGACCTTAAAGCCCTCCGCAGGGATAGGCTCAATGATCGCTTTGAGATCATTCGCTCCACTTTGTATCGTGTAGTAAATGGTTTCTTTGTAGGGATAAGCCTCTGCCCCATTGACAGTCCATCCCTTCACATAGCTAGTCTCGTAAGCAGTCAGATTAACGCGTAGCACTACTTCCGTGCCTACAGGCAGCTCGTCTCCTGACTTGACTTCTTCGTAGTTTGTTTTACTAGCACCCACAGTTCCCCCCTCAGTAGAGGAGAAGGTAATCACTGCCGTCTCCTGAGCGGTACTGGTCAGTGCCGTCAGTACCATCGTGAGCAGTGTCAGCATAAGTGGTAATATTCGTTTCATAAGCAATCTTGTATTGATTAGTTGGTTATAGACTGAGTATCATACTGGAGGTCTAGCATCTCTACCACTCTGTAAGAAGTGTAGCGCGAGAGCTGCTCTTATAAGACGTTTGGTTACTCAGTGATATTTGTGACGAACAAGCGTCTATAATAAGACTGAGCAACATGCCCACTGGCAAAGATAGTAATTATTCTCAACAAACAAAAAATGCCTAAACTTCGCCAGCCAGGGTTGACGCATTACAATAATTTAGATACGGCTACGTATCGATACGGTGCTGTGTCGGGGAAAAGTGATTTCCACGTGGATATTTCGAAATGCCCACGTGGAGAATTTTTATTTTCCACGTGGAGAAGAAAAAATTCTTCGGAGGAATCAAATGAAACTTCGGAGGAATTGAATGACGCCCACGTGGAAAATAAAAAATATCCACGTGGAGATTT
>OCHI01002313.1_pt1 | contig 11020 bp, 8 predicted proteins | sample 1538691 | NCBI WGS metagenome assembly OCHI01 (sample SAMN04571718, study PRJEB22368) | human gut metagenome | biome: human gut; material: stool | host: Homo sapiens | place: Luxembourg | collected 2012-09-21 | reverse complement strand
TTGAAAAAACATTTGCAGTAGAAAATATTCCAAACGTTGGTGAAACGAATTCAATAGATTATGAAAAGCAGATTACAGAGGCATACAAAACAAATTTAAAAGAAAACATGAAAGCATATTTAAAAGAAAAAGGATATGACTTAGTTAAAATAGAATCAGACTTGAAGTATGATTCAGAAGAAATCGCGATAAATAAAATTAGTTTGAAGGTTAAGAAAATATCAGAAAGAAAAAATATAGCTGTGAATAAAATAGATTTAAAAAACAATGAAAAAATATCAACTCAAGAGATTAATGAATTAGTTCAAGAAATCAGTACATATTATGGAATAGAAGAAAACAAAATTTCAATAACAGAAAGTGAGATGAGAAAATGATTAAAGAGAAGATAACAGCTCTGGTAAAAAAAGAAGAGAAACCTAATAAGAAAAAAATCGAAAATTTAGTATTTGCAATAATTTTACTAATTATAACTTTATTTGTAATAAATAATATATTTAGCGGAGATAAAAAGAAAACAATATCCAACACTACAATACCAAAAGAAGTAGAGCAAGTAGCACAAACAAGAGATATAGAAAAAGAATTGGAAGAAACTCTTGGAAAAATAAAAGGTGTAGAAGATGTGAAAGTATTAATAACATATAGTGAAACCGAAAAGGTTGTACCGATTTACAACGAAAGTTCATCTCAAAGTTCGACACAAGAAAAAGACACAGAAGGTGGAGAAAGAAAAATTGAAACATACGATACAAATAAAGAAGTTGTATCAGATGCAAATCAAACAATAATAACAGAAAAAATAATGTATCCTAAAATGGAAGGAGCAATTGTAATAGCAAAAGGAGCGCAAAATACAATAGTAAAAGAAAACATAACTCATGCTGTAGAAGCGGCAACAGGACTTGCTGTACATAAAATTCAAGTTTTTGAAATGAAATAAAGTAAAAAGAAAGGAATTAATCAAGTTAATTGATTATGCGAGTGAAATTATGAAAAAGATAGCAATAATAAAAAAGAAAGAAGTTTTATTAGGACTACTAGCAATATTTTTTATGATTGTAGGATTTATAAGCTACAACCCAATAGCAAATAAAGAATATAGTAAAATAGCTGATATAACAAATTATTCGGAAACCAAATTAGGGGAAGCAACATTAGTAAGCAGTAATGAAGTAGTAGAAAATGTAACAGATGAAGCTCAAACTTCAGAAAATACAATAACAGAAGAAATACAAAAAGACTATTTTCTAGAAGCAAGAATGAGCAGAGATAGCATATATTCTGAAAGCTTAGAAACATACGAAAAACTATTAGAAAGCAGTAGCGTAACAAATGACCAAAAAGCAATTGCACAAAATGAAATTTCAAATATAACAAACGAAAAAAAGACGATACAATCAACAGAAAGTTTAATTAAAATGAAAGGTTTCGAAGATGTTGTAATATTTAAAAATTCGGAAAGCGTAAGTGTAGTAGTAAAGAGTGATGTGCTTCTTCCAGAGCAAGTTGCACAAATTCAAAATATAGTAGAAAGAGAATTTAAAATAAACGGAAAAAATATTAATATAACCAATAAATAAATTATTGCAAAATGGAAATATATATAATATAATTTAAGAGTTAAAATATAGTTTAAGGAGCAAAAATATATGGAATTGGAATCAAAAAAATATCAAAAAAGAATGATTGCAATAATAGTAATTCTAATTATTTCAACAATTTTGGGAATAATTGCAGAAAAAGAAGTAAGAAAAAGAGCAGAAGAGCTAGACAGTACTGTTGAAACAATTAGAGCCACTACAGAAGAAGACTATGAAAAAGCAAGAGAAGAAAAAACAGCTAACACAGGAAGAGAATATCCAACAAAAGAAAAGCTTTTAATAACATTAGGAGAAATTCAAGACTACTATCATGCTATTATAGATAGACAAGAAGTAGTAGGAATTTTAGCATTTACAATTGCATTTTCAGGAACTTTTATGGGAATAATGATGTATTTCATTTTTACAGGATGGATTCTAAAGAAAATATGGAAAGATATCAAAACATGGATATCTATACTAATGAGGATATTAATATTAATAATTTTAGTGCAACTTTTGGCATATCCACTAATAATCATTGGATTAGTAGGACAACTACCATTTGTAGCATACACACTTTACAAATATATAAAATTAAGAAAACTTGAAGATAAAGATGATGTTATTGTAGAAAAATAATTCATTTAAGGAGGATAAATAAAATGATTAAGAAAGTAGCAATCTTAGCAAATGGAGGAGATGTATCAGGATTTAATGCTGTAATAAGAGCAATTGTAAAAACAGCAGAAACAAACGGAATCGAATGTTATGGGTATATCGATGGATATAGAGGACTTGTAACAAACAATTATATTAGATTAGACGGTAGTGAAAAAGCATCAGGAATATTACCAAAAGGAGGATCAATAATAGGTTCTTCAACAAATGCAATAGTATTTCACTACAAAGTTGAACATGAAGATGGAAGTGTAACATATGAAGACTTATCAGATAAATGTGTTCAAAACGTAAAAGAAGCTGGATTTGATTGTGTATTCACATTAGGAGGCGACAGCACTCAAAAATCAGCTAGAGATCTATTCTTAAAAGGAATTAACACTATAGGGGTCCCAAAAACAATAGATAACGATGTGGCGTGTACAGATATTACATTTGGATATAACACAGCTGTATCAGTTGCAACAGATGCAATAGATAGACTTCATACAACTGCAGAAACACATAATAGAATTATGGTTCTTGAAGTTATGGGAAGATTTGCAGGATGGATTGCACTTGAATCAGCAATATCTGGTGGAGCAGATGTGGCATTAATACCAGAAATTCCATACGATATAAACAAAGCAGCGCAAGCAATTAAAGCAAGACAAGCTAAAGGAAAGAACTTCAGCATAGTTGTTGTATCAGAAGGAGCTATGTCAAAAGATGGAGAAAATGAAACACACTCAGCTGAAGGAATAGATTCACAAGCTGGAATAAGTGTTAAGTTCGGAGGAATAGGACAAAAAGTTGCAAAAGAATTACAAGACTTAACAGGATTAGAATCTAGATGTACAGTTTTAGGATATATGCAAAGAGGAGGAACTCCAACAGCATATGATAGAGTACTTTCAACAAAATACGGTGCAAAAGCAATGGAACTTGCAATGGAAGAAAAATTTGGAGTACTAACAGTAATTCATAATGGAAACTTAACATCTGTACCATTAGAAGAAGTTGTAGGAAACAATAAAGAATTAGGTGCCGTACAAGGTGGAACAGAAAATAGCAATGTTCGTTTAGTTACTATGGATGATGATTTAGTAAAAACAGCAAGAGATATAGGAATTTGTTTAGGAGATTAAAAAATGAAGTATATTACTATTTTTATAGATAGTAATATACTTCGCTAAAAGGAATGATAATATGATAGATTATAATGAATTAATAGCTGAAAAAATAGCAAATGCAATAAACTTAGATAAAAATGAAATAAAACAATATATTGAAATCCCACCACAAAGCGATATGGGAGATTTCGCATTTCCATGTTTTAAACTAGCTAAAACACTTAGAAAATCACCAGTTCAAATTGCTGATGAAATAAAAGAGAAAATTAGCGAGGATGAATATATAGAAAAAATTGAAACAAAATCAGGATATTTAAATTTTTATATTAATAACACAAAATTAGTTGAAGAAGTTTTAAAAGAAATAAATAACCATGAAAATGATTTTGGAAAAAGCAATGAAGGGACAGGAAAAACAGTATTAATAGATTATTCATCACCTAATATTGCAAAACCATTTCATATAGGACATTTAAGAACAACATTAATTGGAAGTGCATTATATAAAATTTATAAATACCTAGGATACAACACAATAGGAATCAACCATTTAGGAGATTATGGAACTCAATTTGGAAAAATGATTGAAGCATATAAAATGTGGGGAAGCGAATATGATCTAAGTGAAGATGCCATAAATAAAATGGTAGACATGTATGTTCGTATAAACAATCTTTGCAAAGAAGACGAAGCAGTATTAGAAAGATGTAGAGAAAATTTCAAACTTCTTGAAGAAGGAGATAAATACTGCACAGAATTATGGGAACATTTCAAAGAACTAAGTTTAAAAGAATTTGATAAAATATATGACATATTAGGAGTAAAATTTGATTCATTAAATGGAGAAGCTTTTTATTCTGATAAGACAGATGAAGTAGTTGAAATACTAAAAGAAAAAGGAAAATTAATAGAATCAGAAGGAGCAGAAATAGTTGATTTAGCAGATGAAGGAATTGAAACACCATGCATAATAAAGAAAGCAAATGGCTCAACTATTTATGCAACAAGAGATTTAGCAGCTATCCTTTACAGAGCACGTACATATGATTTTGATAAATGTCTTTATGTAGTTGCATATGAGCAAAACTTGCACTTCAAGCAAATATTTGCAGTTGCTAAATATTTAGTAGATGAAAAATATGTAAAAGGCTTAAAACACGTATCATATGGAATGGTTCAGTTACCAACAGGTAAAATGTCAACAAGATTAGGAAACGTTGTAAAAATTGAAGATTTAATAACAGAAACAATTGAAAAAGCAAAAGAAATTATAACAACAAAAAATCCAGAATTAGAAAACAAAGATGAAGTAGCTAAAAAAGTTGGTATTGCAGCAATAATTTTTAACACATTATCAACAACAAATAATAAAGACCAAATATTCGATTGGAACACAGCTTTAAACTTCCAAGGAGAAACAGGACCATATATTCAATATACATATGTAAGAACAAAAGGAGTCTTAGAAAAGATTGGAAAAATACCAACTATATCAGAAGTAGACTTCTCAGTATTAACAGATGATTCTTCAATAAAAGTATTAAAGTCATTATATGCATTTAAAGAAACATTAGAAATGACAGTAGAAAAAAATGAACCTGCAATACTTGCAAGATACCTAATTGAAGTATCACAAAACTACAGTAATTTCTACAATGACAACAAAGTACTAGTAGAAGATGAGAAAGTTAAAAATTCAAGAGCATATTTAACATATGCTGTGGGAACAGTATTAAAAACAGGAGCATCACTATTAGGAATACAAATGCCAGATAAAATGTAATAGGAAACGGAGAAAGAAAAAATGATATGTCCAAAATGTAATGGAGAAATTGCAGACAATGCAAAATTCTGTACAAAATGCGGAGCTAACATAGAAGAAGTAACAAAAGAATTAGAAGCAAAAAGAGAAGAAAAGGTTAGAAAAGTCGAAGAACAAGCACTTAAAGAAGTAGAAGAAGCTAGTAAAGTTGAAGAACAAAAAGTTAAAGAGGCAGAAGAAGTTAGAGAAGCAGAAAAGCAAGCAACTAAAGAAACAGAAGAAGTTAGTAAAGGTGAAGAAGAACTAAAATCTGAGGAAACTCAACCAATAGCAGAAGAAAGATCAAATGATGAAGAACCTACACAAAAGTCCCCAAATAAACAACCTAAAAAAGCAAAAAAAGGCAAGAAAAAAATAATATTAGTAATTGCCATAATTATTGTATTATTGGCTGGAGTTGGCGTAGGAGTATGGTATTACATCTCAGCAAACAATGATAGTGAAACTGCAACTGAGCAGAAAAAATTAGAATGGGGAGACGTATACCTTGAAGTTTTAAATGACAACAGCAAGTTAGATGACATGGACAACCAAAAAATCCAGTTATGCGACATAGACAAAGATAAAATACCAGAACTAATTATATATGGAATAAAAAATGCAAAAGAATATATTGCAAACATATATAAATTAAATGAAAAAAATGAAGTAGATACAATAAAAGTATCATTAGACAACGAGTTCGACTTAAAACTAGTATATGATGCAAACAAAGATGACTATGTGTGGTATGCAGTTGAGAAAAAATCAGACAACTCATCAAAATACTATGACTTAAAATTAGATAGCAAAGAATATAAGCCAGAAGAAGTAGGATTAACAAAAAATACAGACTGCGTTGAAATAGACGAAAACTACAGTAAAAAAGTAGATTTCAACAAAAATGCAAGCAAAAAAGACAAAGAAAAAGTATTCGAAGAAGCAAAAAAAGACTATGTTGAAACAGACGACATGATAACAGACGAAGTAAAAGAAAAAGTAGAAGCAGTAAAAATATTGAAAAATATAAAAAAGTTAGATAACAGCAAAGAAATAGTATATTCAGCAGTATCAAAAACAATAAGCGGAAACACATATGAATATCCATGCATCAACATAGATTCAGCAGATGTAGCAACAATAAACGCAGAAATAAAGAAAAGATTTGGGTTTAGCGCAAACATGAATGCATCAAACTATTACGATCAAGTTGGATATGAAACAGAAGAAATTTCATATTCATACACAATAAATAAATCAGTACTATCAGTACTAGTATGGAGTGGCGGAAATGAAACAATAACAGCCAATACATATAATGTTGATTTACAAACACTAAGCAAAATAAGTAGTGAAGATTTAATAAAGCAATACAATGCAAGTAAAGACGAAGTAATAACAAAAGCAACAGAAGCTGTAAAAAAAGAATGCGATACACTAGTTGCGAAAGAAAAAACAGCATTAGGAAGCAACTGGAGCGCATTATATGATGATAAAACAGTTACAGAATGGCAAAATGCAATTAAAAAGAGCATAGAAAAACTAAACGTATATATCAATGATAAAAACGAACTATGCATATTAGGTGAATTTGAACATGCAGGCGGACAATGGAGCTGTACACAAACAGTAATTGTAAACATAACAAACGGATACAAAGCATCAGAATTAACATTCAAAGGCGGAAAAGCAATTAAACACTACATAGAAAATTACAAAGAAGAAAATACAACACCAAGCACATCACCATCATCCACACCTTCATCAGTGCCATCATCAACACCAGCAACATCAGCAAGCACATCTGAAGAACCAACAGAAAAAGGAGCAATAGGAAAAGACCAAGCACAGAAGTTAGCTGAAAAAGTATGGGGAAGCACTTCAGATGAAACAGGTAACCAAATTGGATACACATATACAGGATGGGGAAAAGACAGTACAGGAAAACAATACTACATATTCAATGCAAGATGGTTAGTAGGAGATCATTGGTCATACATAGGAACAATATGTATAGCAGCTGATGGAAAAACATACAAACAACTAGACACAGTAGTAAACGATACAGCAAAAGGTGAAACATTTAATATGTTAGATGGCGGAAATATAAAAAATAATTAAAAAAATACTTGCTTTTAAGTAATAAATTTGGTATTATTTAAAAGCAAGTTAAATATGCCGATGTGGCGGAATTGGCAGACGCACATGACTCAAAATCATGCGGGAAACCATGTGGGTTCGAGTCCCACCATCGGTACCAAATAGATAAAAACATAGAGTAGCAAGAATTTCAAGAAATCAGCTACTCTATGTTTTTTTTTAATATTATCACATATAAATTTTTACACATAAATATATTCAAAAAAAATTTTATATATGTTATACTGAAAATTAAGGAAAAAAAGAGGGAGAATTAAGATGAACAAAATAGTCAATTTTATTAAATGTCACAAACTAGCTAGTATAGCTATAATATGCGTATTAGCAGCATTAGTAGTACTATGTATATTACTAAATCAAAACAAAAAAACTAATACACCAACTCGGAATCGGACAAGTTTCTCAAAAGGAAAACGAGACAGCTCCAATGAAGGAAAACATTATTTTAAACTTAGATGCTAAGGGGCTAGAAGTTGGAACAAAATTTGCAATATTTGAAAGTATAACAAAACTTAGTGATGATTCAAATACAGACCAATCTGAAACTGATGCCGAAAAAAATACAACAGATTCAAATAACGATACAGATGTAGCAGATAATGCTACTGAAAATGAAGAAAACGTTGAAAAAACATTTGTAATCATATCTTTAGAAGATTCATCATTTGAAGAAACAATAGCAAATGTAAAAGATTATGAAGCAGGTACACTATCAGAAAATGGATTTGAAGTAACTACATCTAATGAAGATTTAATCATGTTATCTAAACTAGATGCAGAGAACTTACAAAATTCAATAATAGTAATTAATAGCAATTATCAAGCAGACAATAGTTGGGACACTACGAATGATGCTGTTGATACAAAAGTTGATTTAAGCGATTTAAGTAAAGAGAAAAATAATTCAAATGGACCAAAATATTATATAAAAGTTTCTTACACATCAAACGTTGTAGCAATATATACTAAAGATGATTCAGGTGAGTATAACAATTTAGTAAAAACAATGGTATGTTCAACAGGAACAGCAACACCAAGAGGTGGTGTTTATAAGCTAAATACAAAATATAGATGGTTACCTTTATTCGGAAATGTTTATGGACAATATTGTTCAAGAATAACAGGATATATCTTATTCCACTCAGTACCTTACTTAAGAAATCGTGAGCCAGATTCACTTGAATATTGGGAATATGATAAATTAGGAACAGCAGCGTCAGCAGGTTGTGTAAGACTTACAGTTGCAGATGCAAAATGGATTTATGATAACTGCGCAAGCGGTTGCTACGTAGAATTCTGCACAACATTAAATGTATCAAAACCATCTGCAGCAAAAATTTCTTCAAATACTACTTGCAGAAATTATGACCCAACAGATCCAGTAGCAAACAATCCTTGGAGAAGTTATGTAGAACCAACTCCATCTGTAAAACCAACTTCATCTGTAGAACCATCAGCACCTACAGAAAGTTCAACACCAGAACCAACGCCAGAGCCAACACCAGATAATACACAAAATCCAGATTCAACTGATAAACCAGGTTCAGAAGATCCAGATTCTAAAAATGATGGAGATAAAGATAAAGAACCAGAAAAGGAACCAGATCCAAATCCAAGCAAGGAACCTACACAAGATAATACTACAAACTCAGTCAATGAAACATCAGAGCAAGAATAAATTAATACATAACAAAAGCTTAGAGTATATGAATTATGATACTCTAGGCTTTTAAAATTAAAAGAAATAAAGGCAGTAATAAAATGATATTTCAAAAGTTATAGCAAGCGGAAATATTGTTATTTCAAGAATAAGTTAAATTGTGTTACTATAATAAGTGTAGCAAATAGTTTAGACAGATGCTAATCATTATTAGGAGGTAAAATTAAATGAGAAAGCGGTTGAATACTTATTTAGCAATTTCCATAACAACATGTTGTAATTATCAATGCTTTTATTGCAAAGAAGGAGGAGAAAGCATTTCCAAAGAAAAAGAGACAATATCTTTGCAGAGTATAAAAAAGATTATTGATAATGCATATGATGTCGGAATAAGAAACTTCAGAATTACAGGCGGTGAACCAACAGGAGTAAGCTACTTTGGCGAGTTAATACAGTATATTATGAGCTTTGACAATACCAAAGTAAGAATTAATACTAATGGCTATAAACTTATGGAACACATACACATACTAGAAAAATACAATAAACGGCTGGATGTTGTTTTTAGCGTTGATAGCTTATCTGAAACTTTAGATGGAGTTCACTTCCCCAAATATCTTTCCGAAGATATTATAAATATAACAAAAATACTTAAAGAAAAAGAGATTCCAGTAAGATACAACGTAGTAGTAACTTCATTAAATAAATCTGAGGTTGAGAAACTAGTATTAAAAGCAATAGACGAACTGCATGTAAATGTTAAGTTGCTCGACTTAAATAAATTTTCAGAATATTTAGGATACACTGGAAAAGTACAAGGAGAAGAAGCAATCGCGTTATGGAATAAAATGTTTGTACCAATGAAAAATTTTTATGATTTTCTTAAGAAAATCTCAAATACTTCAGAAACAGAATGGACAACAGGATTCATAGGCAAAGGAAATGGAATTCCAATGAGCTCTTTTTCGAGGGGGCAAAATTGGATTCAAGTAAAAGATTCAACACGGGGAGCAAAGTATTGTCAATTCTGCAAAAATAGTTGCAAATGGTACAAGCAGGGAAGTTGTAAAGAAGGAGTATTCAGTATGTTTTTGTCATCGAATTTAACACTGCATTTATCTGGATGTAAAAACAAATCTATTCATTTTGACTTAAACGGATGTGATGATGAACAAATGAAAAAAGCATTCAATAAATTATTAGACATCATGGAGGATTAAAGTTTCCATCAAGAGTAATTTGATATAGCAGATACTTAAAATTATTATCAAGAGCAATTTAATAAAATACTAGATATCATGAAGTATTAAACTATAATGAATTGCAAAGAAAATTTTATAATTATTAATGCAAAAAATAAATGGATTTATTGATAGTAAAAAAAATGAAAGCATGGAATATGTTGAATATTTCATGCTTTTGTGATATAAAGGCATAGGAGTGAGAAATATGATAGACTTTGAATTATATAGAATATTTGTTGCGGTTGCAGATGAAGAAAACATAACAAGAGCAAGTGAAAAACTAAATATTTCACAACCTGCAATTACAAAACAAATTAAAAATCTAGAAAATCAATTATCAATAAAATTATTTGAACGCAAAAGTAAGGGAGTAGCCTTAACAAACGAAGGCAAGAAAATATATGAAAAATTAAAAAATCCTATAGAAGAACTTAACAAAATAGATGCTCAAATAGGAAAAGAAAAAATTATTAATATAGGAACTCATAACCATATGGGAGGACTAATTTTTGGACAAGCAATAAACCAATACACATTAAAATATCCAAATGTTAATTTGAACTTAGTATGTGAAGAAATGGATGAGTTATTAAGAAAATTAAAAAACAAAGAAATTGATATAGTTTTTGCAAAAAAATATGATAACGAAGAAGCACCAAAAGGACTTAAATTTATTAAACTAGGAAACATGCATGAAACATTTATTATGAATAAGCAATCAGAAATGGCAGGTCAAACTCTAACATTTGATAACCTTAAAGGAAAAATGATTTATATTC
>OCHI01002312.1_pt1 | contig 11024 bp, 11 predicted proteins | sample 1538691 | NCBI WGS metagenome assembly OCHI01 (sample SAMN04571718, study PRJEB22368) | human gut metagenome | biome: human gut; material: stool | host: Homo sapiens | place: Luxembourg | collected 2012-09-21 | reverse complement strand
CCCCGCGCCATGCGCGAAGCCAGCTTGGCATGAATTAATAAAAGGAATTTCAAAAGATAAAGTATTAATGAATGAAAATATGAGTAAACACACTTCTTTTAAAGTCGGCGGAATGGCAGATTTTTTTGTAGAAGTTCAAAATGTTCAAGAACTTATTTATGTATTGAAATTGGCTAAAAGTCTTAGAATAAAAACATGCATAATTGGAAATGGAAGTAATGTAATAGTTAAAGATACAGGTTTTAGAGGAATAATAGTAAAATTAAATTTTAAACATTTAAAAATAGAAAAAGACAGAATAGCAGTAGGTGCAGGAGTACCAGTAGCATTATTATCAGAGTTTACATATAGAAATGGAATAAGCGGATATGAGTTTTTAGGCGGAATTCCTGGAACAGTTGGTGGAGCCGTAAAAATGAATGCGGGTGCATATGGATCTGAAATTAAAGATGTTTTATTAGAAACAGTTATACTAGATGAGAAATATAATATAAGAAAATTAACAAATGAAGAGCAAAAATTTGCATATAGACATAGTATATTTTTCGAAAAGAAATGGGTTATAATAGCAAGTACATTTAAAATTCAAAAAGGAAATAGAGAGGAAATTAAAGCTAAAAGAAAAGAAATGATGGATGCTAGAAAAGATAAACAACCTCTTGATATGCCAAATGCAGGAAGTATATTTAAAAGAACAGAAAATTGTATACCAGCAAAACTAATTGATGAAGCTGGATTAAAAGGCTATACAATAGGCGGAGCACAAATTTCAACAAAACATGCAGGATTTATTGTAAATACAGGAAATGCAACTGCAAAAGATATTGTAAAATTGATTAAATACACTAAAGAAAAAGTAAAAGAGAAATTTGGAGTAGAGTTAGAACTAGAAGTAATTGTATTATAAAATTACGCATTAGGAAGGATGAGAAATAAATGAAAGGTTTTTTTAGTTGGTTTAATTCAAGAACAAAAATAAAAAGATGGATGCTTTTAATACTAGTAGGAGTGTGCTTAACATGTTTTGCTTTTGCAAATATATTAGAATCAAAAGTGTTAAGACCAAAAGAAATAATACAAATAGTTGTAGAATTTGTTTTAGGGTTCACTGCTATTGTTGTTGGTTTTATATATATGCAAAGAAGAGTTTTAGAAATATTAATCGAAGCAAATAACACAACAACTGAAAAAGGAAAAAAGGCTAACTTAAATATAAAAGGTTTAATTTTTAATAAAACAATGTATGAGGAAGGACCAAAAGTTGTTGTAATTGGCGGAGGAAACGGATTAAACACAGTAATAAAAGGCTTGAAAAAATATACAAGTAATATAACAGCAATTGTAAATATGGCAGATACTAATAGTAGTGATGACGAAAAAGAATCAAGAAGAGAATTAAAATCATTACCATATGGAGAAATAAAAGAAAGTATAATTGCATTGTCAGATAAAGAAGAATTAATGAGGAATTTATTTAATTTGAAATTTACAAATGAAAGATTAAAAAATTTAAACTTTGGTGATATTTATTTAGAAGCAATGAACGAGATGTTTTCATCAACGTCAGTAGGATTAAAAAAGAGTACAGAAATATTAAATATAACAGGTCAAGTTTTACCAACAACATTAGATGAAATAACAGTATGTGCTGAACTTGAAGATGGAAGTATTGTTGAGACTAGAGAAAAAATACCAGAAGTAGCTTATAATAAAGTAACAAAAATTAAAAGAGTTTATATAAGTCCTTCAAATTGTAAACCAGCACCTGGAGTGTTAGAAGTAATTCAAGATGCGGACGCTATTATAATTGGCCCAGGAAGTTTATATACAGATGTATTACCTAATCTATTGGTTAAAAATGTAGCAAAAGCTATAAAAGATAGTAAAGCAATAAAAATATATATAGCTAACATAATGACACAACCAGGACAAACAGATAATTATTCAATATCAGATCACTTAGAAGCATTATTTAGTCATACTGGAAAAGAAATTATTGATTATTGTATGGCAGATACCGGAGAAATTGTTCCTGAGTATGTAAGAAAGTATAATAAAGAAGGACAAGATATAGTATTGCCCGATATAGATAAAGCAACAAAAAAAGGAATAAGAATTATTCAAAAAAATCTTTCAAAAATTGAAGATGGATACATAAGACACAATTCAGATGTAATTGCTTCATCAATAATGGAATTAGTATGTAATGATTTAAAATTCAGGGACAAAGAAAGCACACCAGAATATTTACTTATAAATTCTATATTAGAGGATGAGTTAAAAAGAGAAAGAAAAGTTAACGAAAAAATCAAAAAGCAAAAAAGAAAGATGGAAAAATCAAAAAGAGCTCAAAATAAAAGAAGAAGTAAATTTAATACAAAATATAGTGAGAGAATAGAGTCAATTCAAACAACTAATAAAAGAAAAAATGAAAATCAAAAACTATATCATGAAATGCAAAAACTAAATAAATAAAATATATTAGGAGATTTACAAATGAAGTTAAGTAAGAAACAATTAAGTTTAGAAGATGGAATAACAAAAGAATGGGTAATCACAAATGGAATAGGTGGTTTTGCTAGCCAATCTGTATTAGGAATAAATACAAGGAAATATCATGGTTTGTTAATTGCACCGCTAATGCCACCAGCAAGAAGATATGTTATTTTATCTAAAATTGACGAAAGCATAGAGATAAACGAAAAAGAAGAAATTTTGTATAGCAATATTTGTAAAAATTATATTTCCGAAGGATACAAAAAGTTAGAAAGTTTTGAAAAAGTTTATATTCCAATTTTTAATTATCAGACTGAAGATGGAATAAAAATTGAAAAACAAATTTCTATGGTATATGGAAAAAATGTTGTATGTATATATTATAAAGTAGAAAATACTGATAAAGATATAACAATGAAAGTGGCTCCAATAATGAATTACAGAGATTTTCATTGCATGAATACAAATCATGATTATAATGTTAATCAAAAAATAATGCAAAATAAAATAAGAATAACTGTAGATGGAAATAAAATATTACCGATATATTTGTACTCAAAAGAGGGAAAATACATACAACATCAAAATGATACATTTAAAAATATGTATTATGTAGAAGAGGAAAAAAGAGGATTTTATCCAGAAGAAGATTTATTTGTACCTGGTAGATATGAAATAAATATTAAAGCCAATACAACAAAAGAATTTACAATAGTATGTGGATTAGAAGCAAATATTGAAGAAATAGATGGAAAAATAGTAATACAAAAAGAAAAAGAAAGACTTGATAAAATAATTGATGCTAGTAATTTGATTGATAAAAAACAAAGTAAAAATTATCAAGAACAAATGAGAGATTTAGTAATAGCGTCAGATAATTTTGTAACATACAGGCCTAAATTTTCATTACATACAATAATTGCAGGTTTTCCATGGTTTTTAGATTGGGGAAGGGATACGTTAATTTCTTTTGAAGGACTTCTTTTAAAAACCAAAAGATTTGATATAGCAAAAGAAGTATTATTAATGATGACAAAAGATATAAAATATGGACTAGTTCCTAATGGATATTCAGGTTATGACAGTAGACCACTTTATAATAGTGTTGATAGTTCACTATTACTAATTGAAGCAGTTAGTAAATATTTAGAGTATACAGATGATTATGATTTTGTAAAGAGTAATTTATATGCAATATTAAAAAATATAATCGAAAGTTTTCAAAAAGGAATAAATGTAGATGACAGTAATATCTTTATGGATAAAGATGGACTAGTTTCTGCTGGAACGCCAGAAACTCAATTAACTTGGATGGATGCAAAAATAGGTAATTTTGCAGTGACACCGCGAAATGGTAAGGCAGTAGAATTAAATAGCTTATGGTATAATGCTTTAAAAGTAGTAGCAAATCTTGCAGAAAAATATAATGATGAAAAAGTTCAAGATGAATATGAAAAACTTGCTAAAAAAGTAAGAATTAATTTTAATAAAAAATTCTATAATGAGAAAAATAAATGTTTAGATGATGTAATAGGAAGCGAAGAAATAAGGCCAAATCAACTATTTGCGTTATCTACAACATATCCAGTAATGATACTAAGCAATGAAAAAGCAAAAGAAATGCTAAAAACAGTTAGTAAAGAACTATATACTAAATATGGTTTAGCAACACTTTCAAAAAAAGATCCAAAATATATTGCGGTTTATGAAGGTGATGGATTTAAAAGAGATACAAGCTATCATCAAGGAATAACATGGCCATGGCTTGCTGGCTTATATGTAGAAAGCTATAAAACAATTATAAAAAATGAAAAAAATAAAACAGAGAAAAAGAGATTAGAAGAAGAATATGAAAAAATTATTTCTAATTATAAAAAAGCTTTTGCTCAAGCAATGAAAGAAGGTGCTATTGGAACTATATCAGAACTATATGATTCTAAACCGCCATACCTTCCAAAAGGTGCATTCGCACAAGCTTGGAGCGTATCAGAAGTTATAAAAATAATGCTAGAAAAATAAGTTTAAGGGAGAAGTAAATGTCTACAAATATTTTAGAGTTAGAAAATGATTTGAAAAATCAAAATTTACATGGAATATATGTGTTTTACGGAGAAGAAAAATATGTTCAACAGGAATATTTGAAAAAAATCAAGAAAATATTTGGAGAGCTAAGTTTAGGAATAAATTATATTTTATTAGACGAAAATAATATTGATACATTGATAGCAGATATAGAAACTCCAGCATTTGGATATCCAAAGAAATTAATAATAGTAAGAAATTCAAATCTTTTTAAGAAAGATTGTAAATCTCCAATGAAAGACAAATTTAAAAAATACGTTACAGAAAATTTAGAGATAATTGAAGAATCTTGTGTAATAGTATTTATAGAAGAAACAGTTCACAAATTTGATTTTTATAAAACATTAGAAAAAAATGCTATAGTAATTGAAACTAAGCCATTAAAACCAGTAGAAATAAAAAATAAGTTAAAAAGAATTTGTGCAATGTATAAGGTAAATATACAAGATCAAAATCTTAATTATTTAATAGAGATAGCTGGAACCAATATGCAAACATTAATTAATGAAATAAGAAAGCTAATTGAGTTTGCAGGAGAAAATGGAGAAATACAAAAGGAGGATATAGATAAACTTGCGATTAAAGACATTCAAGCGATTATATTTGATTTAACAGATTATTTAGGTAGCAAAAATACTGAAAAAGCATTAGTTGTATTAGGAAATTTGATATATAATAAAGAGCCACTTCAGAAAATAATAATTACATTATATAATCATTTTAAAAAGTTATATTTAACAAAATTAGCTTTATTAGAAAGAAGAGATTTAGTTGAAGCCTTGTCATTGAAACCTAATCAAGTGTTTTTAACTAGCAAATATAAAAAACAAGCTGAATATTTCAGCACAAAAGAAATTGAAAATATCTTGAAAGAATTGATTGATCTAGATTACAAATCAAAAAACGGAATGATAGATTTAGACGTAGGATTAAAATCAGTTCTTTGTAAAAATTGTTGAGCAACATATTGAAAAAATTTTTATTAAAATATATAATCTATAAGAAAATATATTACCAAAGAGGAGAAGAAACTATGAGAAGAAAAAGAGGAATACCATTAGTTGCATTAGTAATATTTATTGCTTTACTTGTAGCAATAATATTAACATGTGTAATTATTTTAGGAACAAACAAAGACAAAATTAATACTCAACCGGAGAATATAGCAGTAAATCAAACCCCAGAAGAAACAAATACAACAAAAGTTGATGAAAAAGGTGAAGAAATCACATCAGAAGATTTAATAAACAGTGATCAAGACATTACAAATGCTTATAAATTAACTGGAAATAAAAAGACTTTTGCAAAATATGCAATTTATGCATCAGGTGGATTTGATAAAGATAACGATAATATAAAAAATGAATTAAAATTAATATTGGCTATGGCTCAAGTAACTAATTCAGATATGAATACAGAAAGTAGTGTAAAAGCTGTATCAACAGATAAAGTTCAGGAATATGCAGATAAAATATTTGAAGATTCAAATATTGAATACAAGGATTTTAGTCTTTATGATAGTGATACTAATTTTACAGGTAAATACAAAACAATAGGATATACGTATAATAAAACAACTGCAAATTATGAAGTTCAAGAAAGTGATGTAGAAGAAGATACACCACCTGAAGTAACAGAAGTAATAACAAAAGCAGTTAAGTATAGTGATAAGATTGAGATTTATGTTAAACCAATATTTACACAACCATTTTTTTCTGAAGAAATAAATGCAAATGGTTGTCAATTATTATCAAATTATGATTTCCAAATGAAGGAATTTCCTGAAGATGCAGGATTAAAAGCATTTTCATATAGCGACTATGAAAATGCATTAAGAACAACTGCAAACCAAGATATTGATGGATATGTATATAATTCAATTTCAAAATATGTTGATTTAAATCAAGTCCAAGATTACAAATACACATTTACTAAAGTTGATGATGAATTTAAATTAAAGGCATTTGAGAAAGTTACAAATAAAAATAATGATAATACAGATGACAAAAATACAGAAATGACAGAGCAAGAGAAATCAAAATATAATGCAGATATAGAGTCTTATGTTGGTGATGAAAAAAGTGCATCTGACGTAAATGAACTTATAGAAACAGTTATTAAATTAAATCAAGAAAATGCTGAAAAAACTGTTCTTTCAGTAAAACTTGATGATACTGAGGTAGATGGAAAAGATGAAGAAGCAGTAAGAGCAATAGAAGAAAATCTTGATGAAACTAAGACATATAGAGTTAAGGCAATATACAAGTCAAGACTAATTACAACTGTGAATATAACAACAAATGAAGAAGTAACACCTGCTGAATAAAAAAAAGACGTAAGTTTTGAAACTTACGTCTTTTTTTACGAAAAATCATATAATAAAAGTTTTGAAAAAACATTCATATAATGAAAAAATGTGGAATTAAATTTCCACATTTTTTTATTTATTCTCAATTTTAGTACTTTTTTGTTTTTTAGCTTTAGGTACAGGCAAACTCTTGTTAATATTTTTTAATTCTTTAGAAATTTCGTCTGATATTGAAATACCAGAACTTTCTAAAAGTTTATCCAATTTAAAAGAAACTAAATTTAGTTTTTTTAATATTTTCATTTCCAAATAAACTTGTTGAATCTTAAATTCTAAATTACTTGTTAAAATAAAGCCTATCAAAAAAATAGAAACGCCAGTAACAATCATAACAGTATATGCAATTTGTTGAGATAATTTAACAATCTCAGTTAAGAACTCAGAAATTACATAAGCACCTATTAAACCTAAAATTACGAAAAAGAAAATAAATAAATATCTTCTTATTCGAGTAAGCAAAATTGTTATTTTAAATCTTTTTTCATTATACATAATTCGCACCTAACTTCCCCATAAAATACAAGATAATATTACTATATTTTACAAAATTCGTCAATAAGAAATAAGTGAAAAAACTCGCTTGAAATAAATATATTCAGAGCAAAAGTAAACATTATTAATATTTATAAATTTTGCAAATATTTCGGAGTTTGCATAATGGTTTGTATGAGAAATTTGAAAAAATATAATTCTACTATTTTAAGTTCTAAAATTTTTTTCCCTGAATATATATATAGTACAAGCTAAAAAGAAAGGATGTAGAAATGGAGATATTAGAATATCTGGCAAAGAATATATATAATGTTTTAAATGTCCCCGCAGTTTTAGAAAAAATAGATAAGCTCGAAGAAATAAGACTTAGGGGCAATAAAAATATTGTACTTAAATTCAATAACGAAGAAGTAATAGTTAGCTATAAAGTAACAATAAAAGATTTACTAGAAACTTTAGAAAAAGTTACAGAAAATTCAGTATATACATATGAAAAACAAATTTCACAAGGCTTTATAACATTAGCAGGCGGGCATAGAGTTGGAGTTGTTGGCAATGCAGTAAATGAGGATGATAAGATAACTAATATATCATATGTTTCAGGAATGAATTTTAGAATAGCTAGAGAAATAAAAGGGTGTGGCAATTTCATCATAAAGAGATTATATGAAAATGGAAACTTTCAAAACACATTAATAGTTGGAAGCCCTGGAAGTGGAAAAACAACATTATTAAGAGATTTGATAAGACAAGTAAGTAATGGCAATCAATATAATAAAGGATTAAATGTTGGAGTAGTTGACGAAAGAAATGAACTTGCTGCGATGTATAAAGGAAGTGAACAAACAGATCTAGGACTTAGAACAGATGTGATTGCTAATATACCTAAAAAGTTAGGAATAAAAATATTAATACGATCAATGGCGCCTGAAGTAATTGCGGTTGATGAGATTGGCGGAATAGAAGACAGCAAAATGATATATTACGCAATGTGTTCAGGAACAAAGGCATTATTAACAGCACATGGAAACTCATTGAATGATATAAAAATAAATCCAGAATTACAAGAATTAATGAAATACTATGTTATAGAAAAAATAATTATTTTAGATTCACATGAGAAAGAGAAAATAAAAGGCGTTTATTTTTTGGATAAGGAAAAGAGGGAATACAGGAGAGAATGTATATAATTTTAAAAATAGTTTTAGGAATTGGAATTGTTATATGCTCTATGAGAATAGGAATCTTAATTTCAAAAAAATATGTTTATAGATTAGAAGAATTAGACGAGTTGAAAAATAGTCTAAAAATAATTGAAAACAAAATTAAATACACATATCAACCGTTAGAAGAAATATTTACAGAAGTAGCAGAAATCTCATCATATGGAATAGCTTCATTATTTAAAAATACTGCAGAAAACATAAAAGGAAAAGGTGCAGAAAATGCATGGAAAGACGAAGTGAAAAAATGTGATTTAAGCTTAAAGAAAGAAGATAAAGAAGCATTAAAAGAATTTGGAATATTATTAGGAAAAACAAATAAAGAAGGCCAAATTAATCAGATAAAATTTGTAAGTGAGCTTCTAGAAAGACAAATTGAAAAAGCTGAAATAGAAAAAGCTAAAAATGAAACAATGTACAAAAAACTTGGAATGATATTTGGGATTGGATTAGTAATAGTTTTGATTTAAAAAAGCAGAAAGGAATACATAGTATGGATATAAATTTGTTATTTAAAATAGCGGCTATTGGAATACTTGTTGCTGTACTAAATCAAGTATTGGTGCGCGCGGGAAGAGAAGACCAAGCGATGATGACAACACTTGCAGGAATAGTAATTGTTCTATCTATTGTAATTAATGAGATAAGTCAATTATTTTCAACAGTAAGAACATTATTTAATTTATAGGAAGTATACATATATGGAAATAGTTCAAATTATAGGCATAGGCTTTACCGGAGTTTTAATAGCCGGAATACTAAAAGAATATAAACCAGAATTTAAGATATATGTTTCAATTATTGTAGGAATAATAATATTTTTTATTGCAGCAGACAAGCTTTCAGAATTTATAAATCTAATAATGGAACTATCAAGCAAATTAAAAATTAACAATTCATTTATAAACATACTATTAAAAATAACAGGAATATCTATTTTAACTGAATTTGCGGTAGCCATTTGTAAAGATAGTGGTGAAAATGCAATTGCATCTAAAATAGATTTAGGAGGAAAAGTAATAATACTAAGTTTTTCAATTCCAATAATAACAGCACTTCTAGAAACATTATTAAATCTTTTGTAAAAATAGGAGTCGCAAATGGATAAAAAACTAATTATAATATTAATATTTTTTTTAGTATGCTTTACAAATTCACAAAAAGTAAAAGCAAATCAAGAAGAACTTGTAGACGAACAAATCAAAGATTTACAAGTAGATACTTTAATACAAGACATAGAAAAAGTAACAGATAAAAATATAAATTTGAATGAAATTTTCGGAGATGCAATAAAAGGAAAGACCTCAGGAAATATCATATTAAAAGGATTAGGAAAAATTCTAGGTTCAGAATTAAAAGAATCCATGAAAATGGTAATATCAATATTATTAATAATTGTAATCTGCGGAATGTTAAGGAGTATAAGCGAAAACATAGGAAACAATCAAACAAGTAAAGTAGGTCATTTTATTCAAATAATAATTTTAATAACAGTATTAATGAAAGTATATGCAAATATATTAAAAAGCGTAAAAGAAACCTTAGAAACAATATCAAGTTTTGTATATATGTTAATACCAATGTTCATGAGTCTAAGCATTTCAACTCGGCAACATTACATCATCAACAGGAATCCAATCAATAATATTAATTTCAACAAACATTATAACAGTTTTTATAAATCAAATTTTAATTCCAGTAGTAATTATAGCAACTGTATTAGGCATAATTTCTAACATTTCAGACGAAGTCCAATTAAATAAATTATCAAAATATATGAAGTCAACATCAATATGGTTATTATGCATATTCTTAACAATTTTCACATGCCTATTAACAATGGAAAGCAATCTTGGAAAAGGTGTAGATCAATTAGCAACCAAAACCACCAAAACAGCAGTATCAACATTTGTCCCAGTTGTAGGAAAAATATTAGGAGATACGGTTGAATCAGTTTTAAGCTGTACTAATGTAATAAAAAATGCAGTAGGAACACTTGGAATGATAGGAGTTATATTTATAGCTGCAGTACCACTAATTAGAATAGGCATAACAACTCTACTTTTTTATTTAATAAGTGGACTAGCAGAAGCAGTAGCAGATAAAAAAATCGTTTATGTAATTGAACAAATGGGAGATTCATGTAAGGTGCTATTTGCTTCAATAGCAACAGTTGCGATGATGTTGATAATTGGAATTACAATAACGATGAGAATAGGGACAAATATTTAAAAAGAAGAGAAAGGAATTAATCGATTATATAATTGATTATTGTGAGAGAAAAAATGTTAGATTTTTTATTATCATGGGCACAGCAATTAATAATATCAATAATAATAATTATAATAATAGAAATGGTAATA
>OCHI01002298.1_pt1 | contig 11118 bp, 6 predicted proteins | sample 1538691 | NCBI WGS metagenome assembly OCHI01 (sample SAMN04571718, study PRJEB22368) | human gut metagenome | biome: human gut; material: stool | host: Homo sapiens | place: Luxembourg | collected 2012-09-21 | reverse complement strand
TATCGAAGTGCTCGCCCAGATACTTGCGTCCCATGGCGGTACATTCGGCGTGCCATCCGGGGAAACCGTCGCTCCATGGAGAAGGCCAGCGCATGATGTGTTCCGGCTGCGCTTTTTTCCAGAGGGCGAAGTCGGCGGGATTACGTTTTTCGCTTTGTCCATCGAGGTCGCGGGTGGTATTCAGTACGTCGTCCAAGTTGCGCCCTGAGAGTTTGCCGTAATGATAATCCTTGTTATATTTAGCTACGTCAAAGTAGACGGAACCTTCGCTTTCGTAAGCGTATCCGGCGTCCAGAATCTTCTGTACGAGCTGGATTTGTTCGATAATGTGACCCGAAGCGTGCGGTTCGATGCTGGGAGAAAGTACATTCAGTGCTTCCATTGCCTTATGATAGCGGTTCAGGTAATACTGAACAACTTCCATAGGCTCCAATTCTTCGAGACGGGCTTTCTTGGCTATTTTGTCTTCTCCTTCGTCAGCATCATGCTCCAGATGACCGACATCGGTAATATTGCGTACATAGCGTACTTTATATCCTAAATGAGTCAGATAACGGAAGAGTACGTCAAATGTGATGGCGGGACGGGCATGTCCCAAGTGAGCATCACCGTATACTGTCGGTCCGCATACATACATGCCTACATGCGGTGCGTGAAGCGGTACGAACAATTCTTTCTTTCTATCTAACGTGTTGTAAATGGTAAGTTGATGTTCCATAACATTTTATATTTGTTCTATTGGAAGTGCAAAGTTAGAATAAATAATTGATTTCAACTTAACTTGCAAGGGATTTTGTCTGATCTGCTGAAGGAAGAATGCCTTATGGGACGTTGAAGATTCTCTCTATCGCTTCCGCAACCCCATCTTCGTCATTAGTCAGTGTAATGTAGTCGGCAGCCTTCTTCACAGGCTCCTGCGCGTTGCCCATTGCTACGCCCATACCAGCAAATTTGATCATCGACAGGTCATTGTAGCCATCGCCTATAGCTATCACTTCCTCGCGTGTCATTCCTATATTTTCCAACAGGACGCTGAGGGATAAAGCCTTGTCGATACCTTGCGGAACCAACTCCAGGAAATAAGGTTCCGAACGGAAGACATTGATCTTTCCTTGCAGGCGGATACAAAGCTCGGATTCTACAGGAATTAGCTTGCCGGCATCTCCGACGATGAGGCACTTGGCTACTGGGAGGGTGATGTCAGTCAGGAAGTCGTTTGTTTCCCGTATCGCCATTTTATTGAGGAAGGCTTCTTTTTGTACGTATGGATCCAACGAGTTTTCGGTCACTATTTCTGCTCCGTCGTAAGTCAGTATGCTTAGATGATTGGTGCGGGCACATTCGTAGAGTACCGGAACGACTTCGTTGGGCAGTACATTCTCGTACATCATTTCTTTGCTTTCCCAGTTGATGATTTCCCCACCGTTATAGGACAGGATAAATCCGCCGAACTCATTCATGCGTAACTCGTTGGCGAGCGGTACGATGCCATAAGTCGGTCGCCCTGATGCAAGGACCAGACGGATACCTTGTTCTTGTATGCGTATCAGCGTTTCCCGGTTGCGGGAAGAGATTTCTTTTTTAGAATTGGTGAGTGTGCCGTCGAGGTCGAGCACTATGAGTTTGTATTTCATGTCGCATTGTTTTGGGTTGCAAAGATAGGAGAAAATGGATGACTACAAAGTGCGTGGTAATTAAAATATGCTTAGATTATGCACTTTTATGGTGCAATAGTGAGATGTTTGATTGTTATTTCAGCAAATCCGCCCACTGCTCATTGCTCAGTGCAGGCAGTGCCTCACTATCCGTAATAAATGTTTCTGCCAGCCTCCTCTTGTCCTCCTGTAGTTGGAGAATCTTTTCTTCGATACTATTCTGAGTGATAAAACGATAGGCGATAACCTGTTTATCCTGACCGATACGATGTGCACGGGCGATGGCTTGTGACTCGGCAGCAGGATTCCACCAAGGATCGATGATAAATACATAATCGGCTTGTGTAAGGTTAAGGCCGACTCCTCCTGCTTTCAAAGAAATAAGGAATGCCTGCACATCCTTTTGCTCGGTGAAATGGGCGATTTCGGAAGGTCGGTTGTTGGTGGAACCGGTCAGCAGAGCATACTTCCAACCCCGTTGGCGGAATACCTCGGCAAGTATCTCCAAATGCCGGACAAAGGAAGAAAAGATAAGTACCTTATGTCCTTCACTTCTTAGTGTGTCAAAGGTATCGATGATTTGTTCCGTTTTTCCCGATACCCCGTCGAAGTCGGGAAAGATAAGCTGCGGATGGCAAGCCAGTTGACGGAGACGCAGGATACCGTTCAGGATGCTGAACATATGGTATCTGTCTTTGTTTTCGGGTTGCTGGAGTAATATGTTGCGGAGGCTGTTTTTCTCCTGTTCGTAGCTCTCACCCTGCTTTTCGGACATGGCGCAATAGATCGTTTCTTCGGTAAGCGGGGGAAGTTCCGGCGCTACCTCGCTTTTGCTTCTGCGAAGGATAAACGGAGCGATGATCTGTTGCAGCCTTTTCTCCATACGGACGTTTCCTTGCCGGATCGGAATGATAAACTGCTTATGAAAAGTGCTTTCTTCTCCTAACAGGTCCGGTTGCAGAAAACGGAACTGTGCCCACAAATCTTTGAGAGAGTTCTCGATAGGCGTACCGGTAAGTGCAATCCGGTGCTTGCCTTGCAACTGGATGACCGAACGGAAAGTAAGGGAATCATTGTTCTTGATATTCTGACTCTCATCAAGTACGATGTATTCGAATGTGTAGGAGCGGAGAATATCAATGTTATTCCTCATCATCCCATAAGTCGTGAATATCAGATGGAAATGATTGAAGAACTTCTCCGGATGTCCTTTGGGAAACGCGGTGTTGCTGTTATATTCCGCTATCGCAAGAGTCGTGAAGCGTTTAGCCTCTCTTCGCCAGTTGTGGAGCAGGGAGGTGGGGACAACGATCAGAGTGGCAGGCTTACGGGAGTTCTTTCCGTGTTCCTGTCTGTGATCATCTTCTTTCGGTCTGTTTTTCTCTCTGATTTCCCGTGCGTCCGGCAGCAGCTCATCTTCGGAGGAAAACGAGAATAAGGAGAATTGTCCTTCGGCATCTGCTATCTGCTCTCTGACGGGAGGATTGTTGGCAGTACATTCCTTGTCCGGCTGACTGTCGGAAGCTGTGGTTTCTGTAAATACGGGCTTCATAGGAGCAGTGACCGCATCAGGAGAAAGCGGTTTGTATATATATTGCAGCAGCGTCAGCGTCTGAAGCGTCTTTCCAAGTCCCATATCATCTGCCAGGCAGCCGCCGAATCCTTGCTTGTTCAGCTGTACCATCCATGAGAATCCTTTCTGCTGATAGGGTCGTAGTTTCGCATTCAGTCCTTGGGGAACAGGAACATTGCGTATCTCTCTCTTGAAAAGCAGGTTTTTAGGCCCGTTTTCTTCTAAAGCCGATTGTACGGCACCGACAAAGGTCGGTTTCAGACGAATCCCTGTCTCCGTCTGGGTGCCCAGTTCCAACAGGTTTCCGTATTTGCTGAACCATTCTTCCGGTAAAAGAATCATGCGTCCGTCCGGTAACAGAAATTCTCTTTTCTCTTCAAGGATGTGCTTGCGGAAGCGTGAGAAAGGGATACGCAGATTGCCGATGACTACCGTGATATGTAGCTCAAACCAGTCGGGTTCGTCATCACAACTCTGTTCGATGCGGATTTCGTCCAGACAGTAAGGAGTATTCCCCATGTTTCCTGTCAGCAGAAAAGACTGTTGGAGCATCTCCCGATATGTACTGATCCATTCGGTAATTGTCTTTTCGGGTGCATCGGGCGACAGCTTGAAATGAACGTCGCTGACTCGTTGCAAGCCGGAATCTGTTAACATCCGGAGCTTCTCTTCTTCGGCATCGCTATCCCGACGGAAAAAGAATATCTCGCCGAAATCGTTCCGGTAAATGATCTTCTTCATTTCGGTCACGGTGTCGGGAGTAAATGACTGGTCACCATAACGGAAGCTAAGCCGCAACATCTGTTCGTCGTAAATGGTATCTTCAAGAGACAGGACAGCTTCGCAGGCATACGTCTCTTCAATGATATTCAGTCCCTGAGTCGTGATTTCATGATAGCGTGCTATTGGAATGACGATGTTATCGATGTATTTCTCGATTTGGGAAGCAGGGACGCTGATTTTCTTTTTCTTGGTAAAGGGCAGAATGCGTACGCTCTCAATATGCGGAAAGAAGTACAGCTCCATTCCCAGTAAGAGGGCAGACGGTGAGGAGGTCAGCACGATAACAGGCTTCTGCTCACTTAATGAGAGCGGCTGCCCGTCATAATAGCATTGCAGCTGGTAGCGGAAATTGGTCTCATCGGCAAGAAACGTAAAACGGATTTCCACGTCATGAGGATGCACATGATAGGCATGATGCGCATATAGCAGTTTGCTTCCGACCTGTTTCTGATACAGAGGAAGATTATGATGGCGTATCAATGTCAGCATCTCCTGCATTTTTTTCTCGATGAATGGGCGGATATTGTTCTTTATCCGCTCCGGATCTTCGGATAATTTGCGCAGAAAACGGGATACTGTTTTCTCACGCGAATAGATCCCCATCAGATATTTCTCTGTATAATGAGAGGCGATGTCGATAGCTTGTTGCTCGGCCTCGTTCATCCGGCTGATTGCTTCGGGTGAAGCGTGAAAAGCCTGTTCAATGAGTTGGTATGTACCGTCGTCAGATTTCTCTGCCATATAAGGAATCAGTAGTGTGCCGAACGTCAGATGTTCGGTTAAAACGATGATAACTTGTCCGGTATTTGCTTTCTCTTCCATTCTCTTTAGGCTTTAACAAACAAAGATACGGGAAAATCCTTAATTTTGCAGCATGATGGAAGAAAACAAACGAGTATTGTTAGGAATGAGCGGCGGTACGGACAGTTCCGTAGCTGCCATGCGATTGCTGGAAGCCGGATATGAGGTGACCGGAGTTACTTTCCGTTTCTATGAGTTGAACGACTCGACCGAATATCTGGAAGATGCCCGCCATCTGGCAGAGCGTTTGGGAATCCGTCATATCACGTATGATGCCCGCGAGATATTCCGCAAACAGATTATCGAATATTTTGTGCATGAATATATGGTGGGGCATACTCCTGTGCCCTGCACATTGTGCAATAACTATCTGAAATGGCCTCTTCTATCCAAAATTGCCGATGAAATGGGGATTTTTTATATTGCTACGGGGCATTATGTACGGAAAGTAAAGGTGGATGATACCTGTTATATAACTTACGCTGCCGATTCGGACAAGGATCAGACCTTTTTCTTATGGGGACTCAAACAGGATATTCTTCGGAGAATGTTGCTTCCGATGGGAGATATTACCAAAGTGGAAGCACGTGCCTTTGCTGCTGAACGGGGATTTCAGAAAGTGGCGGTGAAAAGGGACAGTTTGGGAGTTTGCTTTTGCTCGATGGATTATCGAAGCTTTCTGAAAATGTGGTTGGTCAGCAATTGTCAGCCGCAGGTCAGCGTAGGTCAGCCCCAGGTCAGTGCAGGTCAGACTTGGTCAGCGGAGGTCAGACGTGGACGATTTGTCGATGAAAAGGGAGATTTTATAGCCTGGCACGAGGGTTATCCTTTTTATACCGTCGGACAACGGCGTGGCTTGGGCATTCATTTGAATCGTGCCGTCTTTGTGAAGGAAATTCGCCCGGAAAAGAATGAAGTAGTACTCGCTTCCCTACAGGCTTTGGAGAAAACAGAGATGTTACTTAAAGATTGGAATATTGTTAATCGGGAACGTTTGTTAGGGCATGCGGATATCATTGTGAAGATTCGCTATCGGAAACAGGAAAATCATTGTACCGTGACAGTTACACTAGATAATTTCCTGCATGTACAACTTCACGAACCGTTGACGGCAATCGCATCCGGGCAGGCTGCTGCCTTCTATAAAGATGGTTTGTTGCTAGGCGGTGGAATCATTGTAGAATAATCATTGCTTCAGTCTCCTATAAAGTTTGAAAAAGTAAAAATCATCTGCCATCTGCAACAGAATCGACTCATCTTATTCTTTATTTTTTGCTTATAGCGTTGTAGATACCAGTTGCAAGCTGGTAATACAAAAAAGTCCCACAGTGCATATTATGTACACTGTAGGATACTTTCTGTCATATAATGATTTAATTTGTTCGGATAACTTTATTCGTTGTTCAGCACCAGCATTGACTCTATATATTCGCGTGTATTGCTTAATCTGGGCACTTTGTGCTGTCCACCTAATTTTCCCTTCCTTGCCAGCCAGTCATGGAACAATCCCGGACGCGCAACGATGACTTCCAGTGGTTGCAGAGCAATATCTTTCCAACGCTTCGCCTCATAGTCTGAATTTACTTCTTTCAATGTAGCATCAAGTATTGCGGCAAATTTCTCTACGGAATCCGGCATCTTGGCAAATTCTATCAGCCATTGATGACGGCATTTGGCGTGTTCGTCCATAAATACCGGTGCTGCAGAGTATTCGCAAACCTGCGCTCCCGTCTCGGCACAAGCTTTAGCCAGGCCTTTTTCGGCATTATCTACAATCAGTTCTTCTCCAAAAGCATTGATGAAATGCTTCGTACGTCCTGTGATGACGAACTTATATGGGTTCTTGTTGGTAAACTTCACCGTATCACCGATCATGTATCGCCACAATCCGCAGGACGTAGAAATCACCATTGCGTAATTCTTGTTAAGTTCCACCTCTTCGAGGCAGTAAGCACGTGGATTTTCCTTATCAACTTCTTCCAGCGGAACGAACTCGTAGAAAATACCGTAGTCGATCATCAGCAACATGGCAGGGTCCGAAAGATCGTTCTGCGTACCAAAGTATCCTTCGGAAGCGTTGTAGGTCTCTACATAATGCATCATCTTTGAGTGAATCACCTGTTTGTACTGCTCACGATAAGGGGTGAAAGCCACTCCGCCGTGGAAGAATACTTCCAGATTCGGCCACACTTCCTCCAGAGTTTGTTTGCCGGTCTTTTCGAGAATACGCTTGATAAGTACCAGCATCCATGAGGGTACACCGGACAAACTGGTCACATTGACCGGAATAGTACTGTTGGCTATCGCTTCTATCTTGGTTTCCCATTCGCTCATCAAAGCGATTTTCTTGCTCGGCACACGAATGAAATTGATTAACGGATTGACGTTCTGAATCAGAATCGCCGACAAGTCTCCCACCAAACTATGGTTGGAGTTGAGGTTCGGACTATGGCTGCCTCCCAGAATCAACCCTTTTCCCGAGAAAAAGTGGCTGTCCGGATTGATGCGGAAGTAAAGTGCCGCAGCATCTTTACCGCCTCTATAGTGAATGTCTTCCAGAGCTTCTTTGCTGACAGGCAGGAATTTGCTTTTATCATTGGTCGTTCCGGATGATTTGGCAAACCAGCGTATCTCCGATGGCCAAAGCAGATTCTGTTCCCCCGCCCGCAAGCGTTCTACATAAGGTTTTATTTCCTCATAAGTCTGTATTGGAAGGCGGTTTCTGAAATCCTCATAGCTACGGATGGAGGCGTAGTCGTACTTTTTTCCCCACTCTGTCTGTGCAGCTTGGTTCACTAAGCGACTCAGCACACGGTGCTGTATCTCACTAGCCTGACTAGCATAAAGGTCTATTTGTTTTAAACGGGAATCGAAAGTCTTACTAATAATCTTTGTAATATTCATTTCTGCTTTAACATAATAATGTTTAGTCGTGCAAAAGTAACCTTATTTATCTTTTTTTTCTATCTTTACGACGGAAATAATCGTTAAAATTTGGCGACTTTTCTTGAATCCCGAGTTTCTGACTAAAAAAAACGACAATGAGAATTGGAATCCTGACTTCCGGAGGAGACTGCCCCGGTATAAATGCCACTATCCGTGGCGTGTGCAAAACTGCCATCAATCACTATGGGATGGAAGTAATAGGAATTCATAGTGGTTTTCAAGGTTTGCTGACAAAAGACATCGAATCCTTTACTGATAAATCCTTATCCGGATTGTTGAACCAAGGGGGTACAATGCTGGGTACTTCGCGCGAGAAACCTTTTAAAAAAGGAGGCGTCGTCTCGGATGTCGACAAGCCGGCACTGATTCTTCAGAATATTCAGGAAATGGGACTGGATTGTGTCGTCTGCATCGGAGGAAACGGAACGCAGAAAACTGCCGCTAAATTTGCCGCAATGGGCGTCAACATCGTATCGGTCCCCAAAACCATTGATAATGATATTTGGGGAACGGATATTTCCTTTGGATTTGACTCCGCCGTGAGCATCGCTACGGATGCCATCGACCGCTTGCATTCTACCGCCAGCTCGCACAAAAGGGTGATGGTTATTGAAGTGATGGGGCATAAAGCCGGCTGGATTGCCCTGTATTCGGGCATGGCGGGTGGCGGCGACGTCATTCTTGTCCCCGAAATCCCTTACAACATCAAGAATATAGGAAATACAATCCTCGAAAGGCTGAAAAAAGGCAAACCCTATTCCATCGTAGTGGTGGCAGAAGGCATCCTGACGGATGGCCGGAAACGTGCCGCGGAATACATCGCACAGGAAATAGAATATGAAACGGGCATCGAAACACGTGAAACCGTATTGGGATATATTCAGCGTGGCGGTTCGCCTACTCCTTTCGACCGTAACCTGTCTACCCGCATGGGAGGACACGCGACAGAATTGATTGCCAATGGACAATTCGGACGTATGATTGCCTTAAAAGGAGATGACATTTCGTCTATCCCTCTTGAAGAAGTTGCCGGTAAATTGAAGTTGGTAACTGAAGATCACGATTTAGTGATTCAGGGCCGCCGCATGGGGATTTGTTTCGGTTAACTTATAATTTACTCTTTTGTCGTTAGGATGGTAGTTGGAGTCGTCATTCCTTCTCAGTTTCTGTTGCTTCGACCTCATTAACAGTCGTTTCGACTTTGTCTGCAGTCGTTTCCGCTTCCGGTGCTTCGGTCTCCAAAGTATCCGGTTCCATGGTTTCCGACTCAGTTAATTCAGGTTCGACCGACTCTGTTTCCACTTCTGACGGCTTCGAATGCTGCGACTTCGCTTCATTGACTGTATCCATGAATGTCTGGTCTTTCACCTTCTTGATAGCCATTTGTGCGGCATTCTGCTGAGATTCTTTTTTGGAATAGCCCGTACCAGTTCCGGCAGGAAGCCCTTCGATGCGAACCTCTGTCTGGAAAACGGGATTACTGTCATGGTCGAGGAACTGCTCGATCAACTCAAAGGAAACCTCCATCTTGTTCTTCTGGCTCCATTCGATAAGCTTGGACTTGAAGTTAACCTCTTTGCGGGAGATTTTGTCCAGATCAATATAACGGTTGATGATTCGCTGCTCCATAAACTGCTTGCAACGTTCATACCCCTGATCCAGATAAATGGCTCCGATAAATGCTTCGAAAGCATTCCCATACATATAACTGTTGTGGGAAGAGGAGCGGGTAGAATATTTGATAAGTTTGTCCAGACCGATCTCCACGGCTAACTTGTTCAAAGTCTCCCGTTGTACGATCTTGGAACGTGTGTTTGTCAGGAAACCTTCCCGTTTTCCTTCGAAACGTTTATAGACAATATCTCCTACGATGGCGTCGAGTATGGCGTCACCCAAAAACTCCAGTCGCTCGTTGTTCAGCGGACGTCCCTTCTCGGAGCGGACGGCAGATGACTTATGCAGGAGCGCTTGTTCGTAGATCTGGATATTGTGCGGATAAAATCCGAGTATCCGGTAAAAACAAAGATAAGACTCTCTGTCTTTGCGGAACAGGAGTCTTATCTTATCTATTTGGTTACGTAACACGATTTTACTCAGCGTATTTCTTGAAGATAACGCACGCATTGTGACCACCAAATCCAAATGTATTGGACAGGGCAACATTAACCTCACGTTTCTGAGCTTTGTTGAACGTGAAATTAAGGTCGTAGTCAATGTTCTCGTCGTTGTCACCTTCTTCGTGGTTGATAGTCGGAGGAACAATGCCGTTCTTGATGGCAAGGATGCTTGCGATAGATTCTACCGCACCGGCAGCTCCCAGCAAGTGACCAGTCATTGATTTTGTAGAACTGATGTTCAGTTCGTATGCGTGATCACCGAATACTTCCTTAATTGCTTTCGCTTCAGAAATATCACCTACCGGAGTAGATGTTCCGTGAACGTTGATGTAATCTACTTCTTTCGGATCCATTTCTGCATCTTCCAGAGCGTTCAGCATTACCAGTTTGGCACCAAGACCTTCCGGATGGGAAGCTGTCAGGTGATGAGCATCTGCAGACATACCTACACCGGCAACTTCTGCATAGATTTTCGCACCACGGGCCTTAGCGTGTTCCAGTTCTTCCAAGATCAGGCAACCGCCACCTTCGCCCATGATGAAGCCGTCACGGCTTGCGCTGAATGGACGTGAAGCCTTGCTCGGCTCATCGTTGCGTGTTGACAGAGCATGCATAGCGTTGAAACCGCCTACGCCTGCAGGGAAGATGGCTGCTTCCGAACCACCGGATACGATTACGTTTGCTTTACCCAGACGAATCAGGTTGAAGGCATCCGCAATGGCATTGGTAGAAGTAGCACATGCTGAACAAGTCGCGTAGTTAGGACCATGGAAGCCATACATGATAGAAATCTGTCCGGCAGCAATATCCGAGATCATCTTCGGGATGAAGAACGGATTGAACTTGGGACCTATTTCCTGATGAGTGTAGTAGTTGCCTACTTCTTCCTCGAATGTATGTATACCACCGATACCGGCGCCAAAAATAACACCGATTCTGTTCAAATCTTCTTTTTCGACGTCAAGACCGGAGTCCGATACCGCTTCTTTGGCAACAGCGACAGCATACTGAGTGTATAAGTCCATCTTTCTTGCCTCTTTACGGTCGATATATTTAGTTACATCGAAGTTTTTCACTTCGCATGCAAACTGGGTCTTGAATTGCGACGCATCAAAATGAGTAATAGGCCCTGCTCCACTAACCCCGTTCACTAGATTTTCCCAGAATTCGGGTACATCATTGCCAACAGGAGTAATGGCGCCAAGGCCTGTTACTACCACTCTTTTTAATTCCATATTGATGA
>OCHI01002295.1_pt1 | contig 11149 bp, 12 predicted proteins | sample 1538691 | NCBI WGS metagenome assembly OCHI01 (sample SAMN04571718, study PRJEB22368) | human gut metagenome | biome: human gut; material: stool | host: Homo sapiens | place: Luxembourg | collected 2012-09-21 | reverse complement strand
ATCTTCTAAGGGAAGAAGAGATAAGAGAAGAGCAAACTGGAAAATGTCTGCTCCGACCTTAGTAAAGTGCAGCAAGTGCGGCGAATTAATGATGCCACACCGTGTATGCAAGAACTGCGGATCTTATAACAAAAAAGAGATTATCGCGCAGGATTAATAAGGATAGGTCTTTAAAAATCAAGAGTTGGCGGTTTTGCTGACTCTTGATTTTTTTGTGTCTGAAAGAGCCAATTTATCGTTGATTTATGGAATGATATATAGTATATTTTCTAGTAGATGCATAAGGAGGAACAGACCATGCAGACAATCACGAAAGTAGCTCTTGATGCAATGGGCGGTGATAATGCACCGGCAGAAATTGTTAAGGGAGCAGTTGATGCGGTCTCTTCCCGTGAAGATATCAAAGTTTTTCTGGTTGGACAGGAAGATGTGGTAAGGGAAGAATTGCAGAAGTATCCATATCCGCAGGAGCGTATTGAGGTTGTGGATGCGCCTGAAGTAATTGAGATGGCAGAGCCACCCGTTCAGGCAATTCGAAAGAAAAAACAGTCATCCCTCGTTGTAGGTATGAATATGGTAAAACAAAGAGAAGCGGATGCATTTGTTTCCGCAGGAAGTTCCGGAGCGGTTCTGGTTGGCGGACAGACGATTGTCGGACGCATCCGTGGAATCAAACGCCCACCGCTGGCACCGATCATTCCGACAGAGACCGGAATTTCACTGTTGATCGACTGTGGCGCAAATGTAGACGCACGGCCGGAACATTTATTACAGTTTGCAAAGATGGGTTCCATTTATATGGAAAACGTTGTGGGGATCAAGAATCCGAGAGTGGCGATTGTAAATATCGGTGCGGAAGAGGAGAAGGGAAATGCCCTGGTAAAAGAAACATTTCCGCTGTTGAAAGAATGTGAGGATATCAATTTTGTCGGAAGTATTGAGGCAAGAGAGATTCCACACGGTGGAGCAGATGTCATTGTGTGCGAGGCATTTGTCGGAAATGTCATTTTAAAATTATACGAAGGTCTCAGTTCAACACTGATCGGTGTGATCAAGGCGGGACTGATGAGCAATTTAAAGAGCAAGATCGGTGCGGCACTGGCATTGCCGTCACTGAAGAAGACACTCAAAGCATTTGATGCGAGCCAGTATGGCGGAGCACCGCTTCTGGGATTGAATGGTCTTGTGGTAAAGACCCATGGAAGTTCCAAGGCAAAGGAAATTACCAATTCCATTTACCAGTGTGTGACATTCCGTGAAGAGAATATTAACGAAATTATCAAAGAAAGAATTGTAGATTCCAAAAATAATGAAGAAGAATAAGAAAGGAAATGAAGTATTATGGAATTCGAAAAATTAAAGAAGATTATTGTGGACGTATTAAACGTGGACGAAAATGAGATTACGATGGATACCACATTCATTGATGATCTGGGAGCGGATTCCCTGGATGTATTCCAGATCATTATGGGACTTGAGGAAGAATTTGATATCGAGATTCCAAACGAGCAGGCAGAAAAGATTGTTACAGTAGGGGATGCGGTAGAACAGATCAAAGCTGCAATGAACGAAAACTAAACACAGATACGAAAGGAGTCCGGTGGCGGACTCCTTTGTTTCAGAAAGGGGAAAGAAGTGACAGATATTAAAAAATTTCAGGAAGTGATCGAATATCACTTTCATGATGAAAAACTGCTTCGTCAGGCACTGACGCATAGTTCATTTGCCAATGAGAAGCACTTAAAGAAACATTCGGACAATGAGAGACTGGAGTTTTTGGGCGATGCCGTGCTTGAGATTATCTCCAGTGAATTTTTGTACAAAGAGTATCCGGACAAGCCGGAAGGAGAACTGACAAAACTGCGTGCAAGCATTGTCTGTGAACCGACACTGGCACTCTGTACCAAGGATATTGCTTTAGGAGAGTATCTTTTACTCGGAAAAGGAGAGGACCAGACCGGAGGAAGAGGCCGCAAATCTATTTTGTCTGATGCGCTTGAAGCTGTGATCGGGGCAATTTATTTGGATGGTGGTTTTGCTAATGCAAAAGAGTTTATTCATAAATATATTCTGACAGATATTGAACACAAACAGCTCTTTTATGATAGCAAGACTATCCTGCAGGAGGTTGTGCAGGGAGAACATGAGCAGCTTACTTATGTACTGACCGATGAGTCCGGTCCGGATCATAATAAGAGTTTTACTGTCCGTGCATGTATTGGAGAGCGTGTCATTGGCAGCGGAACCGGACATACCAAAAAAGCGGCGGAACAGGAGGCTGCATATCAGGCACTTCTGATGCTTAAAAATCAGCAAAGGGGATAGTACATGTATTTAAAAAGTATTGAGGTGCAGGGATTTAAATCATTTGCAAACAAAATTGTATTTGAATTCCACCAGGGAATCACGGGCATTGTAGGACCGAACGGAAGTGGAAAAAGTAACGTTGCGGATGCGGTGCGCTGGGTACTTGGAGAGCAGTCGGTCAAGCAGCTGCGTGGGTCTTCCATGCAGGATGTTATTTTTGCGGGTACGGAGAACCGGAAACCGCTCAGCTATGTAGCGATTACACTGGATAATTCCGACCATAAACTGGCAATCGACTATGAGGAAGTCACCGTTGCCAGACGTCTGTATCGTTCCGGAGAGAGTGAATATCTGATCAATGGCAGTCCGTGCCGACTGAAAGAAGTTTCAGAATTGTTTTATGATACCGGTATCGGAAAAGAAGGATATTCGATCATTGGACAGGGACAGATTGACCGGATCTTAAGCGGCAAACCGGAAGAACGGCGCGAACTTTTTGATGAGGCGGCAGGAATAGTAAAATTCAAAAAACGAAAAGCGACTGCACAAAAAAAGTTAGAGAATGAGAGAGACAATCTGGTCCGTGTAAACGATATTTTGTCGGAACTGGAACGCCAGGTGGAACCGTTACAGCTGCAGTCGGAAAAGGCAAAAACCTATTTAAAAAAGAAGAATGAGCTGAAAGATTATGATGTCAACATGTTTCTCATGGAAACAGAGAGAATCGCATCCGAGCAGCGTGAAGTAGAGGAAAAATTCAAAATTGCAGAGGAACAGCTGAAAGAAAGCACGGATGCAAGGGAAAAGATCCGCCAGGAATATGACCGTTTGGGCGAAAGCATCACGGAAATGGACGAAAAGATCAATGCAATCCGGGAAAATATCAGCAATACGTCTGTGATGAAGGAAAAACTCGAAAGCCAGATCCAGATACTGGCAGAGCAGATCCATACGGCAGAGATGACAGATGAACATCTGCAGAGCCGTCTGGATGCCATTGCGCGGGAACAGAAGGAAAAGGAGGAGGCAAAAGCTTCCTACGAGAAAGAAAAACATTCCGGTGATGAACAGCTTGCACAGGTACGGAAACGACAGGAAGAAGCAGCACAGACACTGGCAGAGATACAGAAACAGATTGCATCCTGTAATGAGGGAATGGAACAGGGGCAGAAAGAATTGTTTGCGCTGTTAAACCGCAGAGCAGATATTCAGGCCAAACAGCAGCGTTCCGATACCATGGTGGAGCAGATCAATATACGAAAAGCAGAGCTTGGAAAGCGTCTGCTGGACAGAAAAACGCAGGAAACGGATCTGGATTCGGTTCTTGCAGACTGTAAAAAAGATCTCGAAGAGGTCAGTGCGCATATCCGAAAACTTTCGGAGCAGGAAAAAGAATTAAGTGCAAAGGAAAAAGAATGGAGAACCAAGGCAAAGGAAAATGACTGTGCACTGGAAGAAAAGCAAAACGAATTTCACAGGCAGCAGTCTCGTCTGGAGTCGCTTAAAAATATTGCGGAGCGCTATGACGGATACGGAAACAGTATCCGCAAAGTGATGGAACAGAAAGAACATAATCCGGGATTACTCGGGGTTGTGTCAGATCTGATGCAGGTGGATAAGAAATATGAGATTGCGATTGAGACCGCTCTGGGTGGAAACATTCAGAATATTGTGACGGAAGATGAAGCAACGGCAAAGAAAATGATTGCATTTCTGAAGCAGAACCGTTTCGGACGTGCAACATTTCTTCCGCTGACCAGTGTAAGCGCAAGAAAAAATCCGAAGAATGAAGCGGCACTGAAGGAGCCCGGAGTCATTGGAATTGCCAGTCAGCTGGTAAAGTGTGAGCAAAAGTATGAGGAAGTGGCGGCGTATCTGCTGGGGCGTGTGCTTGTGGCAGATTCGATTGATCATGCGATTGCACTTGCAAAGAAGAATCATTACAGTTTACATATTGTAACTCTCGAGGGAGAATATTTAAGCCCCGGTGGTTCCATGACGGGTGGAGCATTTAAAAATTCATCCAATCTGCTGGCAAGACGCCGCGAAGTGGAGGAACTGGAAACGAAAACGAATCGTCTGCTTCAGGAGATTGCGCAGATAAAAAACCGCAGGGAGGATCTTCTTACGGCCATTGAGCTGAATGAGGAAGACCTCGAACAGGTGAAAGAAACCCTGCAGAAAGAATTTATTCGTCAGAATACTGCAAAGATCAATGTGGATCGCGCAATGCAGCAGAAAAATGAGAGTGAAGAAGTATTTTCAAGTCTCATGAAGGAACGGCAGCAGATGGATCGGCAGGTAGAAGAAATCCGTGCAGATCAGACAGGCATTAAGGAGGAACTGGAACATTCCAGACAACAGGAAACGGAAATCCAGCATGCGAATGAAGCGTTTCAGAAGATGCTTGAAGAACAGAAAGAACTGGAAAATAAAGCGGAATCGGAACTTTCCGGAATTCAGCTTGAGGAAGCGAATATCCGGCAGAAAGTAGAATTTGCCCAGACAAACGTGGAACGTATCAATGGAGATCTGGAAAAATTCGAGACGGAAAAGACCGGGCTTCTGGAGAATGCGAAAAATTCCAAAGAAGATGTGGAAAAGAAACAGCACGACATTGCAGAAATCCAAAAGACGATCCTTGCTTCTTCGGATTCCCATGGGCAACTGGAACAGAAACTTCGTGAAAGTGTAGAACAAAAAGAACAGATGTCTGCGGAATACCGGGGATTTTTCCGGAAACAGGAGGAAATTTCCGAGCGGTGTAATGGATTGGATAAAGAAGTGTTCCGTCTGAACAACCAGCGGGAAAAGCTGAATGAATCTGCAGAACAACAGACAAATTATCTGTGGGAAGAATATGAACTGACACCGCATGCGGCAGCAGAATTAAGAAACAGTGAATACGAAGATCCGTTTGCTTTAAAGAAACTGATCGCAGCAGTAAAGGATGAGATCCGGAAGCTGGGAACAGTCAACGTCAATGCCATTGAAGAATACAAAGAAGTTTCGGAACGTTATACGTTCCTGAAAGGGCAGCATGATGATCTGGTTGAGGCAGAGCAGACACTGCTCGGCATCATAGAAGATCTCGACAGCGGCATGAGAAAACAGTTTATGGAAAAGTTTGCGGAAATCCAGAAAGAATTCAATGCATCATTCAAGCACCTGTTCGGCGGCGGACATGGAGCTTTGGAACTGGTGGAGGATGAGGATATTCTCGAATGTGGCATCCGCATCATTGCACAGCCGCCGGGAAAGAAACTGCAGAATATGATGCAGATGTCCGGTGGTGAGAAAGCGCTGGCAGCAATTGCACTGTTGTTTGCGATTCAGGCGCTGAAACCTTCGCCGTTTTGTCTTCTGGATGAGATCGAAGCAGCGCTTGATGATTCCAACGTCTCAAGGTTTGCAAGTTACTTAAATAAGCTGACAAAAAACACACAGTTTATTGTAATTACGCACAGACGTGGTACAATGACAGCAGCGGACCGGTTGTATGGAATTACCATGCAGGAAAAAGGTGTATCGACACTTGTGTCGGTAGATCTGATTGAACATGATTTGAACTGATTGATTATGTAAAAAGAAAGAAGCGATAAGAAAGGAAACTGATATGGGAGAAAAGAAAGGTTTTTTCAGCCGGCTTGTCGAAGGACTGACCAAGACAAGAGATAATATTGTATCCGGAATTGATTCGGTATTTCACGGTTTTTCTAAAATTGATGATGAATTTTACGAGGAACTGGAAGAAATTCTGATTATGGGTGATCTTGGCGTTAAGGCTACCGAGTCGATTCTGGATGATCTGCGTGAAAAAGTAAAGGCAAACCATGTGAAAGAGCCTGCAGAATGCAAACAGCTTCTGATCGACAGCATCAAACAGCAGATGCAGGTCGGTGAGACGGCATACCGCTTTGAAGAAGAGACATCCGTTGTCCTTGTGATCGGAGTCAATGGTGTGGGAAAGACCACAACCGTCGGAAAACTTGCAGGTAAACTGAAAGAGCAGGGAAAAAAGGTTGTGATTGCCGGTGCGGATACTTTCCGTGCAGCAGCAGGAGATCAGCTCAAAGAGTGGGCGGACCGTTCGGGAGTTGACATGATTGGCGGAACGGAAGGCGCAGATCCGGGATCTGTGGTTTATGATGCAACGGCTGCAGCAAAGGCCAGAAATGCAGATGTGCTTCTGGTCGATACGGCAGGACGTCTGCACAACAAGAAAAATCTGATGAATGAGCTTGGAAAAATTAACAAGATTCTCGAAAAAGAGTATCCACAGGCGTATCGGGAGACGCTGGTTGTGCTGGATGCGACAACCGGACAGAATGCGCTGGTTCAGGCAAAGGAATTTTCCGATGTGGCAAAGATTTCCGGAATTGTGCTGACAAAGATGGATGGAACAGCCAAGGGAGGAATTGCGGTGGCAATTCAGGCGGAACTTGGAGTGCCGGTCAAATATATCGGCGTGGGAGAGACCATTGATGACCTCCAGAAATTTGACCCAGATGAATTTGTGAATGCATTGTTTGACGTAAAAAATAAGGAGGACAACGATGAAGATGCTGACGCTAGATAAATTTGAAGAAGCAAGTGAAAAAGTAAAAGAGGTTACTCTGGAGACAAAACTTGTATACAGTGATTACTTAAGTGACCAGACAGGCAATAAAATATATTTAAAGCCGGAGAATATGCAGTTTACCGGTGCATACAAAGTAAGAGGTGCTTATTATAAAATCAGCACGCTCTCAGAGGAAGAACGTCAGAGAGGACTGATTACAGCATCTGCCGGAAACCATGCGCAGGGAGTGGCATATGCCGCAAAGTGCTACGGCTGTAAGGCGGTAATTGTAATGCCAACCACCACGCCTCTGATCAAGGTGAATCGTACCAAGAGTTACGGTGCGGAAGTTGTGTTGTACGGAGATGTATATGATGAGGCATGTGCACATGCACTGGAGCTGGCAGAAAAAAATGGATATACCTTTATTCATCCGTTCGATGATCTGGCAGTGGCAACCGGTCAGGGAACCATTGCAATGGAGATCTTTAAGGAACTTCCGCTGGTAGAGTACATTCTTGTTCCGATTGGGGGAGGCGGACTGGCAACAGGCGTATCCACACTTGCAAAGCTGCTCAATCCAAAGATTAAGGTGATCGGTGTGGAGCCGGCTGGTGCAAACTGTATGCAGGCTTCATTTGCAGCCGGAAAAGTGACAACGCTTCCGACAGTAAATACAATCGCCGACGGTACTGCCGTAAAGACACCGGGAAGCAAAATTTTCCCATATATCCAGAAAAATCTGGATGACATTATCACGGTAACGGATGATGAACTGATCGTAAGCTTTCTGGATATGGTGGAAAACCACAAGATGATTGTAGAAAATTCCGGACTGCTTACAGTAGCTGCATTAAAGCATTTAAATGTCAAGGACAAGCGTGTGGTATCCATCTTAAGCGGTGGAAACATGGATGTGATTACGATGTCCTCTGTGGTACAGCAGGGACTGATTTTCCGTGACCGTATCTTTACCGTTTCGGTATTGCTTCCGGATAAGCCGGGAGAACTGGCGAAAGTTTCCGAGACACTGGCAAAAGAGCAGGGAAATGTCATCAAACTCGAACACAATCAGTTTGTTTCCACGAACCGGAATGCCGCAGTTGAACTTCGGATTACATTGGAGTGTTTTGGTACCGATCACAAGAAGCAGATTATCAAGGCGCTGGAAAAGGCCGGATATAAGCCAAAGATCGTAAGAACCATGATTTAAAAATAAATTACAAGGTGTCAAGAAAAAATACTTGACACCTTGTTTTCTTTATGGTAAAGTATCCAAGGTGATTGATGTGGAAGAAAAGTTACAACAGGCTTATTTATATGATTTTTATGGCGAGTTACTGAATGAACATCAGCGCCGGATCTATGAGGACTTCGTGTTCAATGATCTTTCTCTCGGTGAGATTGCCGGGGAGGAGGGGATTACCAGACAGGGCGTGGCAGATATGATCAAACGCTGTGGAAAGAAGCTTTCGGATTATGAAAAGAAACTTCATCTGGTAGAGAAGTTCTTATCTGTGAAGCAGGATGTGGAGGGAATTCACAGACTGGCAGAACAGTTTCATCAAACAAAAGATGAACAGATCGTAGAACAGATCGCAACGATTTCAAATCAGATTTTGGAGGAGCTGTAGTATGGCATTTGACAGTCTTTCTGAAAAATTGCAGAATGTATTTAAGAATCTTCGCAGCAAGGGCAGACTGACAGAGGACGATGTCAAGACAGCACTGAAAGAAGTCAAGATGGCACTGCTTGAGGCAGATGTAAATTTCCGTGTGGTCAAGAAGTTTGTAAAAGATGTGCAGGAACGGGCAATCGGACAGGATGTGATGAGCGGTCTCAATCCGGGACAGATGGTCATCAAGATCGTAAACGAAGAGATGGTTAAGCTCATGGGCTCCGAGACAACCGAGCGTTCCGGCCGGGAAAAGAACTGACCGTCATTATGATGGTAGGTCTGCAGGGTGCCGGTAAAACAACTACCACGGCAAAGATCGCAGGCAAATTAAAGACCAAAGGGAAAAAGACACTGCTGGCAGCCTGTGATGTGTATCGTCCGGCTGCAATCGAACAGTTGCAGATCAATGGAGAAAAGCAGGGCGTGGAAGTATTTTCCATGGGAAATAAAAACAAACCTGCGGATATCGCCAAAGCGGCCGTGGAACATGCAAAGAAAGAAGACTGCAATGTTCTGATCATTGATACGGCAGGTCGTCTGCATGTCGATGAAGAGATGATGGATGAGCTTGTGGAGATCAAAGAAGCGGTGGATGTATTCCAGACCATTCTCGTTGTTGATGCAATGACCGGTCAGGATGCGGTAAATGTTGCTTCGACATTTAATGACAAGATAGGAATCGATGGTGTTGTTCTGACAAAGCTCGATGGAGATACCCGGGGCGGTGCAGCTCTTTCCATCCGCGCAGTGACAGGAAAACCGATTCTGTACGCAGGTATGGGTGAGAAACTTTCGGATCTGGAACAGTTTTATCCGGATCGTATGGCATCCCGAATCCTTGGTATGGGTGATGTGCTTACCATGATTGAGAAAGCACAGGAGAATCTCGACGAGGAAAAAGCCAAAGAACTTGAGCAGAAGATGCGCAAGAATGAATTTGACTTTGAAATGTATTTAGAGTCCATGAGTCAGATGAAAAAGATGGGCGGTTTGTCCAGTCTGATGGGCATGATGCCGGGACTTGGACTCGGCGGTGGAAAGATGCCGGAGATTGATACGGACGAAGCGGAGAAAAACATGCGGAGAATAGAGGCAATTATTCATTCCATGACACCGCAGGAACGTAAAAATCCGAATCTGCTCAATCCAAGCAGAAAGAACCGCATTGCAAGAGGTGCGGGTGTACAGGTGGCAGAAGTCAACCGTCTGGTCAAGCAGTTTGAGCAGACAAAGAAAATGATGAAACAGATGCCCGGCATGATGGGCGGCAAACGTGGTAAAAGAGGAATGTTCAAAGGACTTCCCTTTTAAATAAAAAACAAAACCTATGAGGAGGTGAAATCATGGCAGTAAAGATCAGATTAAGAAGAATGGGACAGAAGAAGGCTCCTTTCTATAGAATCGTAGTTGCAGATTCCCGCTCACCAAGAGACGGAAGATGCATCGAAGAGATCGGAACATATGATCCAACAAAGGATCCTAGCGAGTATCACGTAGATGCTGAGCTGGCTAAGAAGTGGTTATCTACAGGCGCACAGCCAACAGAGACCGTTAACAGAATCTTCAAGGCAGCTGGTATCGAGAAATAATTCCGAAGGGTGGATGTAATTAATGAAAGAATTAGTTGAAGTAATTGCAAAGTCACTCGTTGATTTCCCGGATGAAGTTGTTGTGACGGAGTCTGAGAATGAAAAAGGAACTCTGCTGGAACTTAGGGTTGCACAGTCCGATATGGGCAAAGTAATCGGAAAGCAGGGACGCATTGCGAAAGCAATCCGTGCGGTTGTGAAAGCAGCGGCATCCAAAGAAGACAAAAAAGTTATTGTGGAAATCATGCAATAACATAACGGTAGGATATACCGCATTAAGCACCCCGCAGTTGCGAGGTGCTTGTTTTTCTATGAAACAAATTCATGAAAGAATCTGCACAATAGGAGATTTTATGGAAGATTTATTTCAGGTGGGAGTGATTACGGCTCCTCACGGGGTACGTGGAGAGGTGAAAGTGTTTCCTACCACGGATGATAATGCCCGGTTTAAAAATTTGAAAACAGTCCTCCTTGATCAGGGTCGGGGAACCAGAGAACTTGAAATCGAAGGAGTTAAGTTCTTTAAAAATATGGTGATCCTGAAATTCAAGGGGATAGATGATAGAAATGACGTGGAGAGAATGCGGCAGGCAAAGCTGCTTGTTACCAGGGAAAATGCAGTGGAATTAGGAAAAGACGAGTATTTTATTGCAGATCTGATCGGAATACAGGTGGTTTCGGATGAAGGAGAAGAACTTGGAACAATCTCCGATGTATTGCAGACCGGTGCCAATGATGTCTATGTTGTGAGTAAAGACGGCGCAAAAGATCTGCTCATTCCGGCAATCCATGCGTGTATCCAGAATGTGGATGTGGCTGCGGGACAGATGGAAGTACATCTGCTGCCGGGACTGCGTTAAACGGAGGGTGGACAATGAAGTTTCATGTTTTGACACTTTTTCCGGATATGGTGATGCAGGGGCTTATGACAAGCATCACAGGGAGAGCCGTACAACAGAAAAAAATAGATATTGATGCGGTGAATATTCGTGATTATACGCAGGATAAGCATG
>OCHI01002293.1_pt1 | contig 11156 bp, 10 predicted proteins | sample 1538691 | NCBI WGS metagenome assembly OCHI01 (sample SAMN04571718, study PRJEB22368) | human gut metagenome | biome: human gut; material: stool | host: Homo sapiens | place: Luxembourg | collected 2012-09-21 | reverse complement strand
GGGCAGGAATTCCAGCATCGAAACGTTGCGCATCATCGCGATGTTCATGATCCTCGCCCATCACTTCATCGTCCATAACGGCTACGATGTACTGAAACTCCCCCTGGGACCGGAGCGGATCGTCTTCCAGCTCGTCATGGCCGGCGGCGGCAAGGTCGGCGTGGTCATCTTCTTCTCCATCTCCGCATGGTTCTTCCTCGACAGGGAACAGACCATCAAATCCAACCTGAAACGCGTGTGGATCATGGAGCGCGAGCTGTTGTTCTGGAGCCTCGCATTCGTGGCGTTCTATCTCATGTTTGACGGGCCGACCTCAGCATGAAACTCATGATGAAGAGCGTCATGCCGTTGAGCATGGGCGTGTGGTGGTACGCCACCGCCTACGCCATTTTCCTGGCGCCGCTCCCCTTCCTGGCCGAGGAATTGAAGGCGCTTGGCCGCGAATGCCACTTCTCGCTGGCCGCGATCGTACTGGTCATATGGGGATTGACCAGCTTCATCCCCGGAATGATAAAAAATAATGATGGTTTCTTCGGATTCATCTACCTATTCAGCCTAATCTCCGCCTACAAGTGGTATATAGAACCGTTCACCACCAGACAGGTCTGGCTGACGACCGGCATCGGACTCGGTTTTTTCCTGTTGTACACCTGCGCCTCCATAACATTGTCGCTGCTCGGGCACGACATGGGAATATACATCACCGGCGCTTGGAAGCTACCCGTCGTCATGGTGGGTTTCGGCATGTTCTTGCTGTTCGACCGCGTCACCTTCCACAACCGCTTCATCAACCGAATCGCGCAATCCGCGTTCGCCATATACCTCATCACCGATTACACCGCATCCGAGAAACTGCTCTGGATCAAGTTGTTCAATCTGCAGAACCTGTACCAGCAGCCATTGGCAATCCTGCAAATCCTCGGCATACTGCTCACGATTTACGCGGTCTGTATCCTGATTGATTTCGCTCGTCAAGCACTATTCGCCTTTACTATCGACCGGCGACGCAGGCACTGGTTCGACCTGCTGTGGAAACGAAGCATCTCATTTAAGGCATAATCGCAATCACACTTTTGGTAATAAACAATACAGGGGTCTTGACCCCTCTTCTGTCAAGACCCCTACTCACATCGATGATAGCGAAATGCTGATTGTCCAGCCGAGACAAAACGAAGGTAGTGCCCGAATGTATGCGAGGACATCCGCTCGCAGACGTTGAGCAACAAGTTCAAGAAAGTCTACGGGGAAATAGAAGAAAGGGCGCGGGCACTACCAACGTCCGCACCAGACAACCTCGTGATAGGAGGCTGCAGACGTTTTCTGGAAAATAGCCATGCAGCCTCAGCACCAGTTTGTTATCTTTACAGATGCAGATTCATTTCGGCCACCAGTATTGGAGTGACAGAATTCCTTGAAAGCGATAATCAAAGCTTTTTGATGATGCACCTGAGCTTATTAATGACACGTCTGACGAGGTTCATCATACGCTTTTTGAAGGGGATGCTAACGCGCCAGTACTTACGTTCAAGGGGTTTCATATGCTTGTTGAACACGGCGAAATCCCCGGCTTTGACGGCCTCATGGAACGCTACAAAACTTTCATTTTTCAATGTGGTGCGCATTGCGTAAACCCGCTGACGTCGTTCAGGAATTCCATCAAGGGACGGCTTAATACGTTTGGTAGGCGTCCATTCGCCGCGCTGTTGGTGGATGTACAGACGCTCAGCTAAACCTTGGCGGCGATGGCGGAATCCGCTGGACTGTGATTGATAGACTTCCGTCGCATCCGAATCATGCAGGACAAGCTCATTCCTATACCGGTTAAACAAATCCTGAATGGCTTGATTCCGGATAATGATAACATTACAACCTTTGTCATCCGACACATATTTAGGAATCCATGCATCTCCGAAAGTCGCGTCAGCGGTCTCGGCAAGCACATCATCGCAGTAATCACACGCATTGTATTTGAAATAGCCAAGCCCCAGTTCGCGGTAGACAATTCAGCAATGCGCTTAACAATAGGTTCATCCTTATCCGTACGACGTACCTCAATTGCATAATCCGAGGCACGTGTGCCGGGAGTCTTGTGTCGGAAGTCCACACGTGCAATCTTGTCAAGGGGCACGCCCGATTCCCACGCTTCGGCTTGGCCAAAGAAATCAGATTTCAAATGTCCGCATATCAAGCCGATGCAATAGGGAATGCGCTTCATTAGCACAGGATCTTCACGACGTAAAAGCCGTACGGCCTTGACAAAGCACGGAAGGCCGATAAACAAGTAACGCCCTTCGTGCTCACGTACCTGTTTAATGGCCTCGCTGAGTTCAATAGGATAATACTTCGCTTTTGCACCCGCTTTAATCTCATCAACAGTACGGGAAATCTGGATAGTGTACATATTCTTAGGATCAGGACCATCCTTGGCGTGAATGACCGCATCTACAAGCCCGTCCTGAAGCATTTTAGCAGCCAGCCAACTGATCATGCCACCGGAAGTACCCCGGGAACGCCAACCGTCGACAGCCACGTATCCGGCATAAGCACTCAGGTAATAACCTAGATGCTGGTCATACTTAACGCCAGACTGTTTGCTAAACAGCTCCTCCCCGAGCTGGTTTTCGTCTACCGAGGACGCGAATGGGCAAACACGCTCCGCCGCAGTCCAATCACGAGGCTCGCCGACAACACTGGCTCGATAGCAACCATCTGCATTTTTTGCAATGCGAAATGCCGGATCTATTACTGCACATGAACCGCATCCTACGCAGTATGTGGCCGCGCCTCCAATTGCATCCGCGTCAGGAGACGATATCACACGTTCGATAGTATGGAGCTCATCATTTTTGACTCCGGTCATTTGTTAACCTTTCTCTTCGACATGCCAATCACGCAAAAAAATAAGTAGTAGATAGTACTTAATTATCACAATTCTGGAGATGAACTGTTATGAAGCATAGAAATGAACCTTGTACTGTATTTCAAAATACACTATTTGACGATAGTAAGAATATCCTGAACAGGATATCGTTTAGAAATACATGTATGTGTTTCATCAGGAAAATGTCCGGCCGCAATATACATAATCAAAAACTCATTTTCAGGAACTCCGATTATATTGCGTGTCTGTTGATCAATCTGTTTTGAGAACATGGTGTTTAGAGGACATGCAGCGATTTTATTAGCCTCCATAGCCATGAGTAAGGCCATGGAGAAAAGACCACCGTCAACAAAACCTTCATTGTGTTCACTTATCGAAAGAAAAGCTTCATTGTCAGCTGTAATCAAGAACAAAGCCGGGGGAACCTTATACCCATTAAAGCCTCCTTGCAGCTTCAACGCTTTCTCAATTATAGATTTATTTGTAATCGCGTACACGCGAACCGGCTGACGGTTACAGACCGACGGCGCTTTCGTAGCCACTTCAACCACATGTTGAATCTCGGTTTCAGTGAGAGGACTATCAGAAAATTCACGTACTGACCTACGGTTTAGGAACAGGTTCTCAAAGGGAATGGTTGCATTCCCATCTTTCAATATGGCTTTAACCGGGACACTTCCACCATTAACAGAAGTTGATGCAGAAGCGTCATTCCAAATGTCCGAGGGGAAAAGCGCAATCATATCATCTATTTGATAACCAGCATTTTCATGCCTGTAGCGGTATTCTTGTAATGCCGATACAGCACTCTGATAAGCCGCACATTCAGGGTAGTTAGAATCACATCGCTTCAAATCTTTTAAGGCTGAGGAAAGATTCATTAAAGCTGACTTTCCAAATCCATAGCGGAAATCACTATGGCTTAATCCTTTTTCGATTTGATGACTGTAGAACGTTACCTTGGCGATGCAATGATTTACATTTTTATTGCCATCATTCGTAATGGCATTATAGAAACGTTTCAGTTGATCAAACGACTCACGCTTTAAACGCAGCCATTGTTTTCTCTCCAATAAAAAATTTGGAGTTATTTTTTTAACTTTATCTTTAATATTCATCTGAGTATCCTTTCCCTTCAATTAAGAATATATGCCCATATTATCATCAAACTGAAATTCACACCCTCAGCATTCGTTAATCATGCTATAACAAGGAAGCGAGACAGCTATTAATTGGGAATATATTCATAAAATATGCTTTACTAATCCATGTATTATTTTCTCTTAAAAATCGAACGAACCCTGTCAACAACAATATGAATATTTGATCGTTCAAAGAGAACATGGAACAGCGTCACCAACAGAACCGCCAACACAAGATTGCAGAAAGCATAACCCACCCAAGTCATCAAAGTGTTCGGACGGAACGGAAGGCAGAGCCATGAAGCGGCACATATTAGAATAATGACCACCAGCGTCTCCACCATTCGCCGTAATGAAGGAAGAATCGGAAGATGCGTAACATTCTTCGGAATGAAGAAAAGCAAATCAACACATCTATAGAAATTAGACAAGCAAGAGGCAACCAGAACACCCGTAAGACCAAATGAATAGCCGAGGATAACACCGCCAACAACCAGAATACTCGCCTGAATGGTGCTCTGAATCCGTGTTTCCTTGTAGAGACCAGCTGCAATCACTAGCATTCCTTGAGGTGTTTTTAAATTATAAAGAACCCCATTGAGGACGAACAGCACAGCAAAAACAATATTCACGTACTGAACATCATTAACACCTTTTGTATACACCTGAATAAATGGAAGAATTGTTGCCATCGTAACACCGTATACTATGCTCATCGCCATATAATATAGGTATTCAAAGTCTTTATATGCTTTATCGAACGCTTTCATGTCTTTTTTCACTAAGAGTTCTCCGAAGCCAGCAGATACTCCAGTAGAAAACACCGACATTACACCATTGATTCCAGCGAGCACCATATTATAGACAGAATAAACACTGACCATCTTCAGTGTAGAGAATAACGTAGTCAATACAGCAGGAGAAGCATTTTGGACAGTCTGCACAACCTGCAGGTACAATGCACTCCAACGCTTATCCATGGCGGAGTTATCTGGTACTACTTTATAATCAATAAACTTATAGTGTATCTTTATATAGAGATATAAGATTAAACTTCTAGCAAATATGGAAATTAGGGCGACGATTCGAAGGAGCAATATGTCGACTCTCAAAGTCGATAGAACAACAACAATGAGAGTATTAAGGATTGTATAAACAATTGATGCTGTGGAGATTACATAAGTTTTTTGATCCGCCGTCAATAAAGCTCTATATTTTGCCAGAGTGAAAAATTCGAGAGCTCCATTTACTCCGAGTACAAGGACCAGACAAAAAACCGTTCCTTTGTCCAGTACCTCTGTATGCGTTATCCAAGGGTACACAAAGGCAAGCAGAAAAACAAGGCCGACAAAGATAAAGCCAGACTTGACATAGAAATTCCGCGCAGCAACAACAACACGATTGATCTGGTTATAATCGTGCTCAGCTATTGGTTTATATAATGAATAAACAGCAGCACTTGACAGCCCGGCCTCTACAAGATTAAAGTAAACAATGAACTGATTAATGGATGAAATAAGACCATTAATATCTGACCCATAAGCGACTAACAGGAAACGGGGTGTAATAAACCCTGCTACCATAGTTACTACTTGAAGAAGCGCAGTCGATACCGCATTGAGAACAAATTTGCTTGTTCTTCCCAAAACGCTCACCCCTTACTTAAGCTTAATCCCAACAAAAGTTGCAAACGCGTAGATGATATCCTTGTAACTCACACAACGCATGCGGCATAACGAATAAATGGAGTCCGCAGCTTTTCTTCTATCAATATGTTCGTTGGCAATTCTCAGATAAATGCCTTGAAAATGCTGCCTGACCAAAGTGCTCATTTCAGCTTTATCGTCTTGTATACATATATGATCTATCAGTCTCAACAAAAGACGTTCTTGTCTCTCAAAACGTTCCAACTGAGCTTGTTCATCATGCTGTTTAGAATTTGAATGACTAGTAGGATGCAGAATATATGTGTATAGAACTTTATTAATATAAGCGTAATTATATCTATACGCTATAGGAAGAAGAAGCTGATAATTTTGTCCAGCGCGGCTCTCATCAATATGTAAGTTAGGATAACACTTTTTAAAAGTGGAAGTTCTGATAATATAGATACCTGGACAGAACTGTACGTTATTACTGACAAGTAAATCACGGAACAAATCATCATTTTCCACAGGTATTCTTTTTAGAATGCCTAAATCACTGCCGTTCTCATCCACATGTTTTGCCCATGCGACACCAAGATCAATACTCGGATTCTCTTCCATAAAATAAACTTTGGCTGACAGGTTATCGGAGCATAAAGTATCATCTGAATCGGGCCAGATAAAGTACTTGCCTTTCATATATGGGAAACCAGTATTAAGGGCAGCAGCCTGTCCGCCATTTTCTTTTGCAAGATAAACGAATCGATGTCCCTTTTCTTCAAAACTTTTTTTGTATCGTAGCGCAATTTGCGCTGTATCATCAGTTGAACCATCGTTTATGAAGATCAATTCATAGTTGGAGTAATCCTGATTCAATACAGATTCAAAGAAAGAAACAAGATACCTAGAGGCGTTAAAAGCTGGGGTAATAATACTAACAAGTGGTTCCATTTTTCTGCAACGCTTTCTTATTGAAAGTCTGATATATAGCTATACAAATGCCGAGCACCACAAATTGACACGAATAGTAGATGGTATTGCCGGTTAAGCTGTATACGGCTATAAGAATGATCCAATATACTGCAGTAAGAAGAATGACAGGTTCCAGGCCTTGCATATCTTTCCAACTTAAAAAACTGCGAATTAGACCATAAACAAAAGGCCAGCAATACCAAGCTCAGCAAGAAGCTGTAGATAAACGTTATGGGCTTGATAGCTCCAAAGCAACCCATAATAACGGAAGCCTTGAGCATTTATGTAAGCATTAAATGAAAGGAATCCTCTACCGATAAGTGGAGATGCTTCAAACATCTGCATGGCATATGTCCAAATAACCTGTCTACCGCTCAAGGGATCGCCGTTATCTGCAAACAACCTGTCAAGCACTAGAGATACTTGAGGAATAAGCGAATCAGCTATTGTCAATGACGCAACGAGTACAAAGGATAGACCAAGAGCAATTGAAATTTTGTGCTTCTTGGAGAAGAATAATGCAAATACGATAAGCCCCATTACGGGAATAAGAAACAAAGTTCTTTTACCCGTCATCATTAATGCAGCAAAGACACCAACGATTTGGAACAATCTAGTTAGGGTAAAGCCTCTGACAAAAAGCTTTGCAAAAAGCACACCTAGTCCCATGTTGCATAGAAACGCTGCATAACCTTTTTCATAAGCTAGTCCCGAAATAGCACCACCAGTGTTAACTGAAACCGCAGATCGACTACTTCCAAGATCGAGAAAACCGAAAAGTGAGGCAAACAAATTAGGAGCCAATAGCTCTAGATACATCGAAAAGATAAATATCCAGAACAGAAACTCGAACTGCTTAATGAGACAACTAAAAAAGGTGCTATCAAATTTAAAAAGCGTCAAAGAAAAGACAGCAAGGACGTAAGGAAAATACTTAGTATAAGTTAAGCGATCATCTGTGTAGAGAAAACTTATGCAGATAAGTAAGAAAAAAACCGTATAAATTTTCTCTACGACAGAAGATAAACTACACTTTCTTTTCGACATCAACACGAAACAGAAGATAGCAACTGTAAGAACATTAGCTAATTGTCTCGTGATAAATATCAGTTTATTATCAGTAGAAAAAACTAATATAAGTAATATGCTTGGAATAAAGTAATTTTCAATTGGAGTTGTTCTCAGCCATATTCTTAACTTATATATCAGACTATTCATTGGAACAAATTCCCCGGAGATAATCTAAGGCAGACTCCCTCTCGCTAGAAAGTACGGACTGCGCATGCTCAAAATCACGAACGATGTCAAGATTACAATCATCCAAAGTCTCAATAATCGAATCTGTGAGACCAGTCAGCTTAAGTAAATTCTCTGCTCTATCGTTCTTCTTGAAATCTTTCTGTTTCGTCTCCACATATAGCTTGCGATTGAAGATTACAGAAAATGCCGTACCATGGAAAGAATTAGTCACAACGTAATCGGCATGCTTGAATAGACCAAGGAATTCTTCAACGGAAGTGCTGAGATCACCTCCAAAATCCGGATTTTTGACTTTATCAATCAAATCCTGACCAATATTGATAACTTTCTTCCCTGTCTTCTTTGCCAACTCTCTGGCAAAATTATCAATAATATTTGATTTATTCAAGCGATAAATAAGAATGTAATTATCAATACCGGGATCTTTCGCGAGCTTCGACCATTCAGCAGCATCCAAAAGGAAAACCGGGTCAACATGTAATGCGCAATCTTTTCCTGTCAATTCACGAACGATACGGCGCCCAGATTCCTCTCGGACCGAGAGATGATTAAATCTATTAAGCAACCTCGTGTATTCACTCTTGTACTCTTGAGGAATTTCACTAATTCCGAAAGATGCTGCATAAGAATTTATTTTCCTCGGATCTTTTACAAACGAAAGAAAATAATTCTTATCGAAATCTGAACAAGCGTAGTTAAAGACTTGATCACTTCCGGTGATGAATACATCATAGCGTTGATTTGCTGTAGTGATGGACTGTGAATCATACGCAACAGGACTTAATTTAGTATGACTGGCAATCATAGAGCGGAAACTATTCATCTTCTTCCAAGACGGAATAAGATTAATAAACCCTCTGATATTCTGCTTAAATGTTTTCTGCTTAAAACCGCCAATCAATTTATACAGATTTTCCATATGCTCACACCGGTAATCAATTACCTCGGTATCAAAGCCAAGGTCAGATATAGCCCTCTGCAGTGCGTAAGTCTGCAGTGCAGCACCGTAGTTGATAGCGCGGTGAAACGTGATGACACCAATTTTCATTTTAAATACCCTTTCAGCTGGAAACATAAAAATAGGAAAGATAGAACAATATATTTTTTCTTCATAAATGTTTTATATATAAGCTTATCCAAGGAAGAATTCGGCTTGAATAAAGCTAAACAATTACGCAGATTCTGATTTGAGACAACCGCTCTGAAAAACGGCAAACGACCTTTATCCAACGGTGCGCTGCGCAAAGCAAAACGGAACGAAGCAAACAGCCTCGATGCGTTTCTTGATGAGAAACAAAATCCATCGAGCGTTTCCGAAAATTCGCACTCAATCATTCTATACATTGAGACAAGCTTGTCAATAACATGTACATCAACACATTTTGAATACGAAGATTCGCTTATATGGTATTCATAATAACTATTCGGAAGGAAAGATACTATATTGGACGATTCCAGTGCTCTTAGCTTGAATACAAGATCTTCGGAATAAACAGTTCTTTCCGAAGGGAATTCGATACCATTTTTTCTTAGCAGGGATAGTCTAAATATGCCATCCCAGACCGCGACACAACGCGAACCAACATCCCCCGTAGAAGAAGCTATAAGATCGGCCATGTGTTGTCGAATAGCAACATCGCCTTGGAGTACTTCTCGCATGTTTGGATGTTCTTCTACCACTTCCCCGTCTTTAATATCTCTATACCCCGAGAAAACGAGATCTGCGTCGAATTCTTTAGCTGAACCAATCAATGCCCTGTACATCTCAACATTGCACGTATCATCAGCATCAACAAAAGCTATGTATTCCCCTGTTGCATGCGACATGCCAAAATTTCGAGCAATGCCTTGTCCAGCATTTTCCTTTGTATAAACGGAAATCCGGTCATCTTCCTCGGATAAACTGCGACAAATAGCTAAAGAATCATCTGTAGATCCATCATCAACTACAATTATTTCCAAATCAGTTAACGATTGATCCATGACCGACAGAACGCACTCTTCGATTGTCGACGAGGCGTTATAACAGGGTATGACAACTGAAAGGATGGGCATATCATTAATCTCCTATGCCTTCCAACATTCCATAAAATGTTTTTTCTCCATCATGCTCGACAGGAAAATCTTGTTTCCATGTAAGCTTGAACAAATCAGTATGAGCTGAGAGTCTTTTCCACATATCCTCGTCATAAGGCTGGTCAAGAATTTTAAATAGCTCATCACAGTCCGGATTATTTGGCTGAATTTCATTAAAAGCTTCGGCAATCCATGGATCGTGACGCTGAGCGAGAACAGTCAAGTAGTCCACCAAAAGATAATCGACCATAAAATCATTTCTTCGCCAATATTCAAGGAAAAAATCTCGAATCGTAGCGAACGCGCGTCTATGATCGTCATCACAACCCAGCGAATAGCCTGCAAACATGCCGCCGGCAACAGAAGCATGCAGATAATCTGGCCTCTTAATCGAGAAAATCGGACCATTGTATAGGCTTTTGTCAAGCGAACCAACGCAATAGAAGGTGGAATCAAGCCACATTCCACCATATGAAGCCAGCAAGCTCAATCTCAGCAAATCCGAAAGATTTGTTCTAGTAATTATCCCTGCATCTATCTTTTTGATAATCCACGAAGGGAATTTTACATAGTTTGAGACGTTCTTATCCGTAATAATAATTACCTCGCGTCCCCCAGCATTACGTCGAACCGATTCCACACATGCCTTTACAATTTCAGGAGCGGAATCCAGTCCCTGCCACCAGCACATCCAAATCTTATTGCTTCTATCAGAGGCAATAGGGGGTAGGGGCGCATCATAGTCATAGGAGGCGTAATAATCGCCAAAACGACTCTCCAAATATCGCAGTACAGCTTCATGCTTACGCAACAGACGAGCTTTAACCGCATCGGATTCTTGATATCCGTTATGGTTCATCACTTGAATGTCAAGCTTCGCACGGAATGCATTTATCCCCTCACTGAAAGAGGTTTCTTTCGCTATCATTCGTGAAGCATGTATTTCTTCAGACGCACGGTGAACAATGCGCTCCAAACTATTATGCCTATTCGCCACGTGCAATCCTCCTGTAAGAATCTTCAAGTTGTCGAACGTATTGTGATTGTTCACAACGCTCATTCACGTATTTGGTGCAGGCTTGTTGCATGATTTGATAATCATTCCCGCCCGCGTGCGAGGCCTTAATAAGAGCGTCAGTTAAATCACTTACATTCCCGGATTCGAAGGCGAACCCAGTT
>OCHI01002288.1_pt1 | contig 11169 bp, 17 predicted proteins | sample 1538691 | NCBI WGS metagenome assembly OCHI01 (sample SAMN04571718, study PRJEB22368) | human gut metagenome | biome: human gut; material: stool | host: Homo sapiens | place: Luxembourg | collected 2012-09-21 | reverse complement strand
CGTCCGGTTCATACCCGGGAGGTTGAGAGTTCGAGTCTCTCCCTCGCTACTATAGTAAAATAAAGAATACAATATCATCAAAAGCCACGAATATTCCAAGTGCAAATAATTATCCAAATGCGCTTGCATCCAGCAACGCGGCAACAGCAGCAAATACAGCAGACACTGCAAAGAATACCGCCAAAACAGCTAATACATTATCTGCATCCAGCGAAGATCTGAAGTACCTGAGAGATATTGCAGATCGTGAGTACGTGAATAAATTTACAACAGCACAGATCAAGGTTGAGATGATCAACCATAACAACGTAAACAATGATATGGATTTAGATGGAATGGCGGAACATTTGCGTAGCAAAATTGAGGAAGAAATGAATGCAGCAGCGGAAGGAGAACACTAAAGATGTATGAATTATATATTGATGGGGTCCTTTTTCCAGTGACCCCAGGGTCTCTTGACATCAAGATCAATAACAAAAATAAGACCATAACTCTCATAAATGAGGGAGAGGTTAACTACATTAAGTCTCCGGGATTGTCTGATATTACAATCCCGGAGCTTTTATTGCCAATCCATAAATATCCTTTTTCACAAGAAAAAGCAAAAGTGGGGGCTGCATATTATCTTTCCAAATTAGAAAAATGGAAAAATCAGAAGAAACCAGTTGTATTTAAACTCCTACGCTATGAAGTTTCTCAAAAACATCTCATTGAAGATATTACAACAGACGTGACCATCGAAGATTATGAAATCATGGAAGATGTAGATAAATACGGATCAGATGTGTGCGTAAAGCTTAACATGAAGCAGTATCGTCATTGGGGAGCAAAGAAACTTGTACTTAAAAGCAAAAAGACAAAATCCGGAAAAAAGAAAACGGTTGCTACGGTTAAAAAACAGCGGAAGAAAACGAAAGCTATAGCCAAGAATTACAAGATAAAATCTGGTGACACGCTTATGAAAATCGCAAAGAAACAGATGAACAATGCATCTGCATGGAAGAAACTCTATCAGTTAAACCAGAAAACGATTGAAAATGCAGCTCGTAAGCATGGACGAAAATCATCATCGAATGGTCATTATTTGTATGCTGGAACGGTATTGAAACTTCCGGGAGGTGGTAGCTGATGAAAGATATTGTTGATGTAGCGATTGGAGAGATCGGATACCGGGAGCAGGGAAACAACAGAACAAAATACGGAGAATATACAGGAGCGAATGGTGCTGCATGGTGCCATTCGTTTGTTTCCTGGTGTGCACACGAGGCTGGAGTATCGATTTCGGTTGTTCCGAAAACAGCATCTACAACCTATGGGATGCAGTGGTTTAAAAAGCGTGGGCAGTTCAAATATAAAGGCAAATATACCCCGAAGAGATGTGACATTGTTTATTTTAAAACTGGCCGAAGCCATGTAGGCATTGTTGAGAGCGTCAGCGGTGGACAGTTACATACTATTGAAGGAAATACATCTGATAAGGTAGCACGGCGATCATATTCTCTGAATAATGCCACAATTACAGGCTATGGTACGCCAAAATATACAAGCACCCAAAATGGTTCATCTGGTAGTGGAAAAAAGGATTCGAAAAAGGAACTGCAATATTTGCAGAAAATATTATCGCGTCATGAGGCAAAAGCGGAAACCATAAAAGCCGATGAAGCAGAAACGGGAAAAATACCGGCTGGCAATGTAATGATTACTGTAAATAATGGAAAAAAGAAATTTACAGTACCGGCGGAAGAGGGAGCAAAGGTTGTATGGGAAAGAGACAGCACACCTGGCAAATTTACTTTCACAGCAAAAGTTGAAAAAGGATTTTCCATAGGAATGGGAAATGAAGTTCTTGTTACTGTGGACAGCAAGAAGTTTTTTTATGGTTTTGTATTTACAAAAGAAGGTAAGAAAGATGGGATGGCATCGTATATAGTATATGATCAGCTCAGATATTTAAAAAATAAAGAAACAATTGTGTACAAAAAGAAAACAGCCGGTGAGTTGATAAAGATTTTGGCTAAGAGATTTAATTTGCAATATGGTACGCTTGCTGACACTGGATGGCGCAGATCAGCCATAGAAGATAATACTACATTATTTGATATTATCCAAAATGCGCTTGATGATACTCTGATAACAAAGGGGAAGACCTATGTGCTCTACGATAAGGTAGGAAAACTTCAGCTTACAGATGTAGCAAAAATGAAAGTCAATACATGCTTGGTGGATGCTGAGACCGGACAAGATTATTCCTATAAAACAACCATTGACAGTGATGTGTATAACCAAATAAAGCTTGTATATGAAAACAAGAAAAAAGGAACATTCGATTTATATGTAACAAAGGACTCAAAAAACATAGGTAAATGGGGAACTTTGCAGTATTTGGATAAAATTGACAATCCAGATATTGGAAAGCTTAAATCAAAGGCATTGTTAAAACTGTATGATAAGAAGAAACGTACATTGACCATATCTGGCGTGATTGGAAATATAAATGTACGTGGTGGTTCTCTGGTTCCGGTCATGTTAGATTTGGGTGATATCACAGTGGCAAACTATATGCTGGTAGATAAAGTTACGCATACATTTAAAAATTGCGAGTACACAATGGACTTAGTTGTGTCTGGAGGAGATTTTAGTGAGTGATAGTTTGGTACAGTTAATTAAGAAAATTGCGATGGATGCCGTAAGATCAGCGAAAATGAGTGATTATAAGATTGGTACAGTTTCAGGCGTGTCTCCGCTTATAATTAAAATGTCAAATACTTTGGAAATTGATGAAGATTTTTTGCATTTGAGTAGAAATGTCACAGATTATGAAGTTGAAATAAAAATTGGAGATGTTATTCAAAGTAGAACAGTACTGAATAGTCTTAAGGTTGGAGAAAAGGTGCTTATGCTTCGAAAAAGCGGTGGGCAGGAATACATAATTATAGACAGGGTGGTGAACTGATGGTTCCAATTAACTATGAAGATGAAGAAGAACAGGATACAGATTTTGAGTTGGAAAGTGACCCGTCTCTTACATATGCAATGCAGATAGGAACCATTGAGAACGATTCAAGCATTTTTCTTGGCAAAGCAGACGGAGAAGAGGCAAACCGGCAGGCAATATTGAAAATCTTGAACACAGAGCGATATAAAAATGTAATTTATTCATGGGATTATGGAGTGGAGCTTCAGGATCTGAGGGGAAAGTCTCTATCTTATGTTATGTCAGAAGTGCCAAATCGGATTACGGATGCAATTACTGCAGATGATCGTTTTGAATCTTGTGAAGATTTTGAGATGGAACCGGTGGGAAAGAAAGCTCTGCACGTTACGTTCTCTGTAATTACGGCAGAAGGTGATAAAGTAAGTGGATTGGAAACGGAGGTGGAATATTAGTGTTTGAAAACAAAGACTTCGACTCTATCATGGAAGAAATGCTTGCATCCGTAAGCGATAAGCTGGACAAGCGCGAGGGATCGATAATTTATGATGCAATAGCACCGATTGCCATGGAATTGGCGCAGACGTATATCGATATGGATATGATTGTGAATGAGGTATATGCAGATACAGCCTCCTACTATTATTTGATCAAGCGTGCAGCTGAAAACGGAGTATATCCCAAAGAAGAGACCAATGCGGTATGCAAGATGGTTGTAAGTCCGTCCGATACAGCCATAGCGATCGGGGACCGGTTTAACCTTGGTGATCTGAACTATGAGGTAACATCTGTAATGGATGCAGCAACCGGAGAGTATCAGGTAACATGTGAGACTGCCGGTATTGTTGGAAATCAGCAGTTGGGATCATTGCTTACGATTGAAACAAAGAATGATCTGAATGATATGGAAACAGCGGAATTGACCGAAGTCTTGATCCCCGGCGAGGATGAGGAAGATGTGGAAGATTTCCGTGAACGTTATTACGAGGGATTTTCCAATATAAGCTTCTGTGGCAATAATCCGGATTATAAGGAGCGTGTATCGGCTATTGATGGAGTTGGCGCATGCAAAGTTATCCGGATGTGGGAAAAAGGATATGATCCAGTAAAGTTTATTCCTGTTGCTGCAGTTACGGAGTGGATTGGAAAGCAGTCTGTGGAAACCGTTGGGGCGGAAGTATTTGCATGGCTGAAAGCGGTACATGATGTAGCAAAGGACAAATTACTGACAGTGGGTGGCACTGTTCGGGTGTATATCATATCATCGGAATACAAAGCACCATCCGCCACGTTGGTACAAAAAGTGCAGAATGATGTTGACCCGGATGATAAGACCGGGGAGGGATATGGACTGGCACCTATCGGACATGTGGTAAAGGTTATGGGAGTGAAAGAAATTCCTGTTTCTGTGACAGTTACTGCGGTTTATAAGAACGGATATACTTTTGAATCCTTGAAATCCGATATGCAGTCGGCAATAGATGGGTATTTTACAGAACTTTCTGCTGATTGGAGCAATGAAGATAATCTGGTGGTGCGTAAGAGCCAGATTGAATCCCGGTTGCTTCTGATTGATGGGATATTGGATATTACAGATGTGAAACTGAATGGTGCATCTGAAAATGTAACATTGGATGAAGATGCAATTCCGGTAAGGGGTGATGTAAGTGGCTAAAAAAATGATTGATTATCTGCCGCCGTTTATGCAACAGTTTGAAGAAATGAAGCAATTGATGCAGAGCGAGGATAAGCAGGTGGCGGCTCTTAACATGGATACTACTAAAATATTACGAAATGCATTCATAGAGACTTCAGATGCAGAAGGCATCGAGCGGTTCGAAAGAATCTTACATATCATTCCAGGTGCTGGTGAAAATTTAGAACTCCGTCGGTCGCGTGTGTCAATGCGGTGGAATGAACGGATACCGTATACGCATCCGACACTTGTAAAATGTTTGAATGCCAGCCTAGGAGAAAACAATTATGATCTGTATTCAGATGAGGAGCATTATTACATACTCGTGCATCTGAAATTGAATGTAGCGGATCGTGTCGGAGTTGTTGAAGAACTGATCCGGCGTATGTCACCAGAGGATATATGCTACAAAGTTCTTCTTATTTATAATACGCATGCAGTTTTACACAAATTTACGCATGCACAGTTACATAACTATACACACAGACAGCTGAGAGAGGAGGTTCTGCCATGACAAAGACAAAGTATTATGATCTGCAGATGGATGATCCGCAGGATGATTATGATGTGGAAGTCGTGAATGCCAATCTGAAAAAGATTGATGAGCAGATGAAAACAAGAGAAAATGCAACGGATGCATTACAGGAGCCGGAGTTTACAGTGGCAGATAAGAGGGAAAATATTGCATCCAAGGAAAAAATGCAGAAAATTCTTGGGAAGATTGCAAAATTCTTTACGGATCTTAAAACAGTGGCTTTTACCGGAAACTATAAAGATTTGAGTAATAAACCGACATCTCTTCCGGCATCAGATGTATCTGCTTGGGCGAAAGAAAGTACAAAACCAAAGTATACAAAAGCCGAAGTTGGTCTTGGTAATGTAGGTAACTTTAAAGCGGTTTCTACTGTTGCTTCTCAGGGATTAACAAATACCGAAAAATCCAATGCTAGAGCGAATATTGGAGCGCAAGCAGCTGGTTCATATGCAAGTTCTACTCACAATCATGATAGTACGTACAGAAAGAAATTACTTGGAACAATGGATGGGGATGGTAAGACTTCGTATTGCCAGCTATGCACACTTAAAATTTCTCAGAACTATATAAATACACCAATAGAAATAACATTACAGGAGAGATGTCGTTCTACATTAGATAGATTATCTATTTTATTTGGATCAATCAATAATACAAACCCAAGCCTTGATAGATTTACAGTATTTGGCGAAAGCTGTGATTGGTATATTTCAAAGACAGCTGCATCTACTTGGGTTATCTATGGGCTAAAAGGAGAAAGCTGGGCAGGGATTAAAGTAGTTGATTATACAGGAATTCCTGGCATAGATATTACTTGGAATATGACTGGAGTTTCATCATTACCGGATTCTAAAACACAAGCGTTATGGGGTGGTAATGTACACTATGCAGAAACTGCTGGTAATGTTGTAAACAACCAGACAACGACAAAGGCGGGATTTGCACTTGACGCGCGGCAGGCAAATCCGAATCTGGACGGCACGTTGGCAAAGCAGGTAGCTGATTTAAACGGCAGTTTAGAGAATTATATAACGGTTAGGCATGGATATTTTGGAACGTCTGGTACAACTACTTCATGGATACAAATATCTGATTTCCAACAGATGTATCAATATGGATATAGTTTTCCTGATGTTGATGGTTACAAATTTCTTGTTGGATTTACCAATATTTCATGGACAAACGGTAATAAGTATTTTGATTATATGCCTCGCAATTACATATTAAATACTCAGTCTGGTAATGTTGAAATGTACTCTGAGCAAGGAACACCAAGTTGTGTAATGTATTTTTTTGGATTATACATTAAATCATGATTCACCTACACCCAACTAAAACCGCTTGTCTCGAATTGCTTCCAGTTGTCTATATCATGAACGACTAATAAATTGACACAAAAATGCTTTGCCAATTTCCAAGTTTTCCGGAAGCCCTTTATTATAAACAACATTATAGCCAGACCCAAATTTTGAGACAAAATCCGGTTGTGAAGTGCATTCCTGCCAGCCACTTGTTGTAAAAATTTTAACTTTTTTATTGCTCAAACTAATATTGTTGATTAATGGAATTGGGATGACAAAGCCTGCACCCAAAACAGAATACCCAACCATCCAGTTACCAAGAGCATTTTCATCAGCCTTATTTAAACTGCCGTTTAAATAAGTTTAGTAACCCATAAATTTACACATAGAAAGGAATAAAAATATGGACAAAATAATTTTGAAAAACAAAACAGATTTCGAGATTGCTGAAGGAGCGAGTCTCGGCAATATTCAGATTCAGTCGAAAGACTTTGATGGAATCAGGTCTATTACTGAAGCATTTTCGAAAGAGAATATCTCAAAGGTTATATTTACGCACAACGATCAGACTTCCGGTGAGTATGATGATCTTAAGTATGAAGGATTCTCATATATGCCAAATAAGGGCAAGGATGGCGCTGAAGATGGTACATACACCGTAACGGTCAGCTTGAGGACTAAGACAGAGATGGAGAAAGCAATCGATGAGTTGAAAGCCGGGCATGAGTCCAATGCCGGAGCAATTCAGGATCTTGCAGATATGGTAGCAGGAGGTGAAGCATAATGGTTAAATTTTACGTGAGACGTATTCTTGTAGAAAAGAAGATGACGATTGATGAAGTGCCGGCGCGTTGGCGCGAGGCGGTTCGGAAGGAACTTGAAGCAGTAGAAGAGTAGTTCCCTTGTATAATAGGAAGAAAACCTATTAAGGAGAACGGCTATGGAAGAAAAATTCAGAGTGGAACTGCTAACTATGTTGGATAAGCGTATGAGCAAGGAGCAGATCAGTGCGGTTGATATGGCGCTGACTGCTCTTTTTCGGAAGTACGATGTATCAGAATCGTGCACAGAACTTGCGGTATGTGATGACTCCAACGAGCGGATCATCAATACATACATCGCATCGATGCGCTTGGAGGGGCGTTCTGAAAAGACGCTTAAGCAATATTACGATGCGTTGACCAAGTTGCTCGATGAAATTCCAAAGAATATCAAGGACATCAAAACCAACGATATCCGGTATCATCTGGCTCATTATCAGAGTACGCACAAGGTATCAAACGCTACAGTAAACAACAAGCGCAAGTTTCTTTCCGCGTTCTTCGTATGGGCGACGAAAGAGGAAATCATAGACCGGAATCCAATGCTAAAAATTAACAGCATCAAAGAAAAGTATGTCACCAAAAAGCCATTTTCTGATATAGAACTGGCAAAAATTCGGGATGTTTTAAAAAATGACAGGGAAAAGGCGCTGGTTGAGTTCCTGTTATCCACAGGCTGCAGAGTGTCAGAAGTGGCAGGATTGAAGGTGGAAGATGTAAATTTTCGGGACGGAGAGTGTGTGGTATGCGGCAAGGGAAACAAAGAAAGAACCGTATACATAAACAACAAAGCAATGTATTACCTGGAGAGGTATTTGCCGGATAAAATGGATGCATCACGCCCACTGTTTCTAAATGGCTGGGGAAAAAGCATGGCCAAAGGAAATATTGAGCAGCTTATGCGAGATATTGGGAAACGTGCAGGAGTGTCAAAAGTACATCCGCACCGGTTTCGGCGAACAATGGCTACCAATGCTATGAAACGTGGAATGCCGGTGCAGTACATCCAAGTGATTCTGGGACATAGTAAACTCGATACGACGATGATCTATTGCATCTATGACAAGGAAATGGTTAAGGCAGAATATCTCAAAGTAGCATAAACGGCAGTTTAAATACTGTATTTTATTCAATTAAAGAAACAATTGATGCAAACAACGCTGATCCTGGTCTTTCACATATGCCACCGAACAGTAACCAAGATACTTCTTTACACAATCCGTTCCCCGTTTTCCACACGATACTTTTAACAATTCCGTTTAACAATGTAACCACAGGCTATGCAGTTCAGATTGGTGTATCTATCGCTGGGCAATACAATGGCAAATTAGCTGTTCGTACTAAAGATGCAGGAACTTGGGGGAATTGGAATATTATTTCATGATATTTAGTGCAACTTTATTAGCCTTATCAGATACACATATAACAAAAGATATGGTCTATTCTCGAAATACTGTTTCCACCATATTGAAAATATATTACAAGTTCTCCATTAGCATTTATAACGCATGGTATGTTGTTACCGTTAATTGCTGGTAGCGTCATATATATATACTTTTGTGGTATTGGCAATCCTTTCAAAAGAATTGCACCATTTTCTAGTTTGGTTGGTGTTATTTCCATTATCACCTGTGCCATGAACCCATTACGGATATATGATGCACTACCAGTTGCATTCACCAGTGTACAACCCTTTTCTCCTTGCATCTCTAAACTGCCGTTTATATAAGAACTAATGATAATTGGTACAAATAGCACCCTCATCTCCATTACAATATAGTTAGAAACTTCGAAAGGAGTGAAATCATGTGGTCAAATACATACAATGAGCGCCGCCTTACTAGAGTCGAGGCACGTGCTAAATCAAATACACACAGAATCGATAAGTTGGAACCAATCGTTGAGGAAATACATACCATGAGTGAAACGATGGTGCAGTTGGTCGAGGAGGTCAAGCATACCAACGAAAATGTGTGCGCTTTGGACGAGAAGATTGATAGCATGGACGCTCGCGTAGACGTGATGGAGCGTGCGCCGGCAGAAGATGTTAAAAAATATAAGTCAGTCGCAGTAACCGCGATCATCAGTACGATTTCCACAGCATTGGCTATTGGATTGGTTTCGATGATTGCTCAATATATCAAATAAGAAAGAAGAGGTATTTAATTATGAAGAATTGTGTATTTAAAGCAAACGTAGACACTGTTAAATGGTTTAAGGCTGCCGGCATCCGTGCCGTTAAGACAATGGCACAAACTGCAGTTGCAGTGATCGGCACCGCCGCCGTGGTATCATCCGTGGACTGGAAACTGGTTGTATCGTCTGCGGTTGTAGCCGGTGTTGTATCATTGCTCACCAGCGTAGCAGGAATCCCGGAAGTGAAGGAGGAGTAATTACATATGAAAATCAACGTACATGCCGGGCATAACCCGGATGGAAAGATCGCCTGCGGTGCTGTTGGACTCATCAAGGAGTCCACAGAGGCACGCAAGGTCAAGAAAGAAGTGATCCGACTCCTTAGAAAGAAAGGACACAAGGTGTATGATTGTACCTGCACCAATGGGACAAGCCAGACGGATGTCCTGAAGCGGATCGTAACAAAGTGCAACAAGCACAAGGTGGATCTGGATATTTCGATTCATTTTAATTGTGGAGTCGGGGATAAGAAAGGCAATGGTAAGACGACCGGAACGGAAGTGTATGTGTACAGTGAGAAAAGCGCAGCGAAGCCAGCAGCAGAACGTGTTGTTGAAGAGATTGCGGCTCTTGGCTTTAAAAATCGCGGTGTAAAGATCCGGACTGATCTGTATGTGCTGCGCAGAACTAATTCTCCAGCTATGTTGATAGAATGTTGCTTTGTCGATGACAAGGACGATGTTAAGCTGTATGATGCTAAAAAGATGGCAGCAGCTATTGTTGACGGAATAAACTCACAAAAGAAATAATAGATTATAGGGTATTGTAATACAGACCACCGTACTGACTTATAATAAAAGATGCCATCTTAGCATTTGGTGTTGAAATGGAAATCGGATATTGCAGTCTTTTTTCATAATTCCACATAGCTTATTTCACTCCTTCCCATGGCATTGGACCGTCATTCCAGTCCCAGTCCTCCAGCGGCTGGCTGCCAAATGCGGACAACGGTTCGAAACGTTCCTCGTATGTCTTTTTAGCTGAATTGTATAATTCGTTGCACTGATTGTAATAAGAGAGTGCCTGTGCGTCATCCGGATGGGTGTCCAGATAAAGAAGCATATCATAGGCACAAAAGCCCAGTGCCATAACCCAGCGGTACAATTCCGACCGGTTCATTGGCTGAGAAGATGGTCTTGTCATCGCCGCCGCCCTCCCTGCATCGTATTCATATTGCATTTTCCGGTAAATGGTTTATCCAGTTCCGGAAAAATTGTGCCTGCGGCAAGCCCGCGCATGGGATCGTAGGTTTTGCCGAATGTCTGCCAGGGAACGTAGCACATGCCAGGTACCTGATGGCTGCCATTGTCTGTTTCCGGCATCGTATTAATAGTTGCATTCATGGATTTCTTTTTCCTTTCTGATCAGCATATACTGTATGATATGTTTCGTTTGCGTTATGTGTGTATTTGTTATATAATAAAACACATGACAGAATAAGGAGAGAAACGCAATGAGTAAAGTAAGAACAAGATTTGCACCAAGTCCGACAGGAAGAATGCATGTGGGAAATCTTCGTACGGCATTGTATGCTTACCTCGTAGCAAAGCATGAGGGCGGAGATTTCATCTTAAGAATAGAAGATACCGATCAGGAGCGTTATGTGGAAGGCGCTGTAGATATTATTTACCGCACCCTGCAGAAAACAGGCCTGATCCATGACGAGGGACCGGACAAGGATGGCGGCT
>OCHI01002286.1_pt1 | contig 11175 bp, 10 predicted proteins | sample 1538691 | NCBI WGS metagenome assembly OCHI01 (sample SAMN04571718, study PRJEB22368) | human gut metagenome | biome: human gut; material: stool | host: Homo sapiens | place: Luxembourg | collected 2012-09-21 | reverse complement strand
CCTGATACTCCTCCGGAATGCTGTCTTCCCGAACAATCAGGGAATGGTATCTTGTCACCTTATATTTCTCCGGCAGGCCTGCAAACACTCCTGTTCCGTGGTTGCGGATCTCTGTTACTTTTCCGTGCATGGGACACACGCCCTTTTCCACTACTGCTCCCGCACAGTGGCCAATCACCTGATGGCCCAGACAGACACCAAGAACAGGAATCCTTCCCTGAAATCTTTTTACGGTATCTACGCAGAGCTTCGCATCCCAGGGACGCTTCGGTCCCGGAGAAAGGATGATTCCTTCCGGGTTCAGCTCTTCCAGTTCCTCCAGGGTAATCTCGTCGCAGCGTCTGACCAGGATCTCTCTTCCAAGCTCCTGAAAATATGCCTTGAGATTATAAACAAATGAATCGAAATTATCGATCATCACATACATGCTTTTTTCCTCCATATCAAGCAGATATTTAAGACTCTCTTTATCGTCTGCTCACAAAAAAAGGGATAACGACGGCATGCCAAAAAGACATGCACAGTCGTTATCCCCTTGCGGTCCGTAATCTGTACGTTCTAATATAAATTGTACTGCTGATTATTTCTGTTTCTTGGTTTCCTCATAATGATGGATGTCTGCCAGTACAGCGTTTACATCAAGTCCGTGTACCATACATGCCTCCTCAAGAGATTCACCGATAGAAGACGGACAGCCGATGCAGTGCATTCCTTCCTGCATAAGAATGTATGCGATCTTCTCATCGTATGCAAGCATCTCGCCCATTGTTGTTTCCTTTGTGATTTCCATGATCTATATTCTCCCTTCTGGATCTGTAATCTTACCCGGAATCCCGGTTTCCTGGTTTTTTCCGCAGTCATAATATCATTATAACTGTATCTTCCATAATTGCAAGCCTAAATTTATTCTTTTCATTTTCTGTATTATACCCACTCAGGCAGCAGTTTCCTTTTTTCCCCTGCTCCACTTTTTCATCACATAAATATAATACGGGATCAGAGGGATCAGCGCTGCGATCCATGCGGCAGGATCTGCCAGACATACACCTGCAAAACTTGTTTTTCCTGCAACAAACATAACGATAGCACTTCTTGCCGCCAGTTCAAACACACCGCCCAGCATGGGAACCAAGCCATATCCCAGTCCCTGAAGTCCGTTTCTGTAGAGGAAGATACTTCCAAGGAACGGATATGCCCAGAATACCGTATGAAAATAAGTAACAGAAACATTAATAACATCCGTCTGGGACTTGTCAATAAATAACCAGGTCATGTACTTTCCGAAAAAGAACATTATGATCATAGTGATCACACTCCAGATCAGGACCATGATCTGGGTATATTTCATTCCTGCTTTTACACGGTCCATCTTTCCGGCGCCCCGGTTCTGTCCTACATAGGTTGCCATCGTCGCACCAAAAGCTACAAATACCGTTGCAATGATATTCTGTATTTTTCCCGCAGCGGAAAATCCTGCCATATATACAGAACCGTAAATATTTACCGCACCCTGCACAATAATGGTTCCGATCGCTGTGATGGAAAACTGAAGTCCCATGGGAATACCAAGGGCCAGCAGATAACGGAAGCTGGTAAAAGAAACTTCAAAGTTTTCTTTCTTCAGATGCAGGATCGGGAACTTTTTGATAATATAGATCAGGCAGCAGACTGCGGAAATTGCCTGCGCGATAACCGTAGCATAGGCACAGCCTTCCACTCCCATCCCGATTTTTACAATAAACAGAATATCCAGGAACACATTGATCACTGCCGAAATGATCAGAAAATACAGCGGAGATTTTGAATCTCCAAGTGCACGGAGAAACGCTGCCAGTGAATTATATGCCGCTGTTACGATCAGGCCTGCATAAATAATTCCCATATATCCCTTCACAGATCCCATCAGATCCTCCGGTGAATTCATCAGCCGCAGAATCGGTTCATTCAAAGCCTCAAAGCCAATGGTCATCACAATGGCAAAGGCTGCTGCCAGATAAATGGACATAGCTACGTAATGACGCATCTTATCATATTGCTTCGCCCCGAACCACTGGGATACCAGAATGGCAAAGCCACTGCTCAGTCCGTTAAGCCATCCGGTAACAAAAAACATCAGTGAACCGGTGCTTCCGATTGCAGCCAGCGCATCTACTCCCAGGAACTGCCCCGCAACAATGGAATCCGCAATGTTATAAAACTGCTGAAAAATATTTCCGAGACACATGGGAATCATAAAGCGGATGATCAGGCTCACCGGATTTCCCACGGTCATATCATTGGTCTTATCTTTTGCCATTTTTTAACTCAACTCCTTTCTCGTAAATATAAACATTTTTTATTTTTTAAAAACAATTAATTTACTGATTATATAATTCAATACGATCACAACCACCTGAGCGATCAGCTTCACTGCCATGCTGTTAAATCCAAGCCAGGTAATGAATACTGCAAGGATCGCTTCTTCCACAACCAGAGTAAAGAGTCTTCCTCCGAAAAACGAAGCCATCTGCTTTAAAAATCCGGCTGCCGAATCTACCTGACCGTCGAATACCCAGGTTCTGTTTGTAAAATACTGAAACAATACACAGACTACCCAGCAGATCACATTGGCGATCAGCGCATTTATTCCGAGCATGCCGTCCAGCCATGCATACAGTGCTATATTCAGAAAAAATGTGATCCCGCCAAAGAACAGATACATCAGAACTTCCTTATGTTTTTTATAAAAAGGTTCAAATATGTTCAATACAGGAAGATGCATCAGTCTGTCAAAAATGTCTCTTTTTTCCTCCATATCCATATCCTTTCTTCTTTGTCATATGTAAACTTGTATACCATAGCAAAAAATATCCTGGATGTCAACGCATTCCAGGATATTTCTATAGTTTGTTTCTTTAATGTTTTTATCTATATTCTGTCATCAGTTTGTAAAGACCTTTTACAAAAATTTCGGTCATTTTCTGCAGACTCTCAATGCTTAAAAATTCATTTGCTTCATGAGCCAGTTCTTCCTCATACGGAAACAGCGGCCCAAATGCCACAGCATTAGGAAGTGCCCTTGCATAGGTAGCTCCGCCAATAGCCATTGGCTCTGTATCCATATCCCCTGTCACTTCCTGATAGGCCTCCATCAGACACCGGATCAGTGCTGAGTCCTTTTTATGGTACACCGGAGCCAGATAATCTACTTCATTATAAAAGAAGCCATATTTTTTCAGCTGTCTCTCCAGCAGCTCCCGAATATCATTATACTCCACAGATGCAGGATAACGAATATTACACTGCAGAAAAATCCTTCCATTTTCATCCATATTCACAGTTCCCACATTAAACGTCAGTGCCCCTGCGGAATCCTCCATGGCACAGCCCAGACGCTCTCCGTCATAATCCATTCCTATGGCCTGATGAAAACATTTCATATAAGAAGCATGAGAAAGTTTTTCGCCAAATTGTCCCAGCGTTTCCAGAAGACAGGAAACTGCATTAAACCCTTTTTCCGGACTCATACAATGTGTACTGATCCCTCTGACTGACAATTTCAAAAATCCATCTGTGATCTTTGCTGTAACCTGTTCCGGAAGCGCAATGCTTTTTACTGCCGCCTTCGGATCTTCACATTTCAGAAGACAGGACGCCTCGTCCGGAACAATATTTCTGCTACGTCCACCTTTTAATTCCACAATTTGTATCTCTGCTCTTTCATCCACAGATTCCACAGAAGAAAGATCAAAGTCAAGAAGTCCTTTTTCGCAGTATAAAAGTGGAAAATTAGCATCTGGTACGATAGATACCTGTGGAAGTATTTCTGCATGATCCAGATAATAACGAATACATTGCCAGCTCTCTTCCTCATCGGTTCCCACAATCATGCGAAGACAGGTATCTTTTGGAATCAACTGATTATCTGCAAGATATTTCATAGCAAAAAGTGAAGACACCAGAGGGCCTTTATCATCTGAAGTTCCTCTTCCATAAAGCTTTCCATCTTTTTCCACAGGATCAAACGGATCTGTGTTCCATCCCTCTCCTGCACTGACCACATCTGTATGGCAGAGGATTCCGATCATCCTGTTTCCCTCTCCGGCAGTGATCTCTCCGGCATAACCATCATAATTTTTTACCTGAAATCCCATTTGCTGTCCCATTCTAAGGACGTACTCCAGAGATTTTTGGATATTTTTTCCAAAAGGTGCTCCTTTAGATGGTGCATCCTCAAAAATCCCGGGAATAGCTACCAGTTCTTTTAGACATCTGACCATTTCCGCTGTATTTTTTTCTACATATTCTCTAGCCATTTATTTATCACCTTTTTTTACCAGTCTCCACACCAGATACAGGATTCCGGAAACCAGCATTCCATTGATAAAAGAAATTCCCACAGTCAAAAACGTAGCTGCAAAACCAAGAGCCCAGGTCACGATTCCAGCCACTGACCATCCTTCACGTAATGTAAAGTTCTCTGCTTTTCCTTTCCCAAGGCTCCAGTATTCCACAATAAACAGAGCAATGATCGGCATAAACGCATTTCCAAGAAGTGTAAGAAATCCCTCAAAATTTCCGGCTACACCAACAGCTGCCAGAACTGTTCCCACAGCTCCAAGTATAACCGTTGCCATAGAACGGCCGCTTTCTTTCAGATTGAATACCATAACTGCATTTAAGCCTGCACTGTAGGCATTGGTAGTATTCGTTGTCCAGGTTGCCAGGATCAGTACGACCATTCCAAGGAACGGAAGGCCAATATTAGAAAATACAAGTGAAATGTCATACTGCTGGGCAATTCTCGTCATTACCGCTCCGAGAATAAGCATAGCCATTCCTGCCGGCATCACACCGATAGCAGAAGAAAGGACTGTATCTTTTCTTGTTCTCTGATATCTGGTAAAATCAGGTGCATTCAAGGCGCCGGTGGCCATAAAACTGATAGTAAGTACAACTCCATCTGCAAAGCTCATGGCCGGATCTTCGATAGTCATACTTAAATTTCCGGTTCCGAAACGCTGGATTGCTACCACACACCCGATCACAGTTACGATCACAAGTGCAGGAATGGCAATCTTATTCAGTTTATCCAGAGCATTGATTCCATATACAGCTGTAACCAGCATGATTATTCCCCACACAACCGTTGATACCGGAATCGGGATTTTTACTCCTGTGCTTGCTTCGATCAGATTGGAAAATGCAGAGCCACAGACACCGTTCTGCACTGCAAACCAACCGATCATGGAGATCATAAATAATGCAGAGATCAGCTTTGATGATCCCTGTTTTCCAAAAACGCCAGATGCAACAACACATGTCGGTACACCAAGATCACTTCCCATGATTCCACAAAATATCATCAACGCCACGATCACTGCATATCCGATTACCCCTGACCAGATGGCCTGAGACATCGGCATAGACTCTGCCAGGATTCCTCCCAGCATCAGACTGGGCACACAGATCATAATTCCCGCCTGGATCATGGCAACATCTGCCCAGCTTTTTCTCTCTTCCATCGGAACCTGTTCCAATGTGACAGATTCCACATTTCCTGTTTTCTTTTCCTGTTCCACTCTCATACCTCTTTATTCTTTTTTATCTCCAGCATAGATTCGATCCGCACAGCCAGAGAAATGATCTCATGAAAAAGCAACGGCTGTTCTTCCACATCAAGATAATTTCTCAGACGGTTAATACGATAACGGATCGTATTCTCGTGCTGTTTCAGTTTTTTGGCAGTTTTTTTAAAATCTCCATTGCACTGTACATACGCCCTTGTTGTAAGAAGCATGTCCTCCATGCCTTCTTCCGTTGTTTTCGCCGCAATCTCTCGACAAAATTCGTCATAAAATTCCTGCATTTCCCGACTTCCCCTGATAGGCAAAAGAAGCTGCTGCGGAGACAATGGATCATAGACCTGCTGCCTCCGGTCCGATGCCTGTGCCATGTCCAGGGCGTCTCCTGCTTCAAGAAGTGTTCGTTCTACTCTGTATCTGGCATAAGGTCTGCCAATTCCAAGTCTGCGGTTATGATAGCTTCTCAAAAGCTGTTCACACACTACATTTTTATGCTGTTCCAGTTCCTTCCTGGAATCTGCACTCAAAATACAGATATCATAGTTATCCGCCGGAATAAATATATCAAAAGATGAACAGACTTCTCCTGTTTTTTTTCTTTGTGTGATCTTCCGCCGTTCATCCCGGATATAAACAGCCTGTACGTACTCCCTGATCCCCGGATTAATGCTAAAAAGGATCTTCATTCGCTCCTGGGGCAGAGTCCTCGATGCTAGGATCTTATCCAGTTTCAGCTGATTAAGCACATTTGTCTGTTCTTCCAGGATACATTGATTAATAACTCCAAGGACCTCTGCATAAGAAATATCTTCCCTCATACAGATCACAGGAAACTGCTTCTCTTCACAGAAAGCAAGCATTTCTTTCGAAAAAAGCTCTGCTCTCTCCTCCATCATCACACAGAGCCCACTGCAGTTTCCTTTTACAAGAAGCGCCAGAACCTGCATCAGTTCTTCTGATTTCGGCTGAAACTGCAAAAGAGATGTGATAAAAAAATCTCCAGGTGCCAGAATATCTTTCTCCAGCACATCCTCTTTAAATGGCGCATCAAAAACAGATGCCCGCTTTACGATCCGGCCAAGTCCGGCCCGTCCTGACAAAATTTTTACATTCTCAAACAAAGGTGCATTTAAAACCTGCAATAAAGATATGTTCATATTATTTATTCTCTGAATGCAGCCAGCTCTTTCAGATATGGATCTGTTATTCTCCCTTCATCCATGATCTGTACACCATCAAGCCATACAGAAGAATTCAGGCAAATGCCATCACAGTGGGATTTTGCATCCTGTCCGTGCGGCGGAGCGTCAAATGGGCTGACATAACCAATTCCCCACTCTGTGGATCCCCATACACGCTCATCCTCCACAATATTGCCGGTAAGAACCGCTCCTGGATTAAACCCATACGCAATATGTGCAAGCTTGAACATTCCCTCATCTTCAAAGCTTTTCAAATGCTCTTCAAAAATGGCTGCATCACGGCCTCCTTCAATTTTTACGATTTTACTGTTTTCAATTGTAAGACGGATCGGCGCATCCGGTGTGGTTCCAAAAGGTGGGGTTACAGATCCGTCAAAAACGATCACGCCATTGATGCTTCCAAATCGCGGCACAACATTGATCTGTCCTGTAAGCATATGGATTCCTGGTACTGTTGCGTTTCCGCAGTCACATGCTGTATAATGGCCAGGATCGATTTCAAATGATATATCACATCCAGCCGGAGTTGTGACACGCATGTTCTTTGCATTTTTTGTTTTTTCAGTGATCGCAAGCATAAATTTTTTGAGCTGCTCTGTCTCCACATTGCCGATGGTACGGATCATGAGGTCAGGGTTAAAATCTACCAGACACATGTAACGCATTTTTTTGTTCTCTGCTTCTGCACGCTCAAATGGTGTGGAATAAAGAAGCCACTGATGATTAAATTCGATCCATACATCTGCACAGAGAAGTGCTGCACTTAACGCATCGACCGGAAGATCCGGATCTGCTGCTTTTCCTACTCCCCCTGGTGTGGGAACTGAAATTACCATTGCATGTGCTCCTGCATTTTTTGCACTGTTTTTTACTGCTTCTACAACCGATGCATCCGAATCATCATCTGCTGTGATGATCACAGTTTCTTCAGGCTTCACGCCAAAAATTTCTTTTACCAGCTTATCTGCTGCTGTTTCAAGTGTGATATCCATGTTTTTTCCTTTCCAATTCGTGGTGTCCCGAAAAATATTTATCTGATCTTTAACTTTTCCAGGTCACTGTAATTGTTTAACATGATAGCACAGTGATTTTTTAATTTGTATGGAATTATTCCAAAATACAGAACAGAAATTTGTAATTTTTTCAAAAAATAAGCCATGGCTTATTTTTTGCCATGGCTTATGGAGATCATCATTTATGCTTTTATCGCCCAGCGCATCTTCGTTGATCTGGCACGTCCATTCTGAGCGCATTCCTGAGCAGACGGTCGGATCACATCTTTGGAATAATCAGAATAAATTCCTTCTTTGTATCCCTGTTTCAGTGCTTTCTTTACCAGTTTGTCTTCTCCGGAATGGAAGGTAAGGATTGCCACACGTCCGCCTGGTTTCAAAGCTCCGGGGAGTTTTTCCATAAAATCATAGAGAACCTCGAATTCCCGGTTTACATCGATACGCAACGCCTGGAAAACCCTCTGGCATGTTTTTTTGACCGTGTCTTTTTTCTCTTTTTCCGGAAGAAAATCCAGAGTCTTCTCGATCACTTCCCGAAGTTTCGTGGTGGTATCTATGCGGTTGCCCTTACGGATCTCATCGGTAATGGCTCTGGCGATTTCCTCACAGTACGGCTCATCGGAATTCTCATCCAGCATTCCGGCAAGTTCTTCTCTGGAAATGGTATCCAGACGCTCCGCCGCACTGATCCCGGACTCCTGGTTCAGTCTTAGATCCAGAGGTCCGTCCACTTTAAAAGAAAAACCTCTCTTTGGATTGTCGATCTGCATGGAAGATACCCCAAGATCCGCCAGGATAAAATCAAAGCCCCCGACTTCTTTCGCGATCTCATCAATGGTGCAGAAATTCTGGAGCTTAATTGTCAGGATATCTTCCCCGAACCCCTGCTCTGCCAGACGTTTCCGGGTCTTGGCGGATTCTTCCGGGTCCACATCCGTGGCATACATATGGCCCTGGCCTTTCAGACATTCCAGCATGGCCTTCGTATGTCCGCCATAACCTAGTGTCGCATCAAATCCGATCTGCCCCGGTTTGATCTCCAGAAAATCAATGATCTCCTTCACCATAATGGAAATGTGCATTCCAGCCGGTGCTAATCACATGTTCAATAGTATCTTTATATTTCTCAGGCTGAAGCTCTTTATATTTCTCTTCGAATTTCTTCGGATATTTTCCTTTATATCGTACCCGCCTCTTATGCGGTGTCTGTGATTCCTGGTTCATAAAATTCTCCTTATCCTCTGGCATGATCTGCCCTGTTTCTTTCATGATACCATGAATCCTTTTTTTCGTAAACTGCCGGAATCACCCCAGCAGAAAACTTTCAGTTATGCAGCCGAAAATTTCTCTGTATAATACTTCTCCAGATACTCATAAAAATGGTCTCTGTCTATATGATATTCCTCCGGAACGTCAAAGAGGAGTTTTTCCAGCATCTCATCCATAATCCCTCTGGCTTCTTCCTGGCTCATCCCTGCTTTCAGATGTTTTCCCAGATACATGTTGGAAATATAATCATAGATCGGATAATATTTTTCCGGGTTCTCTGCCGTCTTTTCATCGTAGTAATCATGATATTGCTCATCCATCAGCGTCAGGATCGTCGTTGCATAGTTGTCATCCTGATTATATTCATCCAGCTGTTTTGCGTAATATCCAAGACTGTGATTCACATAATCATCCAGAGAATAATTGTCCATACATTCGATCATTATTTTATGGGCATTGCTCTGCATCTGATAGGCAATATCGTTTTCCTCATAATCAAAAAGGCTGACCGCAAACAGGGAATTGATTGCCTCCGCATTGGGAACATCATAATAATTCAGTCCGGCAAATTGAATGTATACTTTGTTTCCGTCTTCATCTGTATAATGGCTGTCCCGCAGACAATGGCTCAGTTCATGGAAGATCACCTGATAATCCCAGGTTCCTTCTTCGTATTCTTTATCTTTCAGCACATAAATCTTATTCTCTGATTTCACGTAACATCCGCAGGAATAAACATCCCAGCTGACTTTTAACAGTTCATCCTCTGTACATTCCACAACTTCCAGGCTCTGAAGATTCTGATAAAAAGGACGAAGTTCCACATCCGGATATTTTTCAAACACACATTTGCAGTATTCTTCCATAAGTGGTTTGAATTTATCCGGGATTTTCGGATTCTGCCTGATCACCTCCTCAAAATCCTGAAGGCTTTTTTTCTCAAAGGAAATGGCCTTTTCAATATAATCCATGTCGTAAATATACAACCGGTGAGTCATATCTCTGTGATCCAAATACGTATCCAGCTCAAACGCTTTCTTCTCTTCTTCCTCTGAAACTTCTTCGTTCTCCGCAGCTGGCTCATCTTCAGAATCTATCCCCGCAGAATCTGCCCCGGAATTGGCGGATGCATGAAAATCTTTTTCAAATTCTTTTACTGCCTGTCTGGTTCTGATCACGGAAGGCACGATAACTATTCCTGCCAGGATACACAGAATCATTCCTGTGATAATAAAAATTTTCTTTTTCATGGTTCTTTCCCCTGTATAAAAAAAGCTCCTGACAATCTGTATTTCTACAGACTGCCAGAAGCTTTCTATGCTTGATCAGGCTGAAGTTTCAGCCTTGAAGCAATATGAAGTTCTGCTTAGGCGTTCTTCTTAGCGATTGCTGCCTGTGCTGCTGCAAGACGAGCGATCGGTACACGGAACGGTGAGCAGGATACATAGTCAAGTCCGATCTCGTTGCAGAACTCTACGGAAGACGGATCTCCGCCGTGCTCACCGCAGATACCTACGTGAAGTTTCGGGTTAACCGGTTTTCCAAGCTGGATTGCCATCTTCATAAGTTTGCCGACACCTGTCTGGTCAAGCTTAGCAAATGGATCGTTCTCGAAGATCTTAGCATCATAGTATGCGTTAAGGAACTTACCAGCATCATCACGGGAGAATCCGTATGTCATCTGTGTAAGGTCGTTTGTACCGAAGCAGAAGAAGTCAGCCTCTTTAGCGATATCATCAGCTGTAAGAGCTGCTCTCGGGATCTCGATCATAGTACCAACCTCGTACTCAAGGTCAGAACCAGCTGCTTTGATCTCAGCATCTGCTGTCTCTACAACGAATTTCTTAACATATTTAAGCTCTTTGATGTCACCAACAAGCGGAATCATGATCTCCGGTTTGATGTTCCAATCCGGATGATTCTTCTTAACGTTGATAGCTGCGCGGATAACAGCGCTTGTCTGCATCTTAGCGATCTCTGGATAAGTAACAGCAAGACGGCATCCACGATGTCCCATCATCGGGTTGAACTCGTGAAGGGAAGCGATGATTGTCTTGATCTGCTCTACAGTCTTGCCCTGAGCATCAGCCAGTTTCTTGATGTCCTCTTCCTCTGTAGGAACGAACT
>OCHI01002271.1_pt1 | contig 11216 bp, 6 predicted proteins | sample 1538691 | NCBI WGS metagenome assembly OCHI01 (sample SAMN04571718, study PRJEB22368) | human gut metagenome | biome: human gut; material: stool | host: Homo sapiens | place: Luxembourg | collected 2012-09-21 | reverse complement strand
CAGCAGTTCGCCGCCGGCGGTCTTCGGCGCCTCGACGGCGTAGGCCGGACGCTCCTCCTTCTTGCGATAGGCGGTTGAAACCCATCCCTCCTCCTCGCGGATCTGCACGGGGGCCGTCGCCGAGGTCTTGATGCGGATGTTGTTGCCGTCGGCGAACAGCGTGCGCACGGTGCCGTCCCTGGCGTATTCGATCCGGCCCGGGCAGAGGTTGAAATGCACCCCGACATTCCCGGCGGCCGGGCCCGAAACCTGGTCGGCGATCACCAGCAGGCCCTCCCCTGTGAAGAACATCGCCCGGCGGTGGGTTAGGCCCTCGTAGGAGGGGTTTTCGGTCACCAGCGTCGTCAGCTCGGGCGTCGCGTCCCAGAGCAGGAGTTTCGAATCGGTCTTTTCGAGGTCGCGGTCGTCGAGCGTCACGGTGTTGTGCACGCGGGTCTGGCGGAACCAGTTGCGTTGGGCCAGCACGGCGCTGTCGCCGCCGTAGACGTAGCTGCCCGAGTCGGGGAAGAAGTTGCGCCCCCGGCGCCAGTACTCGAACGTGCCGTTGTCGGGCTGGTTGTGCCAGAACGCCGGGGGACCGGCCTTCACGACCGTCACGGTGGCGTTCTTGTCCCATCCCGTGCGCAGGACGTAGAATCCCGATTCCGGGAACTGCTGCGAAGTGTAGTCGGGAAGGGCGCCCTTGCGGCCCTCCGTGGCGAACCATTGCAGCTGTTTGTCGCCGGGGAACACCTTGCTCCAGCTGCGGAACTGCCGCTGGAGGGAGCTTTTGTCGTGGCTCTTGGTGTCGCCGAACATCGGGTTGGACCAGTCGGGGAAGAGCAGGTTGCAGGTGACGGCGGTCATCTTCCCGACCGTCTCGATGTAGCTGGCCGGGAATTCGCCCTCATAACCGTTGGCGCGGGCCATGCCGAGGGCCTTGAGGAAGATGTCGATGGCGGCGATGTGGTATCCGAAATCCAGCTCGAACTGCATCCCGTCGGGATAGACCTGCACGCCGATCTCGCGGTTGAGAATCTCGATGCCGCTGCGACGCCACTCCTGCGCTTCGCGGAACTCCGGGAAATAGATGCCCGCGAACAGCATCCGCTGGGCTTCGAACAGCAGGTGGTTGCCCTGCTTGGAGTAGTTGTGCAGGATGTGGTCGGCGTGCTGGCGGTAGGTGCGCAGGAAGAGGTTGAGGAACCGGGGCGTGAAGCGCGGCGAATGAATCGTCAGCGCGAACTCCGTCAGCAGGTCCTGCAGACGGCGTCCGGCCTCCATCGGACGCCATGCGAAGCGGATGTTCTCCTTTTCGGCGGCGATTTCGGCCGCGGAAGCTCCCGCAGCCTTCAGCCGTTCGACGCCGTCCAGCGGGTTTTTCTTCACCCAGTCGGTGTACTGGTCCATCCAGGCGTCGATGTATTTCGCGTCGCCCGTGGTGTAGTAACACTTGGCCAGCGGGATGAACCAGTAGTGGCGGTGCAGCTGCCAGCGCAGTTCGTTGTCCTTCACGGGCCAGTAGCGCCAGTCGATGTCGTCGCCGTAGAAATACGAGGGTTGGTAGCCCTTGTGGGCGTAGAATTTGTGCTCCAGGGCTTCGTCGGCCTGCTTCTGCTCGAGCTTGTTCACCTTGACGTTCTCCAGGTCGAGGCCGAAGAGTTCGACGGGCTTGCGCGTGCGGAAATATTTCAGCAGTTCCTTGTCCGCGGCGGCGACGTTGCCTTTGGCGACGGCTTTCTTCACGGCCTCCATGCCCGGACGTTCGAGGTCCAGCAGGTCGTAGAGCGACTTTTCGTCGCCCAGAGCCGGGGTGGTTCCGGCGGCCGATGCCGCGCCGAGCGTCAGTGCGGCGCAGAGGGTCATCAGGATTCGTTTCATGGCAGTTATTTTAGGTTGTATTTTGTTCCGTTGATTTTGACTTGCAGCCGGTTCCCGCGCCAGACGGCTTCGACGCGCTGCGCCGCGGCATCCTCCGCCGGAAGCAGCACCGTCACCAGCCGCACGGGCTTCCCGGCCCGCTTCCGCACCGTGAAGGCGTAGGCCGGACGTTCCGTGCGCTGACGGTAGGTGCGCGACACCCAGCCTTCGCGGCGTTCCATCCGCTCCGCTCCGAAAACTTTCAGCAGCAGGTTGTTGCCGTCGCTGAAGCGGGTCGCTGCGGAGCACGCGGCGAAATCCTCCGCCGGGTCGCACTCCACGAGGTTGTAGTGCAGGCCGACCTCTCCTTCGGCCGTTCCGGACGCCTCGTCGGCGATGACGAAGAACTGCCGGTCGACGAACCACACCGTGCGGCGGTGGGTGAGGCCCTCGTAGGAGGGATTCCCGACCGTCACGATGTGCGTCGCGTCGTCCGTCTCCCAGCGCAGGCATTTCGAATCGGTGTGTTCGAGGTTCCGGCCGTCGAGCGTCAGGGTGTTGTGCACCTGCGTCTGGCGGAACCAGTTGCGCTGGTCGGTCACCTCCTTGTCGCCCGCATAGACGTAACTGCCCGAGTCGGGGAAGAAATTGCGGCCCCGGTGCCAGAGTTCGAACGTGCCGTTGTCGGGTTGGCAGTGCCAGAATCCCTGCGGCCCGGCCTTGAGGACCATCACCGTGGCGTCGGCGTCCCAGCCGCTGCGCAGGACGTAGAATCCCGAGGTGCGCAACGCCCGCGAAAGGTGCTCCGGGGCGGTTCCCTCGCGGCCTTCGGTCGCCATCCACCGGATTGCAGCGTTGGCGGGGAAGACCTCGGCCCACGCGCGGTAGTAGGGCATCAGTTCCTCCTTCTCCCGGAACCGGTTGTCGCTGAACAGCGGCGTCGTGTAGTCCGGGAACGAGCAGTCGATATAGGCGTCGATCATCCGTTCGACCGTGGCGAGGTACGCGGCCGGGAATTCGCCCCGGTGGCCGTTGGCGTCCATCATCCGCAGGGCCTTGAAGAAGATGTCGATCGATTCGTGGTGGTAGTGCAGGTCCAGTTCGTACTGCATGCCGTCGTCGTAGACCTGCTCGCCGATCTCGCGGTTGAGTATCCCGACGCCCGTCGCCCGCCAACGGGCCGCGTCGCGGAATTCGGGAAAGAAGACCCCCGCGAAGATGAGCCGCTGGGCCTGGAACAGCAGGTGGTTGCCCTTGGCCGAGAAATGGCGCGTGATATGCTCTGCGTGACGGTGGTAGTTGTCCAGGAAATGCAGGAGGAAATTCCCGCTGAACGCCTCGGCGGGCAGGAAATAGAGAAACTGGTGAATCTGGAACTCCAGCCGGTCGCTCACCTCCAGGGGGCGCCACGCGAAATAGACGTTTTCGGCCTGCGTCCAGTTCCCGGCCTTTCCCTCGTCATACGCCGTGAGGGGATTCTTGCGCATCCAGTCGAGGTATTCGGCGCACCACTCCGCGGCGTAACGTTCGTCGCCCGAGAGGCGGTAGGCCTTGCCCATCGGCACCCACCATTTCATGCGGTGCAGCTGCCAGCGCAGTTCGTTGTCCTTCACGGGCCAGTACTCCCAGTCGATGTCGTCGCCGTAGAAATAGGAGGGCTGGTAGCCTTTGTGGACGAAGAAGCGGTGGTGCATCGCCTCGTCGGCCCAGCGCTGTTCGTCGGGGGTGATCGTGATGTCGGCGAGGTTCGCCTCGGGGCAGACGACGCCCGTGCGGCGGCGGTAGTAGTCGAGCAGGGCTTCGGCGGCGGCCGTGTCGTCGCCCGCGGCGTGCAGTGCGGCGACGCGCTCCAGTCCGGGACGGGCGAGGTCCAGCAGTGAGAAGACCGTGGTGTCGGTCTGCGCCCGCAGCGGGGAGGGCCCGGCGGCGAGCAAAAGCGCGATAAGCAGTTTTATAGGTTTCATCATTACAAAGGTACGACAAAGCGCGGGGACCTTTTATTAATAATGACCAATCCTTTCCGGAATTTCTGCAAAGGGGTTTCAGTTTTGTGCAGTCCGATGCCGGATTTGTCGAATGACGGCTTCCGAAGGGTCTTCCGGCGGGGTTTTAGGACAAATTTGGGGTCCGATTCTACAAAATCGAAAGGCTTTTGCACACGATTTGCGTTTTTGGGGACAATCTCCGGGGCTTTCGCTGTAGGTTTGTGGTAATTTTGTATGACCGAAAAACTACACCTATGACCTGTCTCAACCACGCTTCGCTGGCCGCATCGCTCGCCGCCCTGACCGTGGCCGCCGATGCCGCCGCCGCTTCGAAACCCAAATCCCCCGCCGGGAAACGTCCCGACGTCATCGTCATTATGACCGACCAGCAGACCGCCGGAGCCATGTCCTGCGCCGGCAATCCGTGGGTCCGGACCCCTGCGATGGATGCGCTGGCCGCCGACGGCGTGCGCTTTACGCGCGCCTACTGCCCCTTTCCGCTGAGCGGCCCCTGCCGCGCCGCGCTCGTCACGGGCCGCATGCCCTTCGAGGTCAGGGCCTTCGACAACGCCATACGCCCCGCCGACGCCGATATGCAGGCCGGTATCGGCCACCGCCTCGCCGAGGCGGGTTACGAGTGCCTCTACGCCGGGAAATGGCACGTCCCGGAGGTCAATCTGCCCGATTCGGGCACGGGTTTCCGCCGCATCTCGAAGATGAACGACCCGGCGCTGGCCGACGCCTGCGACGCGGCGCTGAAGGAGTACGACGGACAGAAGCCGCTTTTTCTGGTGGCTTCGCTGCTCAATCCCCACGAAATCTGCGAATACGGACGCAACGAAACGCTGCAATACGGCGAACTGGCGCCCTTTTCCACCGAAGAGTGTCCCAACCTTCCGGCCAACTTCATGCCTTCGACCTATGCCGCCGAGGCCCTGACGCTCGAACACGCCTCTTCGCCCCGCTACCACGACACCTACACCTATACGCAGGACGACTGGCGGCGTTATCTCTATGCCTATTACCGTCTGGTGGAGCGTGCCGACCGCGAGGTGGGCCGTATCGTCGGGGTGCTGAAGGCGCACGGGCTTTACGACGACGCGGCGATCGTCTTCCTCTCGGACCACGGCGACGGTGCGGCCGCCCACGGCTGGAACCAGAAATGGAATCTGCAGGAGGAGGTCATCAACGTGCCGCTGATCGTCAAGCCGCCCAAGGGCGCCGGCCTGCGGGGCGTGCGCAACGACGAGGCGCTGTCGAACGTCGGCCTGGACCTCTACGCCACGGTCTGCGACTATGCGGGCGTCACACCCGACCTCGAGCGTTACCGTGGCCGGAGCCTTCGCCCTGTGGCTGAAGGGCGTCAGGCGACGCTTCACGACGAGGTGTTCGTCGAGACGCTCCTCCCGGGCCCCGACATGCGCGGCTGGAGCGTCGTCGGCCCGCGTTACAAATACGTCCTCTACCAGTGGGGCCGTAACCGCGAGGCGTTGTACGACCTGCAGGACGATCCCGGCGAGATGGTCAACCTGGCCGTCGATCGCCGTTACGAAGCCGAGCTGAACCGTCTGCGCCGGGCGATGTACGACTGGGGCGTGCGCATCGGCGATCCGAAGCTCGTGCGCAACCTGCGGCCCTTTGCCGAAACCCGAAACTGAAAACCGATCTGAATATATGAAAAACTTCGATTCCATGCGTTGTAGGGTGCGTTATGCCGCCGTGCCGCTGACGCTGGCAGCCCTCGCGGGGTGCAGCGAGGGGCACACCAGACGCCCCAACATCATCGTTATGATGACCGACGACCACACCGCGCAGGCCATGAGCTGTTACGGCAGCCTGCTGGTCGAAACCCCCAACCTCGACCGTCTGGCGCGTGAGGGCATGCTCTTCGAGAACTGCTACGTCTCCAACGCCATCTCGGGTCCCTCGCGGGCCTGCATCCTCACGGGCAAGTACAGCCATGTGAACGGCTTCACGGACAATTCGCGCACCTTCGACGGTGACCAGCAGACCTTCCCCAAACTGCTGCACGACGCCGGTTACCAGACGGCGATGATCGGCAAGTGGCACCTCAATTCCGATCCGCAGGGATTCGATTTCTGGAGCATCCTCGTGGGGCAGGGCGAGTACTATTCGCCGCTGTTCATCGAAAACGGCGAGGAGCGTATCGAGCCGGGCTACGTCACGGATGTCATCACCGACAAGGCCATCGGGTTTCTCGAACGGCGCGACAAGTCGCGTCCCTTCGCCATGCTCTACTACCACAAGGCCCCGCACCGCAACTGGATGCCGGCGCAGCGTCACCTGGGCATCAACGACGATCGGGTCTTCCCCGAGCCTTTCAACCTGCTGGACGACTATTCGGGCCGCGGCAGCGCCGCCCGCGGGCAGGCGATGGAGATAGGCCGCGACATGTGGCCCGAGTGGGACCTCAAGCTGATGACTCCCGAGCAGCTGGCGCAGTCCTACGAATTGGAATCCTCGGGCGACGCCAACAAGGACGACGTGTCGCGTGCCAACGACTGGCGCAGCAGCGTCATGCAGTACCAGGCGGCCTACAACCGCATGACCCCCGAAGAGCGGGCGAACTGGGACCGGGCCTATGCCCCGCGCATCGCCGAGTACGAACGCATGAAGGGCCGCGTGTCGCAGGAGGAGCTGACGCGCTGGAAATACCAGCAGTACATGAAGGACTACTGCGCCGTCATCAAGGGCGTCGACGAGAATGTCGGGCGTCTGCTGGATTATCTGGAAGAGATCGGCGAACTGGACAACACGATCATCGTCTACACCTCCGACCAGGGCTTTTTCTTGGGCGAGCACGGGTGGTTCGACAAGCGTTTCATGTACGAGGAGTGCCAGCGCACGCCGTTGCTGGTGCGCTATCCGAAAGCCGTTGCGGCGGGCGTCCGCACGAAGGCGCTGGCCATGAACATCGACCTGGCCCCGACGTTCGTCGATATGGCCGGGCTGGAGGTTCCCGCCGACATGCAGGGACGTTCGCTGAAGGGCGTGCTCACCTCGGGCGGCAAGACCCCCGAAGCCTGGCGCACGGGGGTCTACTACCACTATTACGAATACCCCTCGTGGCACTCCGTGAAGCGTCATTACGGCGTCCGGACCAACGATTACAAGCTCATTCATTTCTACAACGACGTGGACGAATGGGAGTTGTACGACCTGAAGAAGGACCCGCACGAGATGTGTAACGTCTACAACGACCCCGGTTACGCTCCGGTGCGCAGCGACATGCACGCGCGTCTGGAAAAGCTCCAGCAGGAGTGCGGCGACACGGACCCCTGCGAACGGGAGTACGAATTTTTCCGCGGCGCGGACCGATTATGAAATTAATAATTAACAATTGATAATTATATGGATCGGAGAAATTTTCTGAAGGCTTCGGGCTGGACCCTGCTCGGCCTGGCGGCTGCGGAGACGATTCCCGGATGTGCGAAACTGGGTGACAGGGATTCGCTGCCCGGCGATCTGAAAAAGGGATTCCCTTCGCTCAAGGACCTCAAGGTCTTCTGGGGCGACGTGCACAACCACTGCAACGTGACCTACGGACACGGCGACCTTTCGGACGCCCTTGCCGCGGCCGAACAGCAGCTGGATTTCGTCTCGGTGACGCCCCACGCCTTGTGGCCCGACATTCCGGGCGAGAACGACCCGCGCCTGAACTGGGTCATCGGCTACCACACCGAGGCGTTCAGGCGCCTGCGTGCCGGGGGCTATGACAAATACCTGGCGGCCGTCAGGGCGGCCAACCGCCCGGGCGAATTCCTGACCTTCCCCTCCTACGAATGTCACAGCATGGAGCACGGCGATCACGTGGCGTTGTTCCACGGCTTCGACGCCCCGCTGGTCGAGTGCACCTCGGTTCCCGACCTCAAGGAGAGGCTCAAAGAGTACGACTGCTACATTACGCCCCACCACATGGGCTATATGACCGGATTCCGCGGTTACAACTGGGCGGCTTTCAGTCAGGACCGGCAGACGCCGTTCGTCGAGATGTTCTCGCGTCACGGACTGGCCGAGAGCGACACGGGCGACTACGACTACCTCCACGACATGGGGCCGCGCATCTGGGAGGGCTCGATCCAGTACGGTCTGGAGCAGGGCCACAAATTCGGCCTGATGTGTTCCACCGACCAGCATGCCGGTTATCCGGGCAGCTACGGCGACGGTCGTATCGGCGTCTACGCCCCGGCTTTGGACCGCGACGCCATCTGGGAGAACATGGGCAAACGCCATGTCTGCGGCGTCACGGGCGACAAGATCAAAATCGACTTCCGCATCAACGGCGGCGTTTCGGGCGATGTCATCCGGGCCGGACGGCGCGAAATCTACCTCAATGTCGAGGGGCAGAACGCCATCGACTATGTGGACCTCATCAAGAACGGGCAGTGCATTGCGCGGCTGAACGGTCCGCACCGCGCCGCGGCGCCTTCGGACGACGTGATCCGCACGAAGATCAAGGTCAATTTCGGCTGGAACCGCGAGGAGGAATACGTGCATTGGCAGGGGCAGCTGCGGCTTACGGACGGCACGATCGACGACATGCAGACCTGCTTCCGCGGTGCGGCCTTCACCTCGCCGCAGCCCGGCGAGACGGAGTTCCACACGCGTGTCAACCGCGTCGTCGGGCGTGACGCACGCCACGTGGAGTTCGACATGTACTCGTCGAAGAACCCCAACGTGATGACCCCTGCCATGCAGGGCGTCGTCCTCGACGTGACGGCTTCCCGCACGGCGAAGCTCGTCGCCGAGTTCAACGGCCACACCTACGAACACCCGATCGCCGAACTGCTGGAGGGCGCCCGGGCGCATTTTCTGCGCGGATGGCTCTCCGAGGCCGTGCAGTTCGAACGCGCACAGCCCGAGGCGGCTTTCTGCGTCGGGCACTGCATGGTCGACGACAAAGCCCAGCGCGATACCGATTATTACTATGTGCGCGTGCGCCAGCGTGACGGACAGTGGGGCTGGAGTTCGCCGATCTGGGTGGAAAGGGTTTAGGATATGGAACGTTATGCAATCGGAATAGATCTCGGCGGCACTTCGGTGAAGTACGCCGTGGTCGCCTCTTCGGGGAAGATGCCTTTCAGCGGTCAGCTCCCTGCTTTTGCGCAGGAGAGCGCCGAAGCGGTGCTCGGACAGGTTCTGAAAGGCGTTGAAGCCTGCCGGGAATACGCCGTTAGCGAGGGCCTGACGCTGGCCGGGGTCGGTGTCGGCACGCCGGGAGTCGTCTCGGCCGACGGCCGCACGGTGCTGGGCGGTGCGGAGAACATCGCGGGGTGGGAGAACGTCCCCCTCGCCGACCGTATCGAGCAGGCCGCGGGGCTGAAAACCCTCGCCGGCAACGACGCCAATATGATGGCGCTGGGCGAGACGCTGTTCGGCGCCGCGAAAGGGGCTACGGACGTGGTTTTCGTCACCGTCGGCACCGGCATCGGCTGCGGTGCGCTGATCGACGGACGCCTCTACCGGGGCTACCGCAACCGCGGCATGGAGATGGGCCACATCACCGTCAAATGCGACGGCGAGGGGTGCGCCTGCGGCGGGGTGGGGTGCCTGGAGCACTACGCCTCGACCTCGGCGCTCGTCCGGAGGTTCTGCGAGTTGAACGGCAGCGCCCGGGATGCCGAAGTGGACGGCAAGGACGTGGTTCTCTTTTACAAGGAGGGCAATCCGGCCGCCGTGCAGGCCATGGAGGAGCATTGGAACTACCTCGCACACGGCATCGCTTCGATGATCAACCTCTTCGCCCCGCAGCGCGTGGTGGTCGGGGGCGGCATCTCCGAAGCCGGGGATTTCTACCTCGAAAAATTGCGCGAAGGGGTCCGGCGGCAGATGATGTCGGTCTGCGGCGAAGAGACCGAACTCGTGGCCGCCCGGCTGGGCAACCGCGCCGGGTGCATGGGCGCCGCGGGACTGGTGCTGGATAAAATGGGATGACGATGAAAAGAATCTTGTTTGCAGCCGCGCTTTTTGCGGCCCTCGACGCCGCGGCGCAGCTCCCGGCCGAAATCCGGATCGACAAACGCTCGCTGCGGCCCCGCTACCGCGAATGGGCGCAACCTGCGGGCGGCACGGCTGTGACGCAGAACCCGCCCGCGCTGCTCTGGCCCGCCGCGGGCGATTCGAAACGCGCGGTTTACCGCGTGCGGCTGTCGCAGGACAGCACCTTTGCCGGAGTTACGCCCTCGGAGCCTTTCGAATGGGCGGCTTATGCCTGCCACGAGCCGCTGGCCGAAGGCCGCTGGTACTGGCAGTGGTCCGTCACGGAACCCGGCGGTGCGGAGCGCTGGTCGGCGGTCAATGCCTTCACGGTCGATGCTTCGTGCAGGCGGTTCGCCACTCCGACGGGTGAGGAACTGGTGCGCAGGGTCGCTGCCATGCCGCACCACCGGCTCTATGTCTCCCGCGACGGGGCCGATGCCTTTCGCACCCGGGCGCAGCGGAACCCCGAGGCGCAGGAACTGGTGCGCAAGGCCCGCAGGAACCTGAATATGGACCTCGTGCCCGTCGCACCCACGCGGCCCCGCGACACCACGGGGATGACTCCTTTCCAGAAAAAGTCGCTCGTCAATTTCATGTACCACAAATTCGGCGAGGTGGTCACGCAGCCCGTCGTCGATTTCTCGATGGCCTACCTGCTGACGGGCGAGGAGCCGTTCCGCACGCCGCGTCGCTGCCCGTCGATAGCGACGCCACGTCGGAGGATTTCAACCGCTCGGCCATCATGTACGGACTGGCCGTGGGGTACGACACGGCCTGCGACCGCATGACCCCCGCCGAGCGGGCCGCGGTGCTCGAAGCCATCCGTGTCCGCGGGGAGCATTTCTACAAACACTATGTCAAGGATTTCGAGACCCACTCGATGGACAACCACGTCTGGCAGCACACCTTCCGCAACTTTCTCTTCACGTCGGTCGCCACGCTGGGCGATCTGCCCGAAGCCGAAAAATGGTTCCGCTACTGCTATGAAATCTGGTGTGGACGCTTCCCGATCCTGGGCGGCGACGACGGCGGCTGGCACGACGGCAGCAGCTACATGCAGGCCAATCTCGTGACGTTCGTCTATGTGCCGTTCGTCCTCTCGCGCCTGACGGGTACGGATTTCTTCGACCTGCCGTGGTACCGCAACCTGCCGTCGTTCCTCGTCTACTCCTTTCCGAAAGGCTCCTATGCCACGGGCTTCGGCGACGATTACGAAAAGATGACCTCCCCGTCGCAGCTCTACATGGGCTTCGCCGACGCGCTGGCCCGCGAGCTCCCGAGTCCCGAGGCGCGGTGGTATGCCGACCAGCTGATCGGCAGCGACCCGACGAACCTCTACCGTTCGAAGGGTTTCTCGCTTTACCGCATCCTGACCGACAAGCCTGCCGACCG
>OCHI01002262.1_pt1 | contig 11254 bp, 8 predicted proteins | sample 1538691 | NCBI WGS metagenome assembly OCHI01 (sample SAMN04571718, study PRJEB22368) | human gut metagenome | biome: human gut; material: stool | host: Homo sapiens | place: Luxembourg | collected 2012-09-21 | reverse complement strand
GCACCAGCGTGGCGGCCTGCTCCACCTCCTCCAGACCGATGTCCATGGAGCCGGTGACATTGATCAGCACGCCCCGCGCACCGTTGATGGACGTTTCCAGCAGGGGGGAGGAGATGGCCATGCGCGCCGCTTCCTCTGCCTTGCCCTTACCGGCGGCGCGGCCGACGCCCATGTGGGCAAGACCGGCGTCCTTCATGATGGCCGTCACATCCGCAAAGTCCAGGTTGATGAACCCGGTGTCGCGGATCAGGTCGGAGATGGACTGCACCGCCTGACGCAGCACATCGTCCGCGATCTCGAAGGCGTTGGCAAAGGTGATCTTCTGGTCGGTGGCGTATTTCAGGCGCTCGTTGGGGATGATGACAAGGGAATCCACCTTGCTGCGCAGCTCCTCGATGCCCTGCTCCGCCTGGGTCATGCGGCGGCGGCCTTCAAAGCCGAAGGGCTTCGTCACCACGCCCGCGGTGAGGATACCGGCCTCCCGCGCGATCTCTGCCACCACAGGGGCTGCGCCGGTGCCGGTGCCGCCGCCCATGCCCGCGGTGATGAACACCATGTCGGTGTTCTCCAGCGCCTTGGCCATCTGGTTGCGGCTCTCCTCGGCCGCCTTGCGTCCCACGTCGGGGTTGGAGCCTGCGCCCTTGCCGCCGGTGAGCTTTTCGCCGATCTGAATTTTATAGGTAGCGCTGGAAGCATTCAGCGCCTGCTTGTCCGTATTCACGGCCACAAAATCCACGCCCTGCGCGCCGCTGCGTACCATGCGGTTGACCACATTGTTGCCGCCGCCGCCCACGCCCACGACCTTGATGCTGACAACATTTTCCGGGCCTGTCTCCAATCCAAAAGCCATGTCTGCTCCTCCTGCCATAATTTGTATGAAAATGGGGAATAATCCCCGCCAAAGTGCCATATATTGTATTGTATTACGAATCAGCGCAAGCGTCAAGTGAAAGCACTTAATTTGAGAAAAAACTTTTCGACTCTGTCATTCCGGGATGAATCGCGCCTTGCCCTCCTGCATCATGTTGATGACGCCCTTTTCGTTGGCCTCCAGCTTTTCCACCACCGCCAGCAGATAGTCCAGCTTGTAGCCGTAGTCCGCGTCCCAGGGGAAATACACGTTGAACCGCCCCAGATAGCCCAGCGTCAGCTGCGCCGGGTCGCTCATGTCGATCAGCGTCACGTCGCCGCCCATGCCGCGCTCGTCCAGCGCCTGCATCAGCGCCAGCAGCTGCGTCAGCGCCAGCTCCTGTCCCTCCGCCGCCTGTGCGGGCTGTCCCACCACCGGCTCCACCAGCGTAAGACCCTTGACCTGTATCCGCTTTTTGGCTGCGCTGGCCGCCACGTCGTCCACGATGGTTCCCGTGTCGCACAGCAGATAGGCCTTGCCGTCCTGCACGATGGCCGCCGGGTCGGTACACTCGGTGACGATGATGCGCAGACCGTCCGGCATATCCCGGCGGAACTGCACCGTCTCGATATAGGGCAGCGCGGCGCGGATGCGCTCCGCCGCCCGGTATTTGTTCATCAGGAACATGTTGTCCCCCACCTGCACCTCCGCCGCGTCGATGATCTCCTGGGCGGAGTAGCGCTGGCTGCCGCTGACGTCGATGGTGCGTATACGGAAAAACAGCGTCAGAGCCAGAGCGATGGCGGTGCAGATCAGCACAAAGGCCAGCAGCTTGTAGAGGAAGCTCAGGCTCCCTCTCCGCCGCTTGTGGTTGTACCGTTTACGCCTTGCCATCGTTCCGACTCCTCCGCTGCTTTGCTGTCAGTTTTCCTCTGTAATGTGTGCGCCCAGCGCCCGCAGGTGGGCGGGCAGCTCCTCATAGCCCCGGTGGATGTGCCCCACGCCCTGCACGGTGGTGATGCCCTCTGCGGCCAGCCCCGCCGTTACCAGCGCCGCGCCGCCCCGCAGGTCGGTGGCCACCACCTCCGCGCCGTGGAGACGCTCCACGCCGCACACCACCGCCACGCGCCCCTCCGTGCGGATATCCGCGCCCATGCGGATCAGCTCCGGCACATGGCGGTAGCGGCTCTGAAAAATATTCTCCACGAACACGGTGGTGCCCCGGCTTTGCAGCAGGGCGGCCATAAAGATGGCCTGACAGTCCGTGGGAAAGCCCGGATAGGGCGTGGTCTGCACCGGCGGCACCGCCCGCAGCGGCTCTGTCCGCGTCAGGCGTATGTAGTCCGCGCCGCAGTCCACCCGGCACCCGGCCTGCCGCAGCGCCGTCGTCACCGCCGCCAGCTGCCGGTGCTCCGTGTTCCGCAGGGTGATATCGCCGCCTGCGGCCGCCGCCGCGCAGAGATAGGTGGCCGTCACGATCCGGTCGGGTATTACCCGGTGGGCGCAGCCGTGGAGCGCGTGTCCCGGCGATACGGTGATGACCGAGCCGCCTGCGCCCCGCACCTGCGCGCCCATGGCGCACAGAAACTCCTGCAGGTCGGCGATCTCCGGCTCCCGCGCCGCGTTGCAGATCACCGTGTCGCCCTCTGCGCCGCAGGCGGCCAGCATGGCGTTCTCCGTAGCGCCCACGCTGGGCGTGGCCAGCACGATCTGGCAGCCCCGCAGGTGCGCCGCCCGGCACCGCAGGGTGCCTCCGGCGTCGGATATATCCGCGCCCAGCGCCCGCAGCGCCGACAGGTGCAGGTCGATGGGCCGCGGCCCCAGCTCGCAGCCGCCGGGATAGCTCAGCTCCGCCCAGCCGCACCGCGCCAGTATCGCCCCTAAAAAGATCACCGATGAGCGCATCCGCCGCATCAGCGACTGGGGAATGTCGCACCGCGTCAGGGTGCGGCTGTCCACCAGCAGGTCGTCGTCCTCCCAGACCACGGTGCAGCCCAGATACCGCAGGATGTCCGCCGCCGAGTCCACATCGCTCAGGTGCGGACAGCCCTCGATGCGGCACACGTCCCCGCTCAGCAGCGACGCGGCCAGAATGGGCAGCGCACTGTTCTTCGCGCCCTGTATGACCGTTTCGCCCCGCAGCGGCGTGCCGCCCTGTATGGTGATGATACCCATATATGCCCTCCCTTTCCCGTATCCAACAGCTATGCCATTGTATGTGGGAACAGGGGAGGGAGGTGCCTGCCCTACTTCACCAGCGCCATGACCGTGTCATAGATGCGCTCCGTGGCGTCGGGGATACCCAGCTCCTTCATGGCTCGCGCCATGGAGGAGCGCTTTTCGCTGTCGGAGAGAATGGCGCTCACGGCGTCGTACAGCCCGCCGCCGGTGGCCTCCGGCTCCGTGATGACCACGGCGCCGCCGTGAGTCTCCAGCAGCCGTGCGTTCTTCTCCTGATGATTGTTGGTCACATAGGGGGACGGCACCATCACCGTGGGCTTACCCAGCGCCGTCAGCTCGCTGATGGTGGAGGCACCGGCGCGGCACAGCACCACGTCCGCCGCCGCCATCACCACGTCCATGTCGTAGATGTACTGCCGCACGTCCAGACGCGGGGAGCGGGGCAGACCCAGCTCCCGCAGCTTCTGCTCCATGACCGGCCAGCTGCCCTTGCCCGCCGCGTGGATGTGGCGGAAGGGGTAGCCCTCCGCGTCCTCCCGGCGGAAGAAGTCCACCATGGCCTCGTTCATGTGGCTGGCGCCCAGACTTCCCCAAAAGGATACCACAAGGGGCGCGTCGTCGTCAAAGCCCAGCTTTTTCCGCGCCTCCTCCCGGCTCAGCCGGAAGAAATCGCCCCGCACCGGCGTACCTGTGACGGCGATGCGCTCCGGGTGCCGGTAGTGCTGGCGGCAGTCCTCAAAGCCCACCATGATGACGCCGGCGTACTCCTCCAGCATCTTTGTGGTCAGGCCGGGCACCATATTGCTCTCGTGTACGGCGGTGGGGATGTGCGCCTTAGCCGCCGCCTTCACCATGGGATAGCTGGCGTAGCCGCCGGTGCCCACCACCAGATCGGGCTTGAAATCCCGCAGGATGGCGCGTGCCTGCCGCCCGGAGGAGGCCAGCACCCGCAGGGTGTGCAGGTTGTGGCGGATGCCCTCGGCGCTCAGCTTCCGCTGGAAGCTGCTGACCTCCACGGCGGCGTAGTCGTATCCTGCCTTGGCCACCAGCTCCCGCTCCATGCCCGTGGGCGTGCCCACGAACAGCACGGCGGTGTCCGGATCCTTTTCCCGCATATACCCTGCCAGCGCCAGCGCCGGATTCACATGTCCTGCGGTGCCGCCGCAGGTAAATATCACTCTCATACGGTTGCTCCTGCCAGCCGCTTTGGGCGGCTTATACCTAAAAATTCGATACGTTCTGTATTTTATCTGTCAAATATTACGATTTGTTGTCGGATTCTGCGCTTTTATCCCGCCCGTGCCGCGGGCATCTGCCGCGATACGCTCAGCACGATGCCCATCTCCACCAGCTGCAGGCACAGTGCCGTGCCGCCGTAGCTGAAGAAGGGGAGGGAGATGCCCGTGGTGGGCACGAAGCCGGACACCACGGCGATGTTCAAAAATGTCTGCAAGGCCAGATGGGTCATCACGCCCACCACCAGCAGCGCGCCGAAGCGGTCGCGGGCATGGAGGGCGATCCAGAAGCCCCGGAGGATCAGCATGGAGAAGATCAGCATGATAACGCACGCGCCGATCAGCCCCAGCTCCTCGCACACCACGGAAAAAATGAAGTCGTTGTACTGCTCCGGCAGGTACAGGAACTTCTGCCGTCCCCGACCCAGGCCCACGCCCAGCAGGCCGCCGGAGCCAATGGTGATCAGGCTCTGCGCCAGCTGGTAGCCGTCGCCGTAATAGTCCTCCCACGGGTTGTGCCACATCTCGATGCGCGCCGCGCCGTATCGGATGACGCCGGCCTCCGCCAGCTTCACGAACAGGAAGCCCAGTGCGCTGACGCCGGTGACGCCCACCGCCACCAGCCAGCCCTGTATGCCGCCCACGATCATCAGCACCGCGCCGGTGGCGAAGATCAGGACGGTACCCGACAGGTGCGGCTCCAGCATCATCAGCACGCCGATGACCGCCAGCAGCGCCACATAGGGCAGTATGCCCTGCCGCCACGTCAGCATCTTTTCCCGCTTTTTCGAAATGGTGTCGGAGAAGTAGACGATGACCGCCAGCTTGGCGATCTCCGACGGCTGGAACTGGAACACGCCCCGGATGCCCAGCCACCGGGTGGCGTTGTTGGAGGTGATGGCCAGCGGGTTGTGGGGGATGATGACCAGTATCAGCAGAAACAGCGCCAGCCCCACCAGCAGCCGTCCCGCGCCGCGCCAGCGCTGGTAGTTGATCTTGCTGACCACGAACATGGCCACAAGACCGATGACCGCGAAAATGGCCTGCCGCTTGAAGTAGTAGGTGCCGTCGCCGGTGTCGTAATAGGCGCGGGGAAAGCTGGCGGAGAACAGCATGATAAGGCCGATAGCCGTCAGCAGCAGCGTCAGGATCAGGAAGGGAAGATCCATCTGCCCGCGGGCGGCTTCCTTATGCCTGCGCTCCACCTGGCGCATCCGTTCCTGCTGCGCCTTGCGCGCCTGCTGTTCCGCTCGGGTCATGGTATCCCTCCTTTCCTGAGAGTGCCGGAGAAATGTTAGAAGGTAAAGCGGTACCGCACCGCAAAGAAGGCGATCACGCAGAACGCGGTGCTGACGGCGGTGAACACCGCCACCACCTTCGTCTCCTTCCAGCCGCACATCTCAAAGTGATGGTGCAGCGGCGCCATCTTGAAGATGCGCTTGCCGTGGGTCAGCTTGAAATAGCCCACCTGGATGATGTCGCTGAGCGTCTCGCAGATATACACGATGCCCACCAGTATCAGCACCAGCGGCATGTCGTAGGCGAAGGCCAGCGCCGCCACCGCGCCGCCCAGAAACAGGGAGCCGGTGTCGCCCATGAACACCTTGGCGGGGTGGTGGTTGTACAGCAGGAATCCGCACAGGCCGCCCACCAGCGCCGCGGAGAAGGTGCCCAACTGGGCATAGCCCGCCCAGATCACCGCCACGGCGGTGAAGAACACGGCCACCGGCAGCGTTACGCTGCTGCTCAGTCCGTCCAGCCCGTCGGTGATGTTCACCGCGTTGACAGTGCCCACGATGACGAAGGCCGCGAAGATCAGATACACGATCCACGGAAGCACGATGTGGGTGTTCCAGAAGGGGATATACAGGTTGGGGCTCAGCATGCCCTCGTACCGCATCAGGCACAGGAACGCCACCGCCGCCGCCAGCTGCAAAATGAACTTCTGCGGCGCGGTCAGACCGGTGTTCCGGTGGTGCTTCACCTTCTGATAGTCGTCGATAAACCCGATGGCGCCGAACACCAGCGAGAAAACGTACACATACAGGTGGCTGAAGTCACCGGCCAGCATGTTCTTCCACCCCAGCACCAGAATGGTGATGCCGATGCCGATGATGAACATCAGGCCGCCCATGGTGGGGGTGCCCTGCTTGGTCATGTGCCACGAGGGGCCGATCTCCTTGATGGCCTGCCCCGCCTTCAGCCGCCGCAGCGCCGGTATCAGCAGCCTGCCCACCACGGCAGTGATGGCAAAGCATACCACGGCGGGCAGCACGATCTCCATAATTCCCATAACAGCTTGCTCCTTCCCTCCGCCCGGGCGGAGGTCTTTTCTTTATTTTTCGGTTCTGCGCTGTGATCCCGCACTGTTTTCCGTTCCTGTCATTCCGAGCCGGTGCGCACACTGGCGTGGGAATCCGCATCCCCGGACAGAGGAAAGCGGATTGCCGCAGCCAGTCTGAGGACTGGCTTCGCAATGACAGCGCGGGAACGCGCTTCCGGAGGTCTTTTCTTTATTTCCGCATATCCCTCAGATGCTCGGCCACGATGACCCGCTCATCCATGGGGTAGTGCTTGTGGTCGATCTCCTGATAATCCTCGTGCCCCTTGCCCGCCAGCACGATCACGTCGCCGCTCTGGGCGTTGTCCATGGCGTAGTGGATGGCGGCCACCCGGTCGGGGATGGTCACATGGGGCGTGTCGCAGCCGCGCAGCCCCACCAGAATGTCGTCGATGATGGCCTCGGGCTTCTCCGTGCGGGGATTGTCGCTGGTGACGATGACAAAGTCCGCCAGCCGCCCGGCGATCTCGCCCATCACGGGGCGCTTCGTCTTATCCCGGTCGCCGCCGCAGCCGAACAGCACCACCACCCGCCCCTTGGCGAATTCCTTGGCGGAGCGGAGCACCTTTTCCAGCGCGTCGGGCTTGTGGGCGTAGTCGTTGAGCACCGTGAAGTCCATGCCGGGGGTGGGAATGATCTCCATCCGCCCCTTCACGCCGTGGTTCTTAGCCAGCGCGTCGGCGCACTCGGTCAGGGGCACGCCCAGATTCCAGCAGCAGGCCATGGCGTCCAGCGTATTATAAACGGTGAACAGCGCCGGTATGCCCACATGGACGTGGCTCCACTCCGTGTCGGCCTCCGCGTCAAAGTCCACGCTTCCGGCGTGCAGCGCCACGTTTTTGGCAACCAGATCGGCCTTGGCGTTCACGGCGTAGGAGAACTGGCGGGGGCAGGTGGCGTGCTCCATCAGCCGCGCCGCCCACCGGTCGTCGGCGTTGTAGATGCCCACGTCGCACTGGCGCATCAGCAGCGCCTTGGCGTCGCAGTATTCCTCCATGGTCTTGTGAAAGTCCAGATGATCCTGACTGAGGTTGGTAAAGACGCCCACGGCGAACCGGATGCCGTATACCCGATCCAGCACCAGCGCGTGGGAGGATACCTCCATCACCACATGGGTGCAGCCCGCGTCGGACATCTCCCGCAGCAGCCGCTGCAGCTCGAAGGACTCCGGCGTGGTGCGCTCCGTGTGGAGCGCCCGGTCGCCGATCATATTCTGGATGGTGCCGATCAGCCCCACCTTGGCCCCGGCCTTCTGCTCCAGAATGCTCTTGATGAGGTAGGTGCTGGTGGTCTTGCCGCTGGTGCCGGTGATGCCGATCATGGTCAGCTCCCTGGCGGGGTGGTCAAAGCGGTTGCCGCCCACCACCGCCAGCGCCCGGCGGGTGTCGGCCACCTGCACGAAGGGGACGTCCCCCTCCGGCATCTTTTCGCACAGCACGCAGGCGGCGCCCTTCTCCCGCGCCATGGGGATGAATCTGTGGCCGTCCGCCGCCGCGCCGGGCACGGCGATGAACAGGTCGCCCGGCTCCACCAGCCGGGAGTCGTACTGTACCTCGTGTATGTCTGTGTTCAGGTCGGCGCTGGAGGACAGAATGTCCAGCCCGGCCAGCAGCTCCTTCAATTTCATGGGGCACACTCCTTTGCAGTCAGTTTGCTTCTATTGTACCACATGTGCGCTGCGCAGAAAAGGGAACTGTGTGCCCTCTGTCGAGCAAAACGTGTGGTTTGTCAGTCTGTCACGGACGTATCGCCCAGCTGCACGGTGATGACCGTACCGGCGTCCACCTCCGTGCCCTCGTCGATAGACTGGCTCAGCACGCGGATGGCGCTGGACTCGCTGCCGGTGGTGCCGGAGAACCGGATCAGCAGTCCGGCGGCGGTGGCGGCGGTGTTGGCCTCCGAGGGCGTCTTGCCCAGCAGATGGGGCACCACGCACTTGCCCGTGGGCTTGGCGGCGGAGGCGTACAGAAGCACCGTGGACTTGCCGGGGATGATCGCGCCGCCGGCGGGTGTCTGGTCGGTGATGGCATCGCCGTCGCCCACGATCTTATAGCTCAGCGCCCGTTCCTTCAGCTTCTCCTTGGCCTGCTCCACGGTGCTGCCGATGACGTTGGGCACCGTGGTGTCCATGCCCAGCAGCTCCTCGGCGGAGTAGCTGGGCTCTATGCCCAGATAGGGCAGGATCTCCGCCATAACGGTGCTGGCGGTGGGCGCCACCATGTTGCCGCCGGACACATAGGTACCGGTGGCGCGGGAGGGGGTGTCCATGGTGATGAGCATGATGACCTGCGGGTCGTCCGCCGGCGCAAAGCACAGGAAGGACACCACCACGTCGCCGGTCTGCCCCTTATCGGCCGTGCCGGTCTTGCCGCCGATGCGGTAGCCGGCCACCTGCCCGTTCTTGCCGGTGCCGCTGGCCACCACGTATTCCAGACATTCCCGCACGGTGGCGGAGGTCTGCTCGCTGATGACCTGCCGCACCGGGGTGCTGTCGTGGCGATAGGTCACGTTGCCGTCGCTGTCGGTGATGCGTTCCACCAGATACGGCGTGTGCAGATACCCGCCGTTGACGCAGGCCGCCTGTGCCGCGATCAGCGTCAGCGGCGTCACGGTGAAGTTCTGGCCGAAGGCGTAGCAGGCCAGATCCAGCTGGGTGAAGCTGCTGTCCGCGGCGAACACGCCCACGGCCTCGCCGCCCAGATCGATGCCCGTGGTGTTCATCAGCCCGAAGGAGCGCATGTATTCATAGAACTTCTCGTTGCCGATGCGCAGCCCGTAGTTGATGAACGCCGGGTTGCAGGAATTCCCCACCGACTGCACCAGCGTCTGTAAGCCGTGGCCGTTCTTGTTGGAGCAGTGGATGGTGTAGCCGGAGATATTCACGCTGCCGCCGCAGTTGACGGTGGTGGTCTTATCCACCACGCCCTCCTCCAGCGCCGCCGACAGCGTCAGGATTTTGAAGGTGGAGCCCGGCTCGTAGGTATCGTTCAGCGCCTTGTTGCGCCACTGCAGCAGCTGCATCTCCGCCAGCGTGTTCTCGCCGCGCTCGATGCGCTCCTGCAGCGTCTGGTCGCTGACCGTCAGAAAGTCGTTCAGGTCGTAGTTGGGATAGGAGGCCATAGCCATGATGCCGCCGGTCTTGGCGTTCATAACGATGCCGCTGGCGCCGTTGGCTGCGGAAAACTTATCCGTCATGGCCTCCAGCCCCTTTTCCAGATAGTACTGGATGGTGGTGTCCAGCGTCAGCGTCAGGTCGCTGCCATTCTTGGCGGCGAAATACTGCTCATAGGTATACAGCATGTCGTTCTCCGCCTGATCCTTGGCGGAGATCACCAGACCGCTCTGCCCCTCCAGCTCCTCCTCGTAATAGGCCTCCAGCCCGTACAGGCCGGTGTTGTCGTCGCCCACAAAGCCGATGACCTGCGCCGCCAGCGAGCCGTAGGGATAGTACCGCTTGGTGTCCGCCACCAGATGCACGCCGCTGATCTTGTTCTCCTCCACATAGGCGCGTACCTTGGCGGCCACCTCCTCGTCCGCCCGCAGCTGGATCAGCTCATACTGGGATTTCACGTTGTCCATCCGCTTGCGGATGGACGCGGCGTCCTTGCCCAGTATCTCCGCCAGTCCCGCCGCCAGCGAGTCCTTCGTCCACGTCACGGGATTCTCGGTGTCATTCAGCGCGTTGTCGATCTCCAGCGGGGACAGGATGATCGTCTCCGCGCTGGAGGATATAGCCAGAATGTTGCCTGCGGTGTCGTAAATGGTGCCCCGCGAGGCCGTGACCACCGTCCGCCGCGTCTGCTGGTTCACCGCCTTGCTCTGCAGCTCCTCGTGCCGGGTGATCTGCAGGTCGAACAGCCGGAAGAACAGCAGCACGAACATCACCACGCCCATCAGGATCATCAGCACGAACGAGCGCGTCTGGATGATCCGGTTGGCACGCCGGATGCTCTCGCTTTTTCGGTTGGGGTTCTGGTTTGCTGCCATGGGGCGCCTCCTCGTTATAGACCAAGCAAGGAGCAAGAAGTCGCCTTCTTACTCCCCGCGTTACTACTATACTTTCCCTCAGCGGAAATATTCCAGTATGTACGCCCAGATGTCCTCCACCCTTGCCGTGAAGCCGTTCAGCGCCGCTGCGCCGCCTGCGGCGTACACCTCCACGCTGTCGGCGCCCGACAGGTCGATATACTGGATCTGCCCGCTGCTGGGCTTGCTCATGCCCGCCGCCTCTGCCGCCGCCTTCACCGCAGCCAGATCGAACGTGCGCTCATATTCCGTCAGCAAAGCGATGTGCTGCTCCTCCAGCGCGGAGATCTCCCGCTTGATGGACGACACATTGTCGGAAATGCCCGTCAGCTTCACATAGCACAGCATCAGCGCGATCACCATGCCCGCGATCACCAGCGTCCCCAGCACCACCACCGGCGACGGACGCACCGCGGCCTGCGCCGCCGGCCTGCGCCGCTGCGCCGTCTGTATCTCCGGCTGTGCCGGCCGCTGTTTTCTTTCCGGAAGTCTCCCAGCGTCGTCCAGCTGCCGTTCCCGCGCCAGAGCGTCCAGATCATAGGCCAGCGAGCCGTAGGTGCTGCTGCGGCGGTAGTGCTTGCTATTATCAGCCATGGCGCGTTCACTCCCTTCCTCCGGCGG
>OCHI01002261.1_pt1 | contig 11261 bp, 6 predicted proteins | sample 1538691 | NCBI WGS metagenome assembly OCHI01 (sample SAMN04571718, study PRJEB22368) | human gut metagenome | biome: human gut; material: stool | host: Homo sapiens | place: Luxembourg | collected 2012-09-21 | reverse complement strand
TAGCAATCCTATTGGAACATCAGAATGAAAAGCAACAAGCACTTCAGCAAAGAGAACTTGAATGGTTCGCAGGGAAAATAAAGATGTTTACCGAAGAAGAACAGAAAGCTATTCTTGGCAGCACTTGCGCATTTGCAGAACATGACTTGATAATCGCTCCATCAATATCTATTCAGCAAAAAGATACATGTAGTCAGCAAGACCTTATGTATTTTGTTTGTTCTGCTTTTTTCAACATGGGCAAGAAGCGGAGTGATATTGTAAGTTTCTTATCTCAGGTCTTTCCGCTTTATTTTCCTGCTGGAGAAAGCGTATTAGCCAAAAAGATGCCGGGATTGGAAAAGGTAAAAGAGAGAAGGGGAAAAGAGAACCAATCCAAGTGAGTTTTCCGATATACACATTGAAGTATATTTCAATATAAAGCTGTTTTCCAACATATATTTGTCAGAAAATTATTATAATTGGAATAAGTTTTCGATTATAATGATTACCTTTGCATTCAAAACATATCATAGAACGTATGAATAAAGATATAAATCGTTTGAAGGTGGTTTTAGCAGAAAAGAAACGCACCAATAAATGGTTAGCAGAACAGTTGGGGAAAGACCCGGGAACTGTCTCAAAATGGTGTACAAATACCATGCAACCGAACTTGGAGACATTAGTTGAAATTGCAAAAGTCCTTGAAGTGGATGTGAAAGATTTACTTTGGTCAATAAAAGAATAAAATAACAAATGAATATATTTTCATTTTTTGCAGGAGCTGGTTTTTTAGATTTAGGATTTGAATTACAAGGTGGCTATAACATTGTCTTCGTGAACGAATTTCACGAGGCTTTTAACCATATATATCGTTATGCCAGACAAAATATGGGGCTGCAAGCACCAAGATACGGTCATCATATTGAAGATATAACAGAATATGTTGACGGGAAACATGAAGATAGACTTCAAAGACTTATAAATTGGGTAAATGAATCAAAAGAGGAAGAACTTACCGGTTTTATAGGAGGGCCTCCATGCCCTGATTTTTCTGTTGCAGGAAAAAACAAAGGTCGTGATGGTGAAAATGGTAGATTGTCGGGGACGTACGCGCAACTGATTTGTACAGCCCTACCCGATTTTTTCCTTTTTGAGAATGTCAAAGGATTATATCGGACTGCAAGACATAGACAATTTTTTGAAGACTTGAAACGTCAATTTAGAGAGCATGGATATTCTTTAACGGAACAACTGGTAAATTCCCTAGAATTTGGAGCAGCACAAGATAGAGATAGAATAATATTAATAGGATTTCACCAAGATGCTATTAATAGATTACATCTTCAAGCTGATGACGGGGTTTTAATTAAATTTCCATGGGAAGCGTATAAACAATATAATTTGAAAGAAGTAAAGGATCTTCCCTGGCCTAATAAATCTCCCTATCAAGAAAACATTCCTACACCTATGCCTAATGGTATTATAGCAGAATTGACCATACAATATTGGTGGACGGAAAATGATGTCACACATCATCCCAATGCCAATATGTATTTTCAGCCACGTGCAGGTATTGTAAGATTTCAAACAAAAGAAGAAGGTGACGTGGAGAAGAAATGTTATAAACGCCTACATAGATGGAGATATTCTCCAACCGCCGCTTACGGAAATAACGAGGTTCATATACATCCCTTCCTACCTCGAAGAATATCTGTTGCAGAATCATTGGCTATTCAATCCTTGCCTGCAAATTTCATTTTGCCGCAAGATATATCACTAACAGACGCTTTTAAGACAGTTGGAAATGGAGTTCCTTTTGTCATGGCAAGAGGAATAGCTAATAGCCTGTTTAATTATATTAATCATATAAATGCCTAATATCATGCAACTTCAACATCTAATAGATCTGTTATCCGAATTACCCCAGAATAGCATATGCAGATATGTGCGAAGTGAAAAGCTATGTACTTTTATCAAAATCGACACTTTAGGAAAACGTCTTTACACAAAGACCTCCGAAGGAAATGATTTCTCTTTTGCTGAATCATATTTAAAGGAACTTGCCGATAGGATTGTTGAAAATGTTCCATTTAATACTAGCCAATTATTAAATAACAAAGGTTCAAATAGAGCGATTATTGATAGCATTGTTGCGCATACATCTGAAATGTATTGGTTTTCTCTTGATCGATCCACTTACACTGTATGGATCCCATCAAAACCCCACAAAGTAGGAGAATTAGTTGAATGGAAAAATACCAATGATCCATTAATCAAATTTCAAGATATGAATGGTTCTGCAACTCCTTCATCTCTTAAAAATGCGGATGTCATTATATTGAATAGTTTGGATAATTGTAATTTCAATACCGAGACATTGGGAGTGATTCTTAAAGATATGTATGACGTTGGTTTAAAAAGCCATTCACAGGTTGCTGGAATCCATATGTTTGGTTTAAAATACGGTAATATTATTAGAGAAAGGAATATTTCCGTAAGAGAAATTGTGAATAATGCAGGTATTTCTGATAATTATGTTACAGAGGTTAGTAAAGGAATGAAATTATGCGATTTAATTTCGAATAATAGTTTTAATACAGCATTCTGGAAACCTTCGATGGTAATTAAAACTGGAATTTCAGATAAACAGGAATATCCTAAAGCTATCCAACAAAAATTTCAAAATCAAGATTTTTGTTACCGTCCATACATTACCGCCATCAAAACCAAGCCATTCCTTTTGCTTGCAGGTATATCCGGCACAGGTAAGAGCCGTATCGTCCGTGAACTTGCCCGTGCGTGTTGGGACGAAGATTCCACTGAATATAAAGCTCAGAAGCCTAAAAATTTCGAGATGATTCAAGTAAAACCTAATTGGCATGATTCAACAGAACTAATGGGTTATGTCAGTAGAGTTAGTGGTGAACCGATTTTTATAGCTGGAGATTTTCTAAAATTCATTGCTAAAGCTTGGGAAAATCTTGATGTACCGCATTTCCTTTGTTTGGATGAAATGAATCTTGCACCGATAGAACAATACTTTGCAGAATATCTTAGCGTGGTGGAATCGCGAAAAGTAAATGAGGGGGGAAGTATTAAAACGGATCCCATCTTGAAGCCTGATTTCGCAGAAGAAAAAGACTCGCATACAGGATATTGTAAACCTAGTGAATGGTATGAGAAACTCATTAGTGAACTATTGGTTGATTGTCCAGATAATAGCAAATATGCCCTCTATTCCCTATTTGTCAATGAAGGCATTTCTCTTCCACAAAATTTAATCGTAGTCGGCACAGTAAACATGGATGAAACAACCTTCTCATTCTCACGTAAGGTACTTGACCGTGCCATGACCATAGAAATGAATGAAGTAGATTTGTATGCCGGATTGGACAGTAAATATGAACGCATTGGTAAATTGAATAGCGATATGCTTATCGGTACAGCCGTAGAAGGTGTGGATGTATATGCAGATAACGAGGATGTTTGTAATAAGGTATTGACCTATTTGCAAGCTGTGAATGATGTCCTTAATGGCACTCCGTTCAAGGTTGCTTACCGCACACGAAACGAATTCCTGCTTTATGTGGTAAACAACTTGCCTTACAATATGGATGAAAACGGAAACGAGTTCAGTGAGGATGAGGTCATAGCAACCGCATTGGACGAGATAACAAGCATGAAAATTTTGTCGCGAATAGAAGGTGATGATACAAAAGTCAAGCATTCACTTCTTGAAAGACTGATTACTACTATCGAAGCGCAGCTGTTGGCATTGACCGGAGAAGATAAGAAAATAGAATCCGTTTCCATAGCCAAACTGAAAGAGATGCAAGAACGGTTGTCATCCGGTTATACAAGTTTTTGGAGCTAAAAACAATCAGATATTTGCAAAGGACGATGGAACTACTCACCATAAAGCATCAGGATTTTGAAATGATTGTCGAATGCGCAAAATTCGATGACATTTGGTATAGAGCTAAGAGTAATATTGGAGAAGAATGCTTACACTCCACTTATTCTTGGTCAGAAGGCGTATCATCTGTTATCCTGAGCAACTATATTGGAGAAGAAATTACGATTGAAAACAGCCAACAAGCTCCCGCCATATTTTTCGACAACACCGATTATCCTATTTGGGTGGAATTCAAGAACTATGTGAAAAAGGCTCAGTTTGGCTCCATACTCCAGAGTGAAAATGAAAAATTCACTTTTCGCAGACAGATATTGACAGGTTTCTTGAATTATGGCAATGAGGTCGGGCGCAGTGAAATACAGCTCATATACCAAGTGGGAGCAGAAACCCGCAGTTTTGTCTTCTCTTTTGAAGTGTTGAGCACAAAGCTCAACTATCACGAGCATTGGAAGGCCATTATAGAGGATATTGAACAAGAGTACAGAATGCTTTCGCTCGACTATATGCGAAGAACCTTTCATGGCTTTTCGCCCGATACAAGCGGAGAGACCCCGGAAATAATCTGGTGGAGCGTATTTGCCAATGAGCAAAAGAAATTCATCAAGGCCTGCAAAAACATCATTGACCGCCCAAGACATCGGTTACACGGAAAAGAGACTTACAAACGTGCCGATAAACTGACATTTGTCCCCTCTTGCATAGAAAACGAATTGGCAGAACACAGACAGGACAGCTCTCACTTATATCGTGTAGAAGAACGCGTCCGAACAAATGACACGCAGGAAAACAGGTTCTTGAAATTCGCTCTCGGACAAATTACGGATAAATACGCAGTCTTGAAGAAGCGCATAGAAGCGGTAAAGAATGCTTCGGATGTGATGAAGGATGACATGCAAGCCACATTGGCTACATTGAAACACTTGCAGCGAAATCCCTTCTTCCGTACAGTAGGAAATTACAAAGGAATGAATCAGGAAAGTTTGGTTTTGCAGAAAGCTACCAGCTACAGTCAGGTATATCGCACGTGGAGCCTGCTTCGCCGCTCCTATTCTCTGAATGATGGCATATACCGTTTGCAAACCAAAGATATAGCGACACTCTACGAGATATGGTGTTTCATAGAAGTGAGCCACATAGTAAAAGAAAAACTGCATTTGTCCGATGAAGATATAGACCATAAAAACCGTGTGGAAATGAATGGCCTATTTACATGGGATTTGGGCAAAGGAGAACATTCCCGTATCCTTTTCAAGAAAGACAATGTGGAACTGGCTGAATTAGTCTATAATCCAAAGAACACAGACAAGGGGAATAGTGACATTGGAATGAAAGATCTTGTGGTACGCACAGTGCCACAAAAGCCGGACATAGTCCTGCAACTGACTAAGAACGATTTGCAAGAAGGAATGAAAATGACTTATCTGTTTGATGCGAAATATCGTATTGATGGAAAGGATAAAAATGGTGTGGACGTTCCACCGGAAGACGCCATCAACCAGATGCACAGATACCGAGATGCCATCTATTATAAAGACTATCAATCGAATACTTTGAAAAAAGAAGTGATAGGTGGCTATATTCTGTTCCCGGGTGATGGTGACCCGACAGATGTTGCCATGTCGAAGTTCCGTAAGACTATAGACGAAGTGAACATCGGCGCATTCCCCCTTCGCCCTAAGGATGTCCACAACAGGCAACTTTTAGAGCAATTCATTGAAGAACTGATTCAAAGCAAGTCGTATGAAATCATATCTACAGTGATTCCTCAGAAGGGTGCCGTGTTACAGGTGCCCAACCGAGTATTGATAGGCTTAGTTGGGAGCAGTAGCCGTACCGGATACACACAAAGTTTTCTTGATGGCAGTGCTACCTTATATTATACAGGGCCAAAATTCCCCACCACCATTTCGCTGCATGAGCTTCATTACTTTGTACCCTATATAAAAGGTATGGGCATCCGTGACCTGTATGAAATCATCCGCATCCGAACGATAACAGGAAAGGAAGCCAAACAGACAGAAGGTGAAGATACGATAGACGATATGCGTTTGGCATTTGAATTGCGTTTCAGTCGCAAATTATTCGATGATTATCAACAGATTGATACACATAAGATGATTAATTACACGTTTGTTGATACTATGTTTGATGAGATGGATAAAATGATATTGAAGAAATAAGAATTTTGAATTTTCAATTAGCGTTATGGCAGTAAGTGATACAATTAGAGGATTTAGAACACAATTTCTATATACAATTTACAGAGTTATAAATGATTGTAATCCCCAATTAATATATACTCCTGAAGGTATTGAAGATTTAGACATTATAAAAAATGGAATAGTTATTGAAACCATTCAAATAAAAAATTACAATAAAAAAATTCGGCCATCCGACCTAACTTCACCTGCAGGTACGACATCTTTTTTCATACGTGCTATTAACACATTGTCAACAAATAGAAATGCATGTATACGTCTTGTTTCATTTGAAGAGGTAGGAGATAGTCTTCTGAATAAATCGAATCTTCACACATATCTTTCAAAGAACAAAGAACTAAAAAAATATGCCGATATTTTGTCCTCTAAATATGAACTAAGTATTGTTGATGAAAATATTCTATATAATGAAATTGCCTCAATATTGAAGGTTCAATACCCAACATTCAATCCTGATAAAGAAATTAAGTACATCCTCCAATGGATAAGCGAGAAAGCTGAAAAACATTTTAGCTTTACTTATGAAGAATTTATAAAGGAGCTACAATGCTATCAAGCTTTTAAGAATAGACAAAATGTAGCTTTTAGCGAATTAGGTATTCACATAATCCCTTTATTTGAGCAGGCTCTTCATCTTGATATAGAAGTTCTTAAGCAACAATTCTATTCTGGAGTTTCGGCATCATCTAATCATATAGCCTACGATTTAGACGTTGTAAGGTCAAGGAAAATCGCTACAATACATAATGCTTTTAAAGAAAATAATGTTGTCATCATTAATGGAGCATCAGGACAGGGAAAAAGTACTTTATCCTATCGTTATATTAAAGACTATTGCGCATTAGCATTTGAAATAACATCTTGCGATAGAAATATTTTATCAAATTTACAAGCATCATTAACCGAATTGTGTACAGGAATTACAGTTCCTATATTGTTGTATTTCGATGCTAAGCCATCTGATGATTCTTGGATTCTGTTAGTTAAAGCATTTAGCATGATAAAAAATGTACGTTGTTTGATTTCACTCAGAAATGAAGATTGGAATCAATATCGCTCTAAATTGGGGAGTGAAGTTATGTACAAAGATATTGAACTGGTATTAACCAAGGAAGAAGCAAAACTCATTTATGATGCATTGCGCCATCGAAATCATCAGATAACTGCTGATTTTGAATCTTCTTGGGATAGACTTGGTAACAATGTTCCATTACTTGAATTTGTTTATTTCATAACTCAAGGTCAAGCATTGAAAGACAAACTTATATCACAATGGGAGACATTACTACCATATGAAATGTCCATTTTTGAAAAAATTGTTACCGCAAATTATCTCGGCGGCAATATAAATAGAAACTCCAAGGCGTTACTCGAAAATAGTTCATATTCTAATGTCCAACACGCTATCAAAAAATATAACGGTGAATTTTTTGTTGAAAATACTAATGGAATTTTATCCGAAGTTCACCCAATAAGAACTAAAATATTGATAGAGTCAATATACAGAAACGATAGCTGTGCAATAATAGAAAATGCTTTGTCTCTTTATTATAAATTAGAAATAACTGATGCCCATTTGTATTTGCTTAATCTCTATAGGGAAGGAATGAGTACAAACCAATTAATCTCTTCTGCTTTTAGTGTATCTATACTCCCCGCAAACCTGTTTGCTGGCATTATTCGTGCACTAATATGGAAGGGAACAGAAGAGTATATCTATGAAAACCGTCATTTAATGGATCAACTCAAGGAGAAGAGTGGTTCTTTCTGGGAATACCATTTGCCTATAAATCTTACAGAAATTAACATTAGACAAAGTTTGCATGATTTGTTAAAGAACTTACCTAATGTACCTGATGTTTCTGATATAGTTAATTCATTCCCTTCTCAGTATCAGATATTCTGCCTTCTAAATAAATTTATCAGTAATAAACTTACTGTCTCTTGTTCTTCTAGTTCTGATTGGGTAACCTTATCAGACGCATTGTATCGTATAAGTCTAGCACATTCCACTCCATGTATTGTATTAAAAGGAAAACCTGAATTAACATCTTTAACTACAGATGAAATATCATCCATACTACTTGGATTGAAGTCATTAGAAATTGAAAAAGATTCTTGGGAAGCTCTTGAAAAACTCTTTATTGAAAAACTTAGAATAGAAAAACTAATAACCAATTTTAGTATTTCTGACAAAAGTATTGAGGCGACCTGCTATCTTGATTATTTAGAAGAACATGATTATTCGCAAAATCAGAAAAAAAAGGACTATTCGACAAATTCATATCTAGTCAGAATTATAGACCAGCTAAGAAAAGCATTTCCCGAAAAGGAAAACTATCATGTTAAATTTGGCAAAGATGATTTATTAGATATGATTATTGATTCAGAAAAAAACATTCAAAAATCAAATCTTCCAATAGATGCTATGTATGAAATAAGGGCATGCATTGTTAATCAATATAAGAATAAAATCGGCATACCTAATAAAAAAGATTATGCTTCAAAACTCATCTCCATACGAAAAGAAATTGCAACCGCAAATCAACGGTTGACTAATGCATTCTCCACTTTTTTTAAAAAGGGTGTATTTAATATGAAAGAAATAAAAGAGGCGTACAATTTATGTATATCTTCTACGAGTAAGGAAATTCCTGAACTAACTTTCGTCAATTCCAATGAATTTGGTTATGGAATAACAGACAGCTCCGATTGTGGGAAAAACAGCTCGTGGGATGTATTTGTTAAATCTATCAATAATTATGTATCAAATCTTTTAGGATTCTATCACCAATTCCCTACAGTTTTATCACAAAAAAATAATAATAGAATGCCATCAAAAGCTTGTTTATTCGAGGCATTGATCGCAACAAAGGTAATGCAAACGAATTTCAAGGAACAATTGTCGGATTATATTTCTGATAAACAAAATGTTGAATTATTGGACAAAAAAGAATACAGCTCAATTCTATCATTATGGGTTCTTTGGGAAACACTGTGTCGTAATATCGCCAACGTAACTATAGCATCTCAGATGGCAAGATATAAACAATTGGAGACCAATTTACCTCAAAAAATAGCAAATAGCATTAGAAATGATTTTTTTGATGAAGGAATAAATTGTATTATAAATAGAGAGAAACAAAATCTCAATATAGTAATTGAATTCTACGACATTGAAGAATATAATAGAGCTTACATGCATATTGATAATATTCTGATAAATATACTTGGTAAATATGATATTTACACAAGTCAGGAATATATTCTAAGGCAATCGATTATAACAATATCAGTACAATCCCTGTATGTTGACAAGAATGGTAATAAGCATAGAGTTTCATCTTATGGTACGCAATTATAATGTACGACATTTATTGGGCACTAAAGAAAGCAACAATTCATTATATCCTATTTTTATCTCCGAGAAACAAGAAACTGTTGATGCAAAACTTTTAAATTATGAGGATATAATGTCTCTTGCTACTAGCATTCTGTTCATTGGACATCAAATAATAAAGATGAAACATTCTGTTTTAGAGACAGATGAATTGGGACTACAAGTAATCAATATATATATAGAAAAATGCCTTACCGAATTCAGAAAACACAAATCAATGATTTGTCTGTTAAGAAACAAATTGTTAGAATTAGATAATGCTCCATTGTTTTATGAACTACATAATATAATTCGTGTTATTGAGTCTATATTACATTCTGAATGTTGGATTAATTTTGTGGATGAATTGAACAATGTTATGCAATCTATCTTTAATAGAGATATGGAAATTCGTTTGTACTTGATAGAAAACGAAAAAATGTCCTAAGGGGATTAAGTCATTAAATTTAGAAAAACAAAGATTTCGCATCGTTCTGGTTTACTTTACAATTGTATGTAATCTTGAAACATCTAATCCTATACAGGAATATGTTAAACCATAAAACTATATGGATAGGCTAACCAAAGAACAACGTCACCGTTGTATGTCCGCTATAAAAGGAAGGAATACGAAACCCGAAATGCTGGTGCGAAAATTCCTTTTTAGCCGTGGCTTCCGCTATCGGCTAAATCATCCTCGTCTTCCCGGTCATCCCGATTTGGTACTTCGCAAATACCGGACGGTCATTTTTGTGAACGGCTGCTTTTGGCATGGTCATGATAATTGCAAATATTTCCGCTTACCTAAAACCAATATTGAATTTTGGTCAAACAAGATAGAAAGGAATAAAGAACGAGATAAAAAAGAACAATGCCAGCTTGCTGCCATGGGCTGGCATTGTATCACGATTTGGGAGTGCCAACTAAAACCAAAAGTCCAGATACAAACACTTGAATCGTTAGCTTATACATTGAACCATATTTTTCTTGAAGACAGGAAAATAAAAACATACGAGTTACCTGATACTGACAGTACACTTGTGGCAGCAGAACCAGAAGTGACTTATGGAAGAAATAAGCAACAATAAAGAACTATTGCTTATTTTCTCCGATGACTATTCCATATTTCTTTTTAGCTCTATTCCTACTTTTTCTATCAAGTACTGATGCTGTTCCTTCACCGCCCGATACATCGAATAATGTGCAAAGGATTCTTCCTTATACTTCACGCTACTAACCGACGCAGTAACAGCCCACGTAACAATGATGACAATAAAGACTACAACATATCGGAGCTTTATATGATAGCCACGTATAAACATCCCATTGATATTGGGTGGAATAACCGTTACTGGATTTTTCAACTCATTGATTTTGGCAAATATCTCATCCTGCCGTTTTAATATGCTTTCGGTATTTGCTTCGATATTCATGCGATTGAGATTATAATCACAAACATGCCTATAGAGGTATTCAAGAAGTTTAGACTTCTGTTTGAATAATTCAATGAGTTTCGGGAACCACAATGAAAATGGTAAAGTGTCCGGTTGCTGTTTCCAGACATGTTGCTTTACCACAGACAAGGCTTCATTCCAGCAGGCACAGAAACTTTTGGCGACTCCATTATAAATGGTCTTTTCATCAAAGTCCACTTTTACAGATTGCTCTGGTTTAGGAACTGTAGTATTCTGTTTTTCAATACACTCTTTAAGCTCGTTGATACTTTGGCGCAAATTCGCAAGATTTGCAGCTACTACATCTTCTT
>OCHI01002248.1_pt1 | contig 11322 bp, 7 predicted proteins | sample 1538691 | NCBI WGS metagenome assembly OCHI01 (sample SAMN04571718, study PRJEB22368) | human gut metagenome | biome: human gut; material: stool | host: Homo sapiens | place: Luxembourg | collected 2012-09-21 | reverse complement strand
CTCGTTCTGGACAAGCGGCTGCACGGTAACTTCTATGGCTGCGCTTGCGAGCACACCGGTGGCTTCGCCTTCGCCGCTCGGTCTATCCAGTATTTCTATAGTGATGGTAACGGCTTCGGCTTCACGGCCGGGCAGAGGACGATATGTCAGCACGCGTGCTGCGTTGTATACATCGGTTGAGCTTATAACGTCCTCGTTGCTGCTGGTGATCTTTATCGGCGTATATTTGCCGTCAAAGCCCTTGCTATAAAGCTGCATACTTAGCGCACTAAGGTCCTTGGTAGTAAAGAACTGAATGTCGCTTGCAACGTTGGCCTTATCGATATTGCTGTCGTTACGCGGATTGGTAAGCGCGTCTTTGGTTTCCAGCATCTTGTTCAGCAGTTCCTGATAATCTACGTCCTTTTCAACAACGCTGCCCTTTATGGTGACATTGTAAGTCTTGTAGAGATACAGGTCATCTCTGCCGCTGTAAGTGAGCTTAAGGGTAAGCACAACGGCGGTATCGTTGCTGGGTATGCTTACAGTAGCTTTGTAGGGCGAGAAGTAAGGATAGCTTACTTCTGAAATGGCAATGTCCTTGCTGCTGCTCTGCCATGTTGCGGTGGCCCAAAGCTCAAGGTCGGTAGAACTGCTGTAATCAACCTTGCTCTCATCTACGCCGGCCTTTACGGGGTATTTAGGCAGCTTGGTAAGATCCTCGGCCTTTTCAATGGTTGCGGGTATGTTTATCCTGTCCGCAACGGCCTTTAGGGCCGCCTTAGCCTTGGCTTCGTCCAGACCCATGCCAAAGTTACAGGCAGTGGTTTCCTTGTTGAAAGTCTTGTAGGTCAGAACGAATACAGGACGCACATAGCCTGTAGCGCTGGAGGTGCTGCCTTTTTCATTCCATTTGTATATCAGGGTGCCGTCATCAGCAACGCCAACATAGTTATAGCTTGAATAGTTGTCTTTTGCACCGGCCTTTACGGAAACGGCAACGTCGGTTATGCCGGCTGCGGTCAGTTTGGCCTGTATCATGGTAAGGGCGTTAGCGTCCTTGCCATAGGTGGGCAGATAGGTTCCGCTTATGGCTTTCTCGGCTGCGGTAAGCTTAGCGTCGGCTTCCTTCTCCTCTTCGCTCTTGGCTTCGGTCCAAACGGCGTAAAGGTTGAAGGGTTCGTTATCTTCGCTGCCGTCTCCCCAATCATCTTCTTCCCAATCGCGCTTTATGGTTGCACCATCGGCATAAGCTATAGTTGAACCATAGCTGCTGGTAGCCCAGCCTGCAAAATCGTATCCGGGACGGCTATATGCGCAAGAGTTGAGCTTAACATTCTCACCGAACGGCGCAGGCTGATCCGCCATTGTACCCGTTACAGAGGATTTGTCGGAATACTTTATGTTGTATTTTATTATGTACTGATATCCGCGCCACTTGGCTATGAGCGTTACCTCATCGCCCATGGTGCTGAAATCCGTATCCTTGGTAACAGCCGCGCCAAAGCGTGCATCTCCCTCACCATCAAGTTTGATATACCAGCTTTCAAGCCGCTTATCGGTGGGCATATAGCGCTCCGCCAAGTAAGGCAGATTGGTATACACCTTGCCGGGTACTACGGTTTTGTCGTTGATGGTCTGCGTATAGCCGTTGCCGTCGAAATGTACGGTTATGCCCTTTTCCCAATGGGCATACATGATAAAGCCGTTTTCGGCATCTTCGGCGGTGAACTTCTTGTTGGATGGAGTAACTTCATTGCCGCCTTCGGGGGCGTCATACCAGCCAAGGAATATCCAGCCTGTGCGCGTGGGATCAGGAAGTGAGTCCTGCTTATATTTGCCGTCATCCTGACGCACATAGTTGTAATGGGAGCCAACCATGCCTACGCGTGTGATGCTTTCGGCGCCATCGTAGTTATAATTTACGGTAATGTTAACAGGGTTGCCCTTCCACGTCACATACAGAGTTATGACTTTGTCCTGAACATTTGTAAGGTTCTTTACCGTGCCGCCATCCTGTACGGTGGGAGTCATATAGCCTTTATATGTGCTCCATCCGCTGAATGTGTAGCCCGTGCGGGTAAACCTGCCTTCGGCAAGAGGAATTGTTACTTCCTGGTCATAGGTTGCAGAGATACTATCCATGCTGCCTTCGCCGCCGTCAGCATCAAATGCTATGGTATAGGTTATGGGAGCCCATTTGCCGGTGTAGGTTATATCCTCGTTTATGATGGTTTCTGCGGCAAGCTGGGTTCCATCATCGTTGAACCAACCGACGAAGGTATAGCCGGTGCGCTTTACTGCATCGGGAATATTGGTCGCGCCTATCTGTGCGCCCTTAGCAATGGCAACGGTTTTGTCTTTGGTAGTACCGTAATTATAATTAAAAGTTACGGTAACGGCGTCGGCCCACACGGCATAAAGATCCATAGCTTCTTCGGTTTCTATGGTCGCCTTGTCGGCATAAACTATTTCGCCGTCTGCACTGGTGGCCCAGCCGGCAAACAGTTTGCCTTCACAGGTGAAGGCGTTGGCGTTGAGCACGCCTTTGCCGCAATATATGTTCTGCGTGGCGGTTTCATCAGTGCCGTTGTTGGCATGCAGCGTTATAATAGTGGGCGCGCCTGCAGCAAAGCTGCGGATATAGACGCAGTCGTCATTTTTGTCGCCGCTGCTGTCTTTCTTATAAACTATGGTTATTACATCGCCGCTCTTGGCATCGATTTCAAGCCGCGTCCAATCTATTACGCCGCTCACGCCGTTCACAAGCGTTTTGCTTCCCTGAGTGATGGTCAGCTTATCATAGTTTTTTTCGGTAGAAACCTTATATTCAAAGATAAGGTTTGTATCGGCGGTCATGGTAAGCTGCAGCGTGCTGGAGCTGCTTGATTTGCCTTTGTTGCCGCTCATCAGCACGTCCTCGCCGCCAAGCGTGGTTACTTTCCATTTTTTAGTGCTGTTAGGCGAGCCCGGTTCGGTTTCCGCTATGAGCGGGAGTCCGGCGAAAAAGTCGCCGAATGTTTTGTTGGCTGCGAGTGCGGATGCCGGCAGTAGGCTTGCAAGCATCAGCAGCACAAGCAGCAGGGACAGAAGTTTTTTCTTCATTGCTGTTTAATACCTCCTAATTTATGTGTTTCCGCGGTCATTAGAGGCGCTTTTTTAATAAAAAAAGCCAACGAAGATACCATGCGGAGAATATGCTTCCGTATGGTATCTTCGTTGGACTTCGGTTCTTCCGATAGTCCGGCCTCACAGCCGTAAAACTTTTCTGAAATTTAGTTGTGCGTCACTTGATTTGGACGCTTTTCTGTACCTCGGCATGGACGGGTTGTCCGCCTTTTACGGTGATAACAAGATGACCGTAATCCATCTCCCGCATCAGCCTAAGTACTTGATAATCCTGCGTGGTTATGTCATTTACCGCATCCATTGTGTCCTGCGTATCGCACACCTGCTCCGTCCGGCCTTGTTCCATAAGCTTTATCGCGCTCCTTTCCTTTATTTTAAGGTATTTTCTCCACTAAAAAAGACCCACACATGCCGTGCGGATCTTGTGTTTATTGACTTGCATCAACAAAAAAAGCAGCTTCCCGGTGACGGCAGGAACCCTTGGGCTTAAAGCGTATCTGACTTATCCCATAAAGGGCATCACAGTGACCGACTCGCGGGGCATCTCACCCACTTCCGTCTCCGAACATATTCGGAAGGATCAACAGTTGATATTTGGCTTTTCAAGCGGCAAACACCGCTTTTACGTATATATGTTACAGCATATTTGCGGAATATACAACCCCTTGGGGGATATATTTTTCGTATAAGGGCTATGAAATATGCTGCGATGGTGCTTATAACAAAGGGATGGCAATTGTCTTGCAGATGGCGGCCCCAGCAGGTTAAAGCTTAACAATGTAGAAAATCTGAGTGTTGTTTGTTCTCAGAAAAAACGATATAACATAGCGCATGGTTATTAAATCAGATTATTTGATATAACGCTTTCTACGCATTTCTTAATGACGTTTAGAAGTTCTACAAAATATTCTTTCTTAAGTAGCTCATGGTCATATTTGATACATAGAGGGCTTGAGAGTATCGGATCGCCTACCATCAGGAACACAGGACGCTTAATATAATGGAATTGCGCGGCATAGCTTTCTCTTGTGAAACATATTCCAAGCCCCTCTGATGCCAGCTGCATTGCCGTCTCAATGTGAGCTATTTCGGTATAGTTCTTTATCTTAAATGAGTTTTGTCTACAAAATGTATCGATATCACTACGTAAACTTGCGCCATGCGGAGAAAGAATGAATTGGCCATTTACGGTGTGTATGTCTATCCACCTATAACACATGTCTGGAAGATATATGCTTGTACCGATTACAGGATCGGTTCTTGAGACGGTTAATAGCACTTTTTCGTTTAGCAGGACTTCTCCATCATTGCTATCTATACCAAATTGGTCGTTGTATATCAATATATCAAGGGCTTTATCTTCGTATTTTTCTATCAAAGATGCCCATTCACCAAGTGTAAACTGCAATTCAACATCCGGATACTTCTCTCGGAAGTTCTTTATGATGTTTACGGTAAGTGTAGTGCTGCGCTTTCGTTGAAGTCCTATTCGGATTCGACCGGTAATGCCAGCGCGAATGTCATTTACCTCTCGTTCAAACTCATCCTGCAACTCTATCATTTGGCGTGCTTTGTGCACATACAGTTCTCCAGTATATGTGAGTTTCAGGTTTTTACCGCTGCGATCGAAGAGTTGTATGCCCATCGACTTTTCTACATTGCTTATGTACATACTAAGAGCCGGCTGGGATATATACAGCCGTTTAGCCGCTTCTGTTATGGAACCACATTCTGCCAATGTGCATATATATTCTTGGGTCTTAAGGTTCATGACAGCCCCCCTTTTTTATATATTTATACTTCTGAATATCTCTATTGTCAATAGCGCTTATAAGAAAATATTATTTGTCGATAATACCATATTTACATTATTTTAAGATATTGCTTAATTTTATCAGCAATAATATAATCACATACTTTAACTCGTGTGGCTATTTGTCTTTGTATGATGACTTGAACAACAGAACCTTATGATTAGCCGAGACTAATTTATCTACTGTGATTGGCATAGCGCAGAACACTGTCACCACACAACCAATAATAAAGTCTTATTGTTAGGATAAGCAAATTCGACTTTTGTTTTAAGGCCGTAGCGCTTAAAATTCTAATTAACAACTAAGTACATTCGTCAAAAAAGGGGAAAAGAAAATGGATGAAATAAAATCCTTAATGGATCAGTCTATTGATAACATACGTGAAGAGCTGTGGGCGCTTGGCGATAGTATTTATGATAATCCGGAAGTGGCTTTGCATGAGGTATTTGCGAGTACTTTGCTTGAAGATTGGCTTGAACAGCATGGATTCAACGTAACCAGAGGCTTGGGCACGATGAGTACTGCTTTCCGTGCTACTTATGAAAATGGAGCAGGAGGGCCATCCATAGGACTGCTTTGTGAATATGATGCGCTACCTGGACTTGGGCACGCCTGCGGACATCACCTCCAAGGCCCTTGCATAATAGCCGCAGCTAATGCCATAAAAAATGCAAACATAGATAAGCCGTATAAGTTGGTAATATATGGTACCCCCGCCGAAGAAAACCTTGCCGGCAAAATAACTATGCTTGAAGAGGGCTGCTTTAGGGATATTGATGTGGCGCTTATGATGCACGGTAGCCCGACGACGACTTGCGACATTAAGTCCATGGCTAATTACCACATCGATGTTGTGTTTGAAGGTAAAAGCTCTCATGCGGCAATAAACCCGGATAAAGGACGCAGCGCACTGGATGCTCTGCTGCTTACATTCCAAGGTATAGAGTTCCTCAGGGAACATGTTCCAGAAGATTCCCGCATGCATTATACTGTGGCAGATACATATAACATTCCTGCCAATGTTGTTCCAGACAAGGCCAAAGGCAGCTTCATACTCAGGTCTTTCAATATGTACACGTTGGAAAACATATTCTCCAGATTTGAGCGCATAGTGCATGGTGCGGCAGAAATGACCGAAACTACGGCCACAATAAAGGTACAATCTCATATGGCGGCCAAAATACCGGTACTTTCATTGAACAAACTACTGATTGACTGTGCTGAAGAGATTAGCGCTCCACGCATAAGCGGTCCAAGGAAGAAACCAGGCTCAACCGACTTTGCAAACGTTATGGAAATTGTTCCCGGCTCCTGCATTCGCGTAGCATTTGTGCCTGAAAACGCAGCGTCCCATTCGCAGGAGTTTCTTGCAAACGGAAAAGCGGAAACAGGTCACAATGCAATAATATATGGTGCAAAGGTGCTTGCTAATGCAGCATATGAAATGATAAAGGATGATTCGCTTCTTGCTGAAATAAAAGATGAGTTTATTCGCAATAAGAATAAAATGAAAGAGGAGGCATAGTGGTATGTGGAAATATGTATTAAAGCGATTATTGCTGCTTATTCCCGTAATGCTTGGCACGATACTTGTGGTGTTCTTCATAATGGATCAGTCTGATGTTGACCCTGCTAAGGTGATGCTAGGCGATGCGGCTACAGAAGAAACCATAGCGCAGCTGCATGAAGAACTAGGATTGGATGATCCATTTCTTGTAAGGTATGCAAGATATGTACTGAACCTGATTAAAGGAGATATGGGTACATCCTATAACTACCATACTCCTGTTGCAAATCAGATTGCAGCAAGGCTGCCAAATACAATATTGCTTGCAGGCACCGCTGTGCTGCTTACCATAATTGTTGGTATCCCGATAGGTGTATTGGCGGCAAAAAAGCAGTATAGCTTCTTTGATAACATATCAATGGTGTTTTGCCTGTTTGGCGCTGCATCGCCTGCATTCTGGATAGGCCTTATACTCGTTCTTGTGTTTAGTCTTAAATTACCTATCCTTCCAGCATCTGGAATGGGCAAAGGCTTCATCAACTGTCTCCTATCTCTCATTCTTCCAGCTATAACGTTGAGTCTGCATGGTACGGCTACTGCTGCGAGGACTACGCGATCATCAATGCTTGATACGATACGCCAGGATTACATTGACACGGCGCGGGCTAAAGGTACTAGCGAGAAGGTGATTACTCGCAAGCATATGCTGAGAAATGCACTGATACCCGTAATTACGGCTGTTGGTCTAAACTTTGGTGTTCTGCTTGGCGGGTCAGTATTGACTGAAACGGTGTTCGCATGGCCGGGAATAGGAAGGTATGTAATAGAATCCATAAAAACGCAGGATATCCCAAGCGTATTGGGCTGCGTAGTAACCCTTTCTGTGATGTTTACGATTGTTAATGTTCTTGTTGATATTCTGTACGCCTTTGTTGATCCACGTATAAAGGCACAGTACAAGCGTGCTGGGAGGAAATAACCATGAATGAAAAGCAAACCGGCAATATAGTAACTAATGGTATAAACAGCCGCAGCTTATGGGCCGAAGCATGGCTAAGGTTCAAACGTAATCGCGTAGCTGTTGCCGGACTAATATTCGTTGCCTTTCTTATCGTCGTATCAATAGCTACCTTGGTATTGGATTTGGTTACGACCAATGAAATATACAATGCTTACGTTGTAAAGCAGAACCTTTCTCTAAAATTGGCTCCGCCGAGTGCTGAACACGTATTCGGCTGTGATGAATATGGCCGCGACATACTTTTCAGGCTTATCTGGGGTACGAGATATTCTTTGTTCATTGGTGTTGTATCCATAGCCATAGCGCTTGTAGGCGGCGGTATACTTGGTTCTATTGCCGGATTCTATGGCGGAAAAGTGGACCAAATAATTATGCGAGTGATGGATGTATTCCTTTCTATTCCTTCTATGGTTATGGCAATAGCAATCGTATCGGCCTTAGGTTCAGGCATGACGAACTTGCTCTTTTCAATAGCTGTGCCGCAGATACCACGCCTTGCAAGAATTGTCAGGGCATCTGTAATGTCTGTAAAGGATAGGGAATTTGTGGAAGCAGCGCGTTCAGTTGGCGCTGGTGATTTTGAGATAATACTCAAGTATATAATTCCAAATGCCCTCTCCCCTATCATTGTTCAGGCATCGCTGAGTGTAGGCGCTGCAATCTTGTCAATAGCAGGTCTTAGCTTCCTTGGCATAGGCGTGCAGCCACCTGCACCGGAGTGGGGTTCAATCCTTAATGCAGCCCGCACATATATGAGAGATGCTTGGCATATTTCAGTCATTCCTGGATTGATGATAATGATAACGGTACTTTCGTTGAATGTTGCAGGAGATGGACTGCGCGATGCGCTTGATCCAAAGCTGAAAAACTAAATGGAGATATCACATGAGCTTTTTAAGTATTGATAATTTAAAAGTTGACTACGTGACTGATGATGGCATTGTTCATGCACTTAACGGCGTAAGTCTTGAACTGGTGCAGGGTGAAACGCTTGGCCTTGTAGGTGAAACCGGAGCCGGCAAAACGACAATGGCCAAATGCATAATGGGAATATTGCCAAAGCGTACCGGAAAAATCAGGTCCGGAGAAATAACGTTTGAAGAAAAGAATTTGTTAAAGTGCTCCGAAAAAGAGTTGCAAAGTATTCGCGGCGCACAGATAGCCATGATATTCCAGGACCCTATGACCTCACTCAATCCTGTTCTTACGGTTGGTGAGCAGATAGCTGAAGCCGTTGAAAACCACGAGCGTTGTGGCAAGGCGCGCGCTATGGAGCGTGCTGAAGAAATGCTGGAACTTGTAGGCATACCGGCAGAGCGTGTGCATGAATATCCGCATCAGTTTTCTGGCGGCATGAAGCAGAGGGTTGTTATAGCTATTGCACTGGCATGTAATCCTAAAATGCTTATAGCGGATGAACCTACGACGGCGCTTGACGTTACCATACAGGCTCAGGTTCTGGAAATGATGCAGTCACTTAAGCGTCAGCTTAATACATCGATGCTGCTGATAACGCATGACCTTGGCGTTGTTGCCCAGAATTGCGACCGTGTTGCGGTTATATATGCCGGTGAGATAGTTGAATATGGCACAGTAATGGACGTGTTCAAACGCATGAAACACCCGTACACACAAGGTTTATTCTCTTCCATACCGCAGATAAACGCAGATGTGAAACGGCTCAACTCAATTCCGGGATTGATGCTTGATCCAACGCTTGATGTAGAAGGATGTAGGTTCTGCGACAGGTGCAAATATGCTACCGAAGAATGTCGCATCAACCATCCGGAATTAGTTGAAATCGAGTCCGGCCATTCCGTGCGGTGTTTTCAGAAGAAATAAGGAGGGCGAGCGCATATGTCACTGACTAACAATGATACATTGTTGCAAGTAAATAATCTTAAGAAGTACTTTCCTACCCCGCATGGCCTTCTTTATGCGGTGGATAATGTGAGCTTCAATATTAATAAAGGCGATACGCTTGGTGTTGTTGGCGAATCTGGCTGCGGAAAATCAACGCTTGGCCGTTCCATACTTAGATTACATGAGCCAACGGCAGGTGAAGTCATTTTCGAAGGCAAGAATATTCTTTCACTTAATCATGCTCAAATGAAGCACATGAGAAAGGACATGCAACTTATATTTCAGGATCCGTATGAATCGCTTAATCCAAGAATGACCGTAAGCCAAGCAATACAGGCACCTATGCTTATTCAGGGCATGTATAAATCAAAGGACAAAGCTGCCCTGGAAAAACGGACATTAGAAATGATGGATATGGTTGGTTTGGCTCGTAGGCTTGTAAATAGCTATCCACACGAGTTAGATGGCGGCAGGCGGCAGCGAATTGGCATTGCGCGTGCGCTTGCGCTTAAACCGAAGTTCATTGTATGTGATGAACCTGTATCGGCGCTGGATGTATCAATTCAGGCGCAGGTATTGAATCTGCTACAGGATCTCCAGGACCAGCTTGGCTTGACGTATATGTTTATTACGCATGACTTATCTGTTGTAAAACATCTTTCAACGCAGATTATGGTAATGTACCTAGGTCAGACTGTTGAAATTGGATCACCTGATCAGCTGTTCCATAACCCCTGCCATCCATATACGAAGGCATTGCTTTCGGCAATACCGATACCGGATCCGGAAATAAAGATGAAAAGGATACAGCTTAAGGGCGAAATAACATCGCCGATCAACGTTGGTCCTGGATGCAGATTTGCAAAGAGGTGCGTCTATGCAAAGCCGGAGTGCCACGAAAGATCCTGCGAAATGACTGAGGTAGAATCCGGACATAAAGTCGCCTGCTTTATGGTCAAAGACATGATGTAGTTTTATCGGTGATATTCGATTTAACTTATAAAAGAATTCAAGGAGGAAATACGAATGAAATCTCAGAAGAAGTACAGCAAAATAATTAGCTGTATACTTGCAGTAATGATGATCGTATGCATTTTTGCTGCTTGCACAAACCAGACCAATGAGCCGAGCAACACCAATAGCGGCACAGAAGCTAATGGAACATCTAGTGAGCGGAAGCAGAAGGACACGTTGATTGTTGTAAAGAGCGAAGATATATCTTCCCTTGACCCGTCAAAAATAGTTAACCAGAAGTCCTTCACTATATACTCTCAGATATTTGAGGGATTGGTAAGGTTTAATCCCGAGACCAAGGCCGTGGAGCCTTGCCTTGCAACCGAGTGGAAGCAGATAGATGATCTGAACTGGCATTTCACTCTCCGTCAGGGCGTAAAGTTCCATGATGGTTCCGAAATGACATCAGAAGACGTTGTGTACTCCTTTGAGCGTATTATGAGCAGCGGCGTCGTTTCCAGCTATGTTGACTATATCGATAAGATAGTTGCGGATGGCGATTATGCCGTTACTATAACCATTAAAATGCCTTATGCACAGATAATACAGGCACTTACCTATCCTGCTGCCGTTGTGGTATCTAAGGCTGCTGTTGAAGCAAATGAAGAGGGCTTTGCTCAGAAACCAATCGGAACTGGTCCGTATGCTTTTGTAGAGCGCTTTGAGGCCGACTCAATTACGCTTATTGCTTTCGATGATTACTGGGGAGAAAAGGCTAAGACAAAGAACCTTATATTCAAAGTTATACCCGAAGGATCCCAGCGCACTATAATGCTTGAAAACGGCGAAGCCGACATTATATGTGATGTTCCCTCTAATGATGCAGCAAGGATAGCTGCTGCTGATAACCTTAAGCTTTATAATGAGACCGGCAATAAGTACTATGCATTGATTTTCAAATGCGATTCCTCTACCCCGGTAAGCAACAAGCTTGTTCGTCAGGCGTTTGAATATGCCATAGATAAACAGGCGCTTGCCGATGCCGTTATGGCCGG
>OCHI01002244.1_pt1 | contig 11342 bp, 7 predicted proteins | sample 1538691 | NCBI WGS metagenome assembly OCHI01 (sample SAMN04571718, study PRJEB22368) | human gut metagenome | biome: human gut; material: stool | host: Homo sapiens | place: Luxembourg | collected 2012-09-21 | reverse complement strand
GATGCTGGGAACACATAAATCAAAGAAATCTTCAAAAGATCGCAGCTTAAAGAAAGTGAACAGATTTGTATAGTGATGAACAAAAAAAGAGGTGCATCGTGCATTACGACACACCTCCATTTTCACTAAAAGACAATCAATTATTTTTTAATATTTGGTTCCTCCAATCCATACCCCTTTTTCTTATTCTCACCTTTCAGCCACAAAGCAAAGAACAATGCAGCCACACCAAAGCCTGCAAATATCCACATGGGAAGTGTATAATCATAAGTCTGCATTCCATCTACTACCGGTCCTTTGCAATACTCATTCAAGACAAAACCAATCAAAGCAGGTACACCCATCAACCCCCAGTTTTGTACCCAGAAGATCAAAGCGTAAGCTGTACCCAACTGCTTTTCCGGAATAATTTTAGGAACAGAGGGCCACATAGCCGATGGCACCAAAGAAAAGCCAATCCCCAATATAATCATAATGATAGTGGCAAACCACCATACATTCAAGACAGGTAACGCAAACATTGTATGAACAAAAATCAACAGCACAGAACCGATGATCATCAGCGTAGCTCCCTTGCCTATCCGATCGTACACATTACCGAAAAGCGGAGTAAGGAACAAAGTTCCCAATGGTAACAGGCTAGGAATAGTACCCGCCAATTCCGGATCTACATTATATTTCTGCACCATCAAGTCTGTAGCATATTTCAAGAAAGGGAATACGGCAGAATAAAACAACACACACAGCAACGCAATCAGCCAAAATCCTTTATTGGTTACAATCAACCAAATATCTTTCATACGGAAAGGCTCTTCAGGTTCCGCCCCTTCTTCTTCTAAAGAAGCATCCAGTTTCTTATCATAGAAAGTATAAATAAAGAATGCTACCGTACCAATACAAAGCATAGTAAGGCACAGCAACAATGGAGCAGGAATATTAGGATGGAACACACCCTCATCATCAGTAATACCAAAGAAAGTAGCGATAGGAACCGTAACAGCCAAAGCCAGCATAGTGCCTAAACGGGCTGTCGCCATCTCCATACCCATGGCCAGAGCCATTTCTTTTCCTTTAAACCACTTCACAATAATTTTTGAGACCGTGATGCCTGCAATCTCTACACCGACACCAAATATAGCATATCCCAACGCAGCCAGTCCTACCTGGGTTTTCATTCCAAGCAAAGTGCTTCCCTCAGCAAATGTAGTAGAAATAGCATAATATTTTAACCCACAGCCCAACACCATCAAAAGGCATGCTCCCATACCAGTAAAGCGCACTCCCATCTTATCCAAAATGATACCACCGATAATAAGCATAAAGGCAAAGACATTGAACCAACCGTATGCACTGGTAAAAATACCATAATCCAGACTATCCCACAGCAGCTCCTTTTCAAGCATCGGTTTTAAGGGGGACATTACATCGGTCAAAAAATAACCGCATAGCATGGTGAAAGCCACCAACGCCAACACACTCCACCGAAGAACCTTGGAGTCATTGAGCTTTTTTTGAATTTGTTCTTTCATTCTTTTATAAGATTTTTGATTAATAGTTTTTCATGTTCAGCTTACAAAGATACAGTTTTTTAGGTAGAGAAGCCTCTTTCCATAAAAAAGTTCTATCTTTGCGTGACGATTAAATCGTTTTATTGTAGGAAATCGTCATAAAATTACTTTTTATAAACTTAACTTTATTGATCATGAAAAAAAGCAAAACATTTCTTGTTTGCGCCATGTTGAGTGGCAGCGTCTTATTTTCATCATGCATCGGTTCTTTCGGATTATGGAATAGTTTGAAAGACTGGAACCAGGGGGTAAGCAACAAGTTTGTCAACGAACTTATCTTTCTCGCTTTCCATATTGTCCCTGTTTATGAAATTGCTTATCTGGCAGACGCATTGGTTTTAAATTCCATCGAATTCTGGAGCGGTTCCAACCCTACAGCTTCTATCGGTGAAGTAAAAACAGTGCAAGGAGAAAATGGCGAATACTTGGTAAAAACCAACGAAAACGGTTATACCATTACCAAAAAAGGAGAAGACAAATCTGTAGATTTGGTCTATAACAAAGAAAACAATACATGGAATGCCGTAGCCGACGGACAGAGCTTCGAACTTGTGAAAATGAACGAAGACGGAACGGCTGTTTTGAGCCTGCAAAACGGAACCTCCATGACTGTCACTCCTGATGCACAAGGTATTGCTACCGCAAGAATAGCTACAGGAAACTCCTTGTTTTTTGCTGCAAGATAATAAACACAACATCATTTAAACACAAAGAAAAGAAGTTGCCCATGCAAACAACTTCTTTTCTTCCATAACAATACTACTATGAAGAAGCAAATCATGCTGGGCGGCCTACTCCTATTATTAGGCTCCTGTACTCCCCAAAACAAAGCGAATGACCCGAATGCAATTGACATTGCCGTAAGTCTGGAACACCTCACAGAATTAAAGACCTCCCAATTGGGAAAACAAATCCGTTATATCCCTTTGGAAACAACAGACTCATCCCTGATTGGCAACTCCTATTCCATCAAGTTATCTAAAGACCATATCTTTGTCTCTACCAACGGACGATGCCTGTCATTCAACAAGCAAACCGGAAAATATCTTGGCAGCATCGGGCACAAAGGAGAAGATCCACAAGGCTACAGCAATGCCAACTGCTTTATTCACCCCCATACCAACAATCTCTACTTTTATCGCCAACCCGACAAGTTGGTAAAATACGATACAAAAGGTAACTATCTAGGGCAAGTACACCTACCACAAAAGATTTCCCCATCCCTTTACTTTACTTTTTCCGACTCCCTTATTCTTGCTCATTATGGAGAAGGAATAGGACAACCGCAAGCAAGTGCGTTACTTTACTTCAACGAACAGGGAGAAGTAAAAGACTCATTGCCGGAATTTGCCAATCCAGGTGATCCTATGGGCATGGACCAGATATCCAGCATCAACGTATTCAAGCAATTACCCGGCAACGCCAACATAGGAGGGTTAATATATATAAATTATCAGGATGGAACAATGACTGTTCTTCCTATAGACCAGCCTTCACTTTGGCTGAACAACGGCAGCATACGTTTCAGAAAAGCGTTCAATGACACAATCTACGACATTAAAGGACACGAAGCTACTGTCCATACCACTTTCCATACCGGGCAATGGCATTTCCCGGCTGAAAAAATGGGACAAAAAGAGGATACAGACAACTACATCGTTATAACCGGTATTCTGGAAACTCCCCAACATCTCTTCTTTATATCTCTACAGGGATTATACGACAAGAGAAAACCCTTCTACGGTATTTACGACAAAGAAAAACATATTACTTATATGAATGATGCCAATGTGGGGCTGACAGATGACCTGACGCATTTCATGCCTTTCTATCCCATCACTTGTACAGAAGAAGGAGAGTATGCCGCTTTATTGGAGATAGGGAAAATAGACGAATGGATGGATAAAAATCCGGGAATTGTCCAAGAAGGAAAGCTAAGCTTTTTACAGGAAATCAATGAAGAATCCAATCCGGTTTGTGTTATAGTGGAACCTTGACAACCATAAAAGAACGCTGCTTTCCTCACGGAGAACAGCGTTCTCTTTCTTCAACACGTTGAAGATAACAGTATGCTAAATTAGTCACGACCTCCACCCAATGCCTGATAGAGATTGATTACGCCTTGCATTTCAGTAAAACGGTTAGCAACCTGAGTTAACTCCGCATTAAGCAAAGTCTGCTGAGCCGTCAAAACTTCCAGATAAGTCGTATTCCCATGTTGCATCAGCAAAGAGGTACTTTCCAAAGCTTTATTTAATGAATTTATTTGTTTATCATAATAAACTGATTTATCACGGGCCGTCTGATATTTCACCAAAGCCTCGTTCACTTCACTTCCTGCATTCAACAAAGCCTGTTGAAAACTCAGTTTGGCTTCTTCTTGCTGAGCTTTAGCTATCTTTAGCTGTGCTATGTTCGCACCTTTATTAAACAGTGGCTGGGTCAACGAAGCTACAGCCGTTGCAATGAACTTGCCCGGATTGACAATCATACTTCCTGCTGAATTAGTCCATCCCGCACTTCCACTTAAAACAATAGAAGGATAAAAGGCGGAACGAGCCTGATTTGTGGCATAGAAAGCTACTTCCAACGAACGCTCCGCACTGCGTACATCGGGACGGTTGGCAAGCATTTGCACAGGGATGCCTACCGGGAAATGTTCCTTCATCATATAAGAACTGTCCCATGTGCCCGTTCTCTCAATAGCATGAGGAGATTCAGCCAACAACAACGACAAACTGTTTTCTACCTGGTTAATTTGTTCTTTCAGATCAAGAACTGAAGTACATATAGTATAATATGTAGCTTCCATTTGTGAAACGGCAGCTTCATTTGCCAATCCGGCTTCCATCAGAGCACGGGTTGCATCTACGGTTTCTTTCCAGGACTTTTCAGTCCGGACAGAAATGGCCAGCTGATTGTCCAGCATCAGCAAGGTATAGTAAGTATTAGCTATACCGGCTATCAGCTGTGTCCGGACAGCCTGTTTATAGTCACGGCTCTGTTCCAGCAATGCTTTCGCCTGGCGTTTCGCATTACGGATGCGGCCGAAAATATCAATTTCCCAACTTGCCGCCACCGGTAAAGTATAAGTTTGTACAGCTTTTCCTTTGTCAAAACTACTTGCTGTCCCCTGAGGTGACAGAGCGAAAGAAGGCAGATAAGCCAATTTGGCTGACAGCATAGCAGCTTCCGCCTCTTTCACACGCCATTGTGCTGACTGCAAATCCGTATTGTTCCGCAAGCCTTGCTCTATCAATTCCTGAAGCCGCGGATCTGTAAAAATCTCCTGCCAGCTCAGATTGCCGATATTATCCACGGTATCAGCAACTGCCACCTCTTCCCCATACAAATTATCGGGCACTTCGGTTGCAGGTTTATATTGGGTATATATGCCGCAGCTACTCAGTGTGAGCGCTGCGACAGTCAGAGTGATGATCTGTTTTTTCATTTTTTCTCTTCGTTTTTGCTTTCGATGTGGTGTTGTCTCTCTTCTTTTGCTTCTACACATTCCTCTTGAATCTGCCAATCGGCCGCCGGCTGAAACTGAATAGGACGTACCTTTTCCTGTAAATATTGGAATACGATAAACAAAGAAGGTACAATAAACAGCAACGCCAGCGTACCGATCACCATTCCACCCACAGTACCTGTTCCCAGCGAACTGTTTCCATTAGCACCTACTCCACTGGCAACCATCAACGGGAACAGACCGAAAATCATAGTCAGTGCCGTCATCAGGATAGGACGCAAGCGGGCTTTGGCGGCAGAAAGTGCAGCGGAAGTCAGGCTCATACCTGCCTTACGACGCTCGGTAGCGTACTCGGTCAGCAAAATGGCAGTCTTAGCAAGCAAACCTATCAACATAATCAAACCGGTCTGCAAATAAATATTGTTCTCCAGTCCCATCATCTTCGCAAACAGGAAGCTACCCATCAGCCCAAACGGAACAGACAACAACACCGCAAACGGAATGAGGAAACTTTCATAAAGTGCACTTAAAATCAGATAAATCATCAAGAAACAGATAGCAAAGATGATAATGGTAGTACCTCCCTGGTCGGTCTCTTCACGGGTAATACCACCAAAGTCGTACCCAAAACCTTTGGGAAGTGCCTGTACGGCAGTTTCCTGAACGGCACGGATGGCATCACCGGTACTATACCCTTCGGCAGGCATTGCATTTACAGCAATAGAATTGAACATATTGAAACGGCTCAGCGATTCTGCCCCATAACTGCGGGTCAATGTCACAAACTGGCTGAGAGGAGCCATCTCGCCATTAGACATACGCACAAAGATATTATTCAACGAGCTTTCATCCACACGATACTTCGGATCTGCCTGAATCATAACCTTATATACTTTAGAGAAACGATTAAAATTTGAAACATACTGCCCACCATAATAGCCGGACAATGTGCTTAGCACAGCATCCGGAGTGATACCGGCACGCTTACATTTGGACGCATCCACTTCTACCGTCCATTGCGGATAACGGATATCAAAAGTAGAGTATGCCATCGCAATCTCGGGACGTTGGTTCAGAGCACCCAGATATTGTTGAGTGGTATTGAAGAAAGTGCCCACATCACCACCTTGTTTATCCTGCATATGGAGTTCCAACGCATTACCCATACCATACCCCGGAATTATACCCGGAGAAATAGCAAATATACTGGCATCCTTGATATCTGCCGTACGGCCATATACCTGTCCGATTACTGCCTGAACATCATTTTCCTTTCCTTCACGCTCATCCCAAGGTTTCAGTTTCAGAATCAACATACCAAAAGAGTTACCCTGTCCGGCTAGCAGACCATAACCTGCCACACGCTGCACATGCAGCACCTGAGGAATATCCATCATGCGCTTTTCAATACGCATCATTACGTCATTAGTCGTTTTCAATGAACTACCTGCCGCCGTGCTGACATTCACAAATACAACCCCCTGGTCTTCATCAGGCACCAAACTGGTTTTAGTTGTATTCATCAAGAAAGCCAATAGTACTACCGAGGCCGCAAGAAGTGTCCATACCATCCATTTGCGTTTGATAAAGAACAATACCCCTTTCTTATATCGTTCAATCATTGCATCGAAAGCAGCATTAAACGCTTTACGGAAACGTGCTGCAAAATTGTTTTTTTCCGTTCCATCCTCATTGATATACGGTTTCAAGAACAAAGCACACAGCGCCGGACTCAAAGTCAGTGCATTGACGGCAGAGATACCTACGGCAACCGCCATAGTCAAACCAAACTGAGTATAGAAAGTACCCGAAGTTCCACTCATAAACGAAACCGGAATAAACACAGCCATAAATACCAACGAAGAAGAGATGACCGCATTGCTAATCCCCTTCATCGCATCAATACTAGCCATATAAGAAGAACGATATCCCACATCAAAACGCGCCTGCACCGCCTCGACGACAACAATGGCATCATCCACCACCGTACCGATCACCAACACCAAAGCAAACAGGGTAATCAGGTTGATACTGAATCCTGCTATGGACATAAAAGCAAATGTACCAATCAAGGACACGATGATCCCCACCAACGGAATAATAGTAGAACGGATATCCTGCAAAAATACATATACAATTAAGATTACCAAAAAAATGGCCTCGAACAAGGTTTTTATCACCTCATGGATAGATGCATACAAAAAGTCATTGGAGCTCATGACCTGAACCATCTCCACCCCTTTGGGCAGATCCTTCCTTGCTTCTTCCAAAAAGGCATCAATATTATTGTTTACTTCTGTCGCATTCGATCCTGCCGTCTGAAAAATCATACAGGAAATACCAGGATGACCATTCATAGCCCCATGATAGGCATAGCTTTCCTCGCCCATCTCTATATCGGCAATTTCTTTCAGCTTCAACACTTCGCCATTATCCGAAGACCGGATCACAATTTCCCCAAACTCTTCCGGAGTAATCAGACGCCCTTTATACTTCATTGTATATTGATAAGTTTCATCAGAGTTTTCTCCGAATGAACCGGTAGCCGATTCAATATTCTGTTCAGCCAACACTTGGGTCACATCCGATGGAATCAATTTATACTGGGCCATCACGTCAGGCTTCATCCAGATACGCATACTATAGTCACCCCCCATAATCATCATATCACCCACACCCTGGATACGAAGAATAGCAGGTTTCAAGTTAATACTGATATAGTTGGACAAGAATTTCTCATCATACGAATCATCCGGACTATATAGTGAGAACATCTGCAAAATACTGGTCTGCCGCTTTGAGGTAGTCACACCCACCTGCGTTACTTCTGCCGGTAACTGTCCGGTTGCCTTCGATACACGGTTCTGCACATTGACCGCTGCCATATCGGGGTCTGTCCCTTGTTTAAAATACACAGTGATATCCACAACTCCGGCATTTGAAGCGGTAGAAGTCATATAAGTCATATTTTCCACACCGTTAATCGCTTCCTCCAACGGAGCGATAACACTCTTCTGAAGAGTTTCCGCACTGGCACCAAAATAAGAGGTACTTACCTGAATGGTAGGCGGAGCAATATCAGGATATTGTTCGACGGGCAAAGTGAACAGCCCGATGATACCCACTACCACTATCGAAATAGAAATAACAGCCGACAGGATGGGGCGTTCTATAAAGGTTCTTAAATTCATAGTCTTTCTTAATTCTGTTTTACTTTAATGGGAGTACCTTCACGCAGCAAACCTACGCCTTCCGCTACAATGACATCCCCCTCTTTCAATCCATCGTTCACGATATATTCCTGTCCTCCATTTACACGGGTCACACTGACAGGAGCTGATTGTGCCTTGCCGTCCACGACTTTATATACGTATGTAATATCCTGAATTTCAAAAGTGGTAGCCTGAGGAATAACCAAACTTCCTTTCATCGTAACCGGAAGAATCACATTTCCCGATGTTCCGCTATACAGCAACCCATTCTTATTCGGGAATACGGCACGCAGACTTGCGGTACCCGTATTACGGTCTACCACCCCACTGATGGTTTCAATGCGTCCCTTTTCGCCATACATAGACTTGTCATTCAATTGCAGTTCCACTTCCGGCATATTTTTCAGCGCTTCTGCTTTGGAACCATATTGACGGGTCAGAGCCAACAATTGATTTTCAGTCATCGAAAAGTAGACATACATATCCGAATTATCAGAAACCGTAGTCAACGGTTGTGGCAAACTGGCACTAACCAATGCACCTACCCGATAAGGCAATGTACCAATCACCCCGTCCGAAGGACTTTTCACTTCTGTATACGAAAGGTCATTGCGGGCACTCACCTCCTGCGCTTTCGCCTGGGCCAACTGGGCCTTGGCAGTAAGCCATGAGTTTTCTGCCGTCCTCAAATCAAATTCAGAAACTACTTTCTTTGCAAACAATTCTTTCTTGCTATCGTATGTCAACTGTGCTGTTGCCAGTCCGGCTTTCGCCGATTCCACATTGGCGACAGCTGTTTCCAATGCCGCCTTATAAGGCACTTGGTCAATAATAAATAAGACTTGCCCTTTACGCACTGCCTGTCCTTCCTCCACACAAAGCCGGGTAAGGAAACCGGAAACTTGCGGATAAATATCAATATCCTGGCGGCCACGGATCGTAGCCGAATAAGTAGTAGACAAAACTTTGTCCGACGGTGATACCTTTAATACCGCATATTCCGCCTCCATTTGTGCAACAGGCGCCTGTTTACACGACGCTGTCAAAGCAGCACAACCAACCAATACCATTAGTCGCATCCATTTTTTGTTCAATGTCATCATATTCCAATCTTTTTAAATTCGGGGCAAAGGTAGTTGGAATTTCTCATCCCCAAGCGTTCAATTCGTAGCGGCAAATGTTCAAAACAGGAACAAACAACTCATTATATCAAAAAAACATTTAAATTCGCGTCAAAATAAGAACAAGAATGGAAATTTTACACACCACTAATGAAGAGCCCTTTGTATCGGGGACCGGCCACTTTGCCGGCTGGGAGAACCGTTTGATGAAGCTAGAAGACACGGCTATCCTTTTCTGCCGGGAGGGACATGCGCATATCATGATTGATTTGCAGGAGTATGAGCTGGCGCCTAATACGCAAGTAGTTTTGCTGCCGGACACGATTGTCAAATTCACCAATATCAGCCCCGATTTCACCATCTCATATATCGCTTTCTCGCGCATATTGTTTCAAGAAGTGACGGCGCGCCTTGACCTTTCCTTCTTCCGTTTCCTCAAGGAGAACCCTTGCGTAACCCTTCCTGAGGAGCGCACGCGGAGCATCAACGGGCTTGCTTCGGGCATTGAAGACCTTTATCACGACCGGGACAACTGTTTCCGCCAGCAAATCTTGAAGAATTATATCCAGAGTTTCCTGTTGGATATCTACGACAAGACTCATCGCCTGTTTCTCATGAAACGTCCCGAAGGTATCAGCCGGCAGGAAGAGCTGTTCAAGCGGTTTATCCAGTTGGTACACAAGCATTGCACCACCCAGCGTGAAGTCTCTTTTTATGCCAACAAGTTGTTTATCACTCCCAGATACTTATCTTGTGATACAGAATGTGACAAACACCACCGCCAAAAGCATCATAGACAAGCATGTCATTCTGGAAATCAAAGTGTTATTGAAATCAACGAACTTAAGCGTGCAGGAAATATCCAATCAGCTTTGCTTTCCGGACCAGTCCTTCTTTGGGCGTTATTTCAAGAAGCATACGGGGCTGTCGCCTTTGCAGTATAGAAACCAGAATTGACTACTGCATAGTAGTGGGTGCATTACTATGTAGTAGTTGGGCAACTACTATGCGGTAAATGCTTCATTACCCTATAGTAGTTGAGAACCCTTCAATATGCGTTTATGACGGATAAAGTAAAAGGCTGCCTTCACCTCCGAAAGCAGCCTTTACCTTATTATATAGGATGAATTAATTATTCAGCCAATTTATTGTCTGAACCCAGCACGTTAATAATTTTGTGCTTGTACAGTTTTTCCATATTGTCACGAGCCGGACCTAAGTACTTACGCGGGTCGAATTCTGCCGGTTTTTCAGCAAAAGTCTGACGGATAGCAGCAGTCATAGCCAAACGAGAGTCTGAGTCAATGTTGATTTTGCAAACAGCAGACTTGGCAGCCTTGCGCAATTCTTCTTCAGGGATACCGATAGCAGCCTTCAATGCACCACCATACTTGTTGATTGTTTCAACTTCTTCCTGAGGAACTGATGAAGAACCATGAAGAACGATGGGGAATCCCGGAAGTTTTTCCATTACAGCATCCAATACTTCGAATGCCAAAGGAGGAGGAACCATACGACCTGTAGCAGGATCAATGTGGCACTGTTCCGGAGTAAATTTGTATGCACCGTGAGAAGTACCGATAGAGATAGCCAATGAGTCGCAACCTGTACGAGTAGCAAAATCAATTACTTCTTCAGGGTCAGTATAAGTATGATGATCAGAAGAAACTTCATCTTCCACACCGGCCAATACACCCAATTCACCTTCTACAGTTACATCAAACTGATGAGCGTAGTCAACCACCTTCTTAGTCAAAGCTACGTTTTCTTCGTAAGGCAGGTGAGAACCGTCGATCATTACAGAAGAGAAACCTGAGTCGATACAGCTCTTGCAAGTTTCGAAAGTATCTCCGTGGTCAAGGTGAAGAACGATTTCAGGTTTTGCACAACCTAATTCTTTTGCATATTCTACAGCACCCTGAGCCATGTAACGCAACAAAGTAGCGTTAGCATACTGACGAGCACCTTT
>OCHI01002230.1_pt1 | contig 11399 bp, 8 predicted proteins | sample 1538691 | NCBI WGS metagenome assembly OCHI01 (sample SAMN04571718, study PRJEB22368) | human gut metagenome | biome: human gut; material: stool | host: Homo sapiens | place: Luxembourg | collected 2012-09-21 | reverse complement strand
TACAAAATAAGGGTGCTTTGTTGCCTATTGACTTGAATAAAGCAAAGAAAATTGCCGTTATCGGCGAGAATGCTGTGAAGATGATGACTGTAGGCGGTGGTAGTTCTTCTTTGAAAGTTCAGCGTGAGTTGTCTCCATTAGATGGTATTAAGAAGCGTGTAGGGGATAAAGTAGAAGTCGTTTATGCTCGTGGTTACGTAGGTGATGCCCGTGGTGAATATAATGGTGTGGTAACAGGTCAGAATTTGAAAGACGACCGTACACCGGAGGAATTGATTGCCGAAGCTGTAAAGGTTGCAGAAGATGCTGATTATGTAATTTTCATCGGTGGACTGAATAAGAGTAATAATCAGGATTGTGAGGATACTGACCGTGTCGGTCTGGATTTACCCTATGGACAGGATCATGTTATTTCGGCTTTGGCAAATGCTAATAAGAATCTTGTAGTTATTAATATCTCCGGTAATGCCGTAGCTATGCCTTGGGTTGCGGAAGTTCCTTCTGTGTTGCAGGCCTGGTTTTTGGGTTCGGAAGCAGGGAGTTCCATTGCAGCTATATTGATGGGTGATGTCAATCCTTCCGGTAGACTACCTTTCACTTTCCCTGCACGTTTGGAAGATGTTCCGGCTCATAGTGTAGGTGAGTATTTCGCTGACCGTAGTAAGAAAGTAGTGGATATGAAGTATAATGAAGGCATCTTTGTAGGTTATCGTTGGACGGACAAACAGAAGAAGGTGAAACCATTGTTCCCTTTCGGGTATGGATTGTCTTATACGACATTTGTTTATAGCAGGCCTATTGCTGACAAGAAGATAATATCTGTTAATGATGAGATCAACTTTACTGTAACTGTGAAGAATACAGGTGAACGTGAAGGTCACGAAGTCGTACAGTTATATATCAGCGATAAGAAATCTTCTTTGCCTCGTCCGGTAAAGGAACTGAAAGGTTTCAAAAAAGTGAAACTGGCTCCGGGCGAAGAGAAAGATGTCACATTTACTATAGATAAAGAAGCTTTGAGTTACTTTGATGATATTCAGCATACTTGGGTAGCTGAACCGGGTAAGTTTGAGGCGATTATTGCTGCTTCGGCAGCGGATATAAAAGGTGTAGTACCTTTTGAATTAAAATAGACGTGCTGAAAGAAGATTCTTCTTTTCATTAGTTATTATCAAGGATAGAGTAGAACGATAGGGCGAGACCATGAGGTTAACGCCCTATTTTATTTTTATAATGGAGGTGAGAATATAAAGTGTATAATGTCGTAATTAATACAAAATTATTTCTTATAAAAAATTGTATTGATATCTTGTAATAGCCTTTAGAAATGTGTGTAAGGCATGTTTAATCCCTAAACTTGTATATTGATGTATGTAAAACTTGTCTATAGTGGTGGTTTGTTGTCCTTTCATATATTAAATAATTTGATATTATTTCTCTCATAAGTTTCATATATTGAAACAGTTTTGATTTTAATATTCATATATTGAAAATAAAATTTTTGAAGACTCCCTTTTTTTTGTTTTAGTAACTATTCTATTGAAGAACCACTTAAATAGTAGTCTCTTAGCTTTTTTAGTGCTTATAACAGAAATAGATACAATTTACTGTCTCCCTTATTACTCCGATATTTGCATACTGAGATTTTAGGCTATTTTCGGTTCGTTCCGGGCTGGAACACAGATTTGGCCGATGAATGATTTTAAAATAAAAATGAGAATTACATGAAGAAAATACTAGTATGCATACTATTCATATTGGGATTATTGCCAGCCGAAAGTAAGGCCCAGAAGATTGCTGTAAAAAGTAATCTTCTTTATGATGCCACTACTACTATGAATCTTGGCTTGGAAGTAGCTTTGGCGCGTAAGTGGACATTAGATATTCCGGTTAATTATAATCCATGGAAGTTTGATGATACTCGCATGAAACACTGGGGTATACAACCCGAACTTCGTTACTGGTTTTGCGAAAGTTTCAATCGTACGTTTATTGGTTTGCATGCTCACTATGTTGACTTTAATGTAGGTGGGTTACCCGACTGGCCGCTTATCAGTGAGAATATGCAGAATATGCGCTATCAGGGTCAATTGTATGGAGGTGGTGTTTCGATAGGGCACTCATGGATATTGAAGAAGCGCTGGAGTATTGAGGCCTCCCTTGGGTTGGGGTATGCACGTATTATATATGAGAAGTATCCTTGTGCAACGTGTGGCACTAAATTGAAAGATACCAGTAAGAATTATGTGGGACCTACAAAAGCAAGTGTATCACTTATCTATGTAATAAAATAAAATGAGAATGATGAAAAGAAATATGACATTCTTCACATTGGTGATGGCTGTCTTGTGCCTGAATGTAAATAGAGCTATAGCTCAGGATCGTTCTTATGAAGGAACTATCACCATAGTACCTGTGCGATTGGAGCAATTGGGAGAAACTGTCCATATAGATTTCGATATCCTGATGAAAGATGTGAAGGTGAAACCGGCGCATGGGATAGACCTTATCCCGCAGTTAGTTTCTCCTACCACTACTTACGAGCTTCCACGGGTTTCCATCAAAGGAAAGAACGAGTATCTGGTTTATGAACGCAGACTGGCAGTGATGAGTGCTAAAGCGAAGAAAAATTATAAGGCACCTTATCTGATAGAGAAAAATCAGAAGAAGAAAAGTGGGGTTATCCGTTGCAGATATACATTGCCGTATGAGCCTTGGATGGCAGATGCCGGATTGAATGTGCAGCGCGATGAGTGTGGTTGTGGCGAAAGCGCGCTGATGAATGTGGAGCATACTTTTTGATAAGGTTACGCTCGAACGTATGCTGGTGCCGTATGTGGTGACTCCTCATCTTTCGTACGTGGAGCCTAAAGTAGAGGAGATAAAGAGTCGTGATATACAGGCGGAATGTTTTCTGGACTTTGAGGTGAACAAGGTGGATATTCGTCCTGAATACATGAACAATCCTCAGGAATTGGCAAAAATCCGTGCGATGATTGATGACTTGAAGTCTGATGCCAATATAAATGTGAAGCGTCTGGATATCATAGGTTATGCTTCTCCCGAAGGAACGTTGGCTGCAAACAAACGTTTATCCGAAGGGCGTGCTATGGCATTGCGCAACTATCTGGCTGCCCGGTATGATTTCCCGCGTAATCAATACTATATCATGTTCGGTGGTGAAAACTGGGATGGATTGGTGAAGGCACTGGATACGTTTGAGATGGATTATAAAGAAGAGGTTTTGGATATCATCACGAATGTTCCTATTGAAAAAGGAAGGGAAACGAAGTTGATGCAGCTTCGTGGTGGTGTGCCCTATCGGCTTATGTTGAAGGAATTATTTCCAAGTCTGCGCGTAGCTATCTGTAAGGTGAGCTATGATGTCAGAAACTTCAATTTGGAAGAGGCGAAGGAAGTGATAAAGAAACGTCCGCAAAATCTGAGTTTGAACGAGATGTTTATGGTGGCTAATACCTATCCGAAGGGTTCACAGGAGTTTATCGATGTTTTTGAGACAGCAGTCCGCCTTTATCCGGAAAGTGAGGTTGCTGCTATGAATGCGGCTACCGCAGCCCTTTCACGCAATGACCTGATTTCTGCGGAACGCTATCTGGAAAGAGTGAAGCCGGATGACTGCCTATCTGAATATAACAATACAATGGGAGTATTATCATTAATGAAAGGAGATTATGAATCGTCGGAGAAGTATTTGAAGGTTGCAGCGCAGTCAGGGCTGGGTGTAGCCAAGGAAAATCTGGAAGAATTAGCTAAAAAGAAGGCTAATGCGGCCGAAATAGAGAAGAAGAATAAATAAAATCAGTAATAAATAAAACAGCACTAACTGATGCTGTAACAAAGAGAATAAATATATCTATTAATTTCTAATAAAATGTTTGTATTATGCTAAAGATTAAATCAATTTTAGTGTCGTTGCTGGCCATTGCGGCATTGGCAAGTTGTTCAAATGATCTCGATGATGATTCTGATGGCGGGGTGACAAAAGGTTATGATGTATGTGTCAATCAGTCTGACTAATCCTAAAACATCGGGAACACGTGCCTCTGGCGAGCAACCGTCTTTGCCGGAAGAAAGTGCAATTAAAGAACTGTATGTGATTACGTTTAACGCAAGTAAAGTAGTAGTCAAAGACGCAGATGCACTTAAGTATGCTACTGTGCTGGGAACAACTGAATTTGGAACAAATGCTGGAATTACTACTCCGAACACTCCGGTTAAGGTAAGTACGGATACCCAGTATTTACTTGTGGTTGCCAATCCGGGAACTGTGCTGCAGGCACGTCTGGATAACATTGCGAATGGTGCAACTTTTAATGATATCAACGCTCTGATAACAGTAACTACAAAGAGCGGTGAAGCTAATAATTCTTATCTTGTAGATGAGGTGGTGCACGCCAATGGTTGCGCAATGATTAATGCCGGTTTCTATGATGATAGCGATTTAGATCCTAATAACCATGCATGGAAGGCAGACTGCTTACTCGATGTATCGGGCAACATCTTTAAAGCCAGTGACTATAAAACCGAACAGGAAGCCTTAAATGCGGCAAAAAGTAAACCGGCTCAACTGGATATAGAGCGTCTTGCATCTAAACTGGAAGTTATGCTCAATGTGTTGGAAATCGGACCTTTTGAAGAAGGTACTGGTAGTTCTCTTGGTCAGTTTGAGTTCGGAAACTGGACTATTGATTATTACAACTCTTTGTTATTTCCTTTTGCACAGAAGACAAAGACAAGATCATCCCATACTACCGGGTTCTACAAGAGTAACTTCTACACGGTTGACCCGAACTTTACAAAAAACAGCGGCACCGAATACCTGACAGGCATTATAAAGAATGTACTTGATGCAAGTCGTGAACCTAAAGTAGATTGGGTTAGTGAAAGTTCGATTGCAGGTGAGAATTACAGATATTGTATCGAAAATACAATGGCTAAAGACTATCAGAAATTTGGTGCCGCCACGCGTTTGGTGATTAAAGGCAAGTATGCACCTTGGAAGGATGATGCCGATTTTACTTTAGGTGATGACTGGTATCGCCTTTCCAATGGTACTAACTCTATAAACTTTAAGAACTTTACTAAATTGAAGGATGCTTACACACCTGCTGCTGCCAAAAATGAAGATGCTAGAACCGCTTTGGAGAAACTCCTGGTGAATGCATGCGATAAGTTCTATACACAGGTAAAAACAGCACTTGGCAGTAATGATCCGGGTAGCTTTGCAGCTCTTACTCAAGATATTCTTGACAATATTAGTGCAAACGGTGGTGAATTGACTAAAGAAGATGGCTGTATCTACTGGTACCAGAATAGTCTCAACTATTACTACTATGAGATTCGTCATGATAACGCAGCTAACGATCATATGGAGTATGGAAAATATGGTGTAGTGCGTAATAACTACTACACGTTGACATTGACGAAAGTAAATGGAAACGGTACACCGTGGTATCCTGGTGATGGTCCTGAAGATCCGGAGGAGGAAGAAGACATCGACAAGCTGGGGGCTTACCTCCACTTCGAGATTAAAGTTGCTCCGTGGGTATACTGGCAAACCAATTTTGAAATTTAATATACTTTTTTTATAAAAAGAACAGGGTAGTGCGGACTGCCTGCCCTGTCTTTTTCTTTATAGAACATTTTGTGTGGTACTGGCCGCCGATAAGAGTGAAAAACGAGCCGGTGACAGGCTTCCCAAAAACAGCACTGAACCCCCTTGCGCACTCTAAATAGTATGAATAGAGAAGCGCCCCTAAAAGTGAAAGTAACCGGAGGTCATTAAACATCTCCTCTGACAATATAAACGGCAGTTGAACAACGCTGCCCCCTAAAAAGAGAAAAGATATGTTCGGAAAAACTAAGCTGTTCCTTATCATCGCCTCGATGCTGTGTATGGCCTCGTGTGACACTATACGCGAAGACTTGCCCCGGTGTGAACTTTGGCTGGAATTTGCATTCGACTATAATATGGAATATGCGGACGCATTCAACCCACAGGTGAAATCGGTGGACGTATTCGTGTTCGGTAGCGATGACAAACTGCTCTTTTCCAAAAGAGCCGAGGCTACCGCACTGATTGGCGGCAACCGTATGTCGTTGACCAATGAACTCGATTTCGGAAACTACAAAGTGTTGACCGTTGGTAGTTTGTCCGACAACTTCCATGCTTTGGACAATGCCGGGCGTGAATTGGTTCCGGGAACAACAACCCTCCGACAACTAACTGTAGCCCTGAAGCGTGCATCGGATATTGTAGACTTCGAGTTCCAGCATCTCTATTTTAGCGGTGTGGTGGAGGTGGACCATTTGCCATCCAATACCGACCACAAGGTTTACCGGGTGAATCTGATACGCAACACCAATCGGTTCAATATCGCATTGATGAAGTATGGAGAAGGCCAAAAGAACGGAACACAATATACATTTGAAATTCAGGCACCGGAAAGTGCAACCTATTCTTGGGAGAACGAACCTACACACCAAGGACCGGTTCATTACGTGCCTCATTATACAGGTCAGGGAGAAACTTCCGACGTGTTTGTATCCGCACGTCTCAACACCATGCGCCTGTTCAACAGGGATGGATGGGATTACCAGTTCATTATAAAAAATGCGGATACCGGAACCAAAATATGGAGCTACGACCTGATGAAGTTACTGAGTATTGCCCGACCGACTTCCCGTCATGACGGAACAGAACTTCCTTTCCAGGAATACCTTGACCGCCAGAGCGAATGGAATCTGATATTCACTGTCACCGAGAAGTCCGGAGGAGGAGAATTTATCCAGATCGGACTTGTGGTAGGCACTTGGATTTACTGGCTTCATGGGATTGAAATTTAAGAATGAGAAAAAGACTATTACATATTATTTGTCTGGTATCCACAATCCTTTTGTTCTCATGCAGCAGAGATGCGACTGACGAGTTGCCTGCCCTTACCCGGGCACAACTTAGCATCAACTTGGTGAACAACAGTGAGGTGGATCAACAGGAGGAGATAAACTCCATGCGGTTTATCGTATTCGGCAGCACGCCCAGTGGTGTGAGGTTGGATGTGAATAAGCACATCCTGTTGAGTACTCCGGGAACAGCTACCAATATAGATGCGCAGCTTCTCGAAGTGACTTCCAGCAATGATATTCTGGTCGTAGTTATTGCCAACGAACCACAGAGTCTCACGAGCAAACTCAATGGTATTGCCAGTCTTTGGGCGTTACAAGATATGGTCTATGATATTGCTGATATACTGAACAATGACGGGCAGATAATTTCTACGACTGGTATGCCCATGACAGGAGTGATTCGGGATATATCTATAGCACCTGATGAAACCCAAAAAGTAGAAATGGTTATCGAACGTGCCGTGGCCCGAGTAGATATATTTCTCGAAGCCATAGATGGTGGAGCGATGACCGGATATACTGCCGGTAGCACCAGTGTCACTTTGCATAACCTCTCGCATGACAGTTATTTTGTGATGGGAAACGAGGCAAATGGTACGCGCGATAATACTGAGTCTTCGAAAAATTATGGAAAAGTGAAGGGTAACGTATCACAAAGCGATTTATTAACGGGAACCTGGACAGCGGCAACCTCGGAAATGTGGGCATATTCGTCTGCTACCGGAGCTAAGAACCGGAAACTGCTCAGTTCGTTCTATGTTGCCGAGCGCACGTTCAGACCGGACTATTCCGACCGGTTGGCCGTCAGCATGACCAACATCCTGAAGGGACCTCCGGATGTTACCGGAGTAACTGGGAAGGTGATAGAGACAATAACAAAAGTTGATGATAAAGGGACCCCGGTAGCACAACCTTTTACGGAAATACGGAGGAATAATGTGTATCAGATAACGGCCCGGGTAGGGAAAATCGGTATTCAGATATTGACGATAACGGTGGAAGACTGGGGTGAAGTAAAAAACATCGATTTGAATATGGATTTATAATACATTTCACTGGATGTTTTGTTTATGTCGGAAAAGAAATTACGATGATAAAGTTTAGAAATACTATCAAGATGACTGTAATGGCGGCTATCCTTCCGTTCATTCTCTTTTCGTGTATCGGCGAAGAGATGATGCCATGTGGGAAGTTGATTGTCGTGCAACGTATCGGAGAAGGTGGAAATGCCGGAACCCGTGGTACGGTTATTTCTTCAAATACCGATCTGAAAGGGGAGACATTCGGCTTTTTTGCCTCTTTGACGCCTGCCTCATCCACTCCGGAACAATACTTCAATGCAAGTGCCGTGGTGAATCCCGACCTCACGGCAACCATATCGCCCGAACAATACTGGCCGGCACTGCTGGGTGCCAGTATGAAGTTTTTCTCGTGGTATCCCTACAGTGGAACCGGTGCACCCACTGCGAACTTCTCCAATCCTGGGCAAATGGTGCTGAATTATACGGCAAACACCGATGCCGCCAACCATGTTGATGTGCTGGCTGCTATATCGGAACCTGCATGGAGCGAAGGGGTGAGCATACATTTCTACCACACGCTGACCAAGGTTACCTTCACGTTTAAAAAGGTAGACCCGGTGCCCGATGTGGTAACCATCGAAAAGATAGAGTTCCAAAATGTGGGGAAAAGCGGGAAACTTACTATTCCCAATATACCGGCTACCACTACCGAACATAACAAGCCTGATTTCGTGTGGAACGATATCACGACGGGGAACATTTCTTCTATTCTTGCCGATAACAACACGGTGACCGAAGAAGTCGTTCTGATGGGGGACACGTTTCTTATGTTACCCACTGATGCCGACGACTTTCCTGCTACGGCCAAGATTGTTATTACTACCAATTTTGGTGAACGGGAATTCCTGCTCAAGGATATTCTCGATGCTAATCCACACTCGTGGGAGTCAGGAGAGTATATCAACTATAACCTTACGATATCAAACGAGACCTATCAACTGTCAGCCACTCCCCTTGAGTGGGACGAGAGTCCGGTAAATGTGATTTTCGACAAACAGTACTATCTTAAGTTGTCGCAGACCAAGGTGCAGACAGCCCGTAATGCTGCTACTGTTGATATAGAGGTGAAAACAAATTATGATGCAAATCCGGATACAGGCTATCCAGCGGGTGCATTGCTGGATAAGAATGGTATGGAATCGTGGGTAACGGTCAACATGACTCAAACGTCCTTTTCAGAAGGAGTGTATACTTATAATGTTAGTGTTGTGATGCCTGAGTTTGATTCGGGAGTAGGAACCGAACGGTGGACAAGATGCTATATTAATGCAGGTAATCTGCATCATCAGGTGGCTCTTCAGCAATGGGGCGGAGACGGAATATGGATGAATTATGATGTACAACTGGATAGCAGTGATGCAGGGACCGGAATCATGCAACGCCGCAAGATCGTTTTTACTTCAGGTAGTCCTGGCTGGTGGGAGTGGGAAATAACCGATGTGAATGATCCGGATGATATCTTGCTTAACCGTGAGACCATGATAGAAGCGCACGGTTCGACCGGTGGTACGGTTTTTTTCTACTTCAAGGCTAACGCAATATCCGATAAGACGGCCACGCTGACATTAAACAATACGAATGGTGATAATCCCCCTATGACAGTAACATTGACTGTACCCTAATGGAGGATATAGAAATAGATTAAGAAAGGAAATAAAAATATGCAATATAGGACTTCAATATTCAGAACGATTTTTCTTTTGTCGGCTTTGTTGGCATTGATGGGGTTTATCGGATGTGTACAAGAAGACTTTGAACCAATGCCTCCCCAAACAGGGAATGGAGTACAATTCACCTTGACGGTTCCTGATGTGGATATTCCGTCGGTGACTTCGCGCACAATGGCCGGAGCGGGGACAGCCAAGAAAGAAGACGAAATAAAGACTGTAGATGTCCTTGTATTTGATGCGTCAAAAACACCTGTGGTATTTTTGGAATGGGTTCGTGGCACGGGAGTTACACAGGATTTGGCAAATAATAACTCTACTGTGAATTTCTCTGCCGTACTTTATCCCACTACCGAATCGACATGCATCGTGGTTGTGGCAAATAGGGAACTTGACGGTATTGCGTCGGAATTCAAGAAGGGGGAAACCACTAAAGTTGAGGCGATGGAAGCACTGCTCCATACCCACACCGGCAAATGGACGGCAGACGGTTCGACGACTGGTGGTTACACACGGATTCCTATGTACGGTGAAAAGGAAATAGCGAAAATAGCTCCTTCGATGAACCCGATAACCGGCATCAATATGAAACGCATGCTGGCGCGTATTGATATTCGTAATTCTGCATCTAACTTCACAGTAGAGGAAGTTTATCTGGCCAATTACAATACCATAGGATATATTGCTCCGGCATGGGATGCAGCCGGAAAGGTTATCGATCCGGCTCCGGATGCTACGAACCTTCCGGCTGACGGTGGCAAGAAGATGGGGGAAGGGGAGGCAATTCTTTATTCCGTGGATGGAAGCACACCCTACAACGGGGAGATTTATACATTCGAAGCACCTGCTGCAGTGGATGCCGGCGGTGTGGGGCAAGACGGAGCTTCGAGCCGCAAGGATGCTGTTTGCTTGATTGTGAAGGGAAAGATTGGTAATGGTAAATCCACTTTTTACCGCGTGGATTTCACAAAAACCGGAAAGATAGGAGAGGAAGTTGAATATCTGTCTTTGAAGCGAAACTATAAATACATCATCACCGTAACGGAAGCTTCGGGCATTGGCTATGAAAGTTTCAGGGAGGCATTGGCATCTTATACAGTCATGTCCAATCTTAAGTTCCGGTTGATACATTATGACCGGGATATGGTCAAGGATGTGGTTTACAATGGGCAGTATATGCTTGGTGTGGGTGAATCGGAGGTCAGTGTGACGCAACATCAGAATAATGGTTACGCTATCAATGTTTTTACTGACAATCCCGGCGGCTGGAAGGCTACTGTTACGGAAGGTAATGATTGGCTTGGTTTCACAGGTGGAATGGCCGAGGCCTCAGGGGCTGCGAATGCAGACACGCAACTTCTATTGAGGATTCCTTATTTTAATAACGGAATTACCGGAATGACCCGTATGGCAACGGTTACGCTGACAGCGGGTCGGTTAACTTACGATATTAAAGTGACGCAGGGAGTGATAGACCCGGGAATCATTAAATTTGTAGATGCATATGGGAATGTGTTGGAAAATGGCCTTTTTTTCCCTATCAGAAATCCTGATGGAGATGAATTGCCTATTGAGCCACAGACGGTGTATGTGATGTTTTCTGTGGATAAAATCAATGTCCAGCTTTTTGGATCTGAAGATCTGTCCACGATTCAGTATCCTGCAGATGGTCTTATTCCACAATTGTACAGAGACAGCAGGAGGTCATTCACTGAAAAGGTGC
>OCHI01002214.1_pt1 | contig 11470 bp, 8 predicted proteins | sample 1538691 | NCBI WGS metagenome assembly OCHI01 (sample SAMN04571718, study PRJEB22368) | human gut metagenome | biome: human gut; material: stool | host: Homo sapiens | place: Luxembourg | collected 2012-09-21 | reverse complement strand
CCCCTCCTGCCGTCCTCAAACTGTTACCCGGTAAGCACGTCATGATGGCACATGACGAGTTTATAAAATTTTTAAGGAGGAAAATGACATGAAGAAGAGAGTACTGTCTCTGCTGATGGCAGTCATGATGCTCGTAGCCCTTGTGGTTCCGGCATCTGCCACAACAGACACAAGCGGCACTGTGACGGTGTACGTCACCTACGGAATGTTCACCGAGGGTGGTATTGGAGAACAGCCCGCCTATCGGGGAGGCATCCCTACTTCCACCAACATCAACGCAAACTTCTATATTTCGGACTACACCATCAGCATCAGTGATGTTTTCGACTGCTTGGCGGACACGCAGAGCGCCTACGCAAAGCCGACCACTACACCTTCGAGCTTCAAAACGCCCAATGTGCTGGATGCCCTTTTGGTTGCTTTTTGGCTGAACGGCACTGACATTACGGACTCCAATAAGGTAGTCGCCGGTTGGGATGCAAACCCCTTGGAAGGTAACCCTGGCGGTTATATTAACGGTGTCTATCCCCAGTATGCTACCTACGGCAATCCGTATCCCGATACCGAGACTATCAACGGCGTTGTCTATAACAAATATAGCGGCAGCGGCTGGAACATTGCCTATGGCAGTAATGCAAGCAATATCGCCGCCACGGGTACGTACAGCACCAATGTGACGCTGACAGACGGAATGATCATCGTTTTCGACTTCAGTCCCTACTGCATTTACGAGGTACAGAGCAACAACTAAATACATACAGCCGAAAAGATAAAGGGGCGGGCACACATCGCCCGCCCCTTCTTTTTATAAGTTGATTTTAAGAAAGGCAGTACACGAATTATGAAAAAACGATTGGCAAGCCTGCAAGCCGGGCTGCTGGCACTGGTGCTATTGTTCAGCCTGCTGCCGGTAAGTTCGTTTGCCACGGAACTAGATGCTGCGCCTGATTCAGTCATTACGACACAAGAGGACGCCGCCGCTGACCGCAACACAGCGGCAGAGGAAAGCGGAGAGCATACGCCCAGCGCAAGCGATGCACAGCCTGCGGCAGGGGGCACAGAGACAACTGCATCTGACTCAAGCGCAGGAACTGAGCAGGATGAGACACTTACCTCTGCGCCTTCCGACACAACTTCCGAGGCAGCAGACACGGTGGAGATACCGAACACGCAGGATGCGGCGCACGAGGATGACGTGAACCGCATGGTGGCGGTGCAGGACACCGGCTTTTCCGCAACGGATTTTTCCTTTTATGAAGTGCGGACATGGACAGGTTCGCATTATGAACGTATGCGATTGGAAAAGCCGACCCAACTCGTTGAAAATGACGGGAAATATACGCTCTATTTCCCCTATGGCGGTGCAGGCACTTATAAATGGAATGTGCGCGTGGAAGCTCCGGTAAACTATTCTGATACATTTTCTTTGTATTATATGACATTTTTGACCGGGGACGGTATTACTACTGATGAAGGTTATTCCGTAAACGCATATTCCAGCCTACATACCAAAGAAGACGCCAGCGTTGTTCAAAGCGTTGAAAGTGACATCCACCCGCATTCAACATCGGCAGCCTTAGGCGGCAACATCTACTATTCAAAGACTATAACGCTGATTTGGACGGAGAATGGGGAGAAAAAAACCTGCCTGATCGATGTGAAGCCCTACTGTGACATGGAGCTTTCCACAAATTTCAGTATCTCCGAGAAAAACGGCAGCAAGCCGGGCCCTCGTCCGCTGGAGCAGATAGATAGCACCACATATAAAACAACCTTAGTCAAAGGCAGGGAAAGTTACGCACAAATCGTCCTTATGGACTCCACGAATCGACTTCAAGTAAGCTATGGTGGCAGCATACTTGCCGACGGAGTTACTAAGACAGGCTGCACTATTCCCCTTGATACCACCGAGGCCGGTACCAAGGAATACAAAATAGAACTCAGAGACTCAAAGGGTGAAGCGGAGGCCAAAACCTATACGCTGATCGCAGAGACACTACCTCATGACTATACGCCGGAAAGCGATCCGGAAAAGACAACAAAGACATCACCGATTCCGTCAAAAATGCATAAGGTCAAAGATCAGGGTGACGCCACACTGACATTCGGCTTGACCAACGAACAAATCGAAGACATTAAAACAGCTAGAGGCCAAACATCCTACTTGTGGGCAAACAATGGTCAGGTGCTGTCGACAGAAAGCACCTGCAAAGTACCGACAGAATATAACGTCGACAAAGCCATATTTTCGCTGACTGTCACAAATACTGTTAACGGCATTGCGTGGTCCAAGAGTTTTTCCTTTCCTATAAAAATTCAGATCCCAAACAACCCCTCTGGAATTTTCTATGCCAAGATCAAGACCGACAGTACCGAACTGACTTTCGGACACACTGCCAGCGACTTGAAGGCGGTAGTCGACAACTCGAACGCCCCCACAGACCTACTTTATCAGTGGTATTCGAAGAACGGCAATAGTCTGAAGAAGATCACGGATGCCACGGCAGCTACCTATACACCGCCGACCAATGCCGTCGGTACCGTGGAGTATTGCTGCATCGCACGGGTCGCTTACGCAGAGCTGCCGACGGTCAAACCCTCCAGTATTACCGGTGAGGATCGCTGGGCAAAAATTACTGTCAAGCCACACGGATGGACAGCCGAGAGCGGCATCACTGGCCGTGGCACGGAAGATGACCCGTATATCCTGCGCCGTGCGGAGAGCTTCGCTGCCCTGCGGGATGAGGTAAACGCGGGAATTTCATACGCCGGCTCCTTCTTCAAGCTGGCGGAGGATATTACGCTGCCCGCTGATTGGACGCCCATCGGATGCCTGAAGGACGAGTCCGTCACACCCGGTGCGCTGGACTATGCGGATAAGGGCAGAAATATGAACCCATTCAGCGGTACGCTAGATGGGGACGGACATACGCTAACGATGGCGAAGGGCAGTCGGCCTCTTTTAATGTTTGCCCGCAAAGCCACGGTCAGAAACTTGAATATCCAAGGTGAGCGCATTGTCGGCAACGGTCTGCTGGAACGCTATGTCATCGACTATGGTACGGAGGGCTACTACAACAACAGCGTACCGAATACCATAACCATTGAAAACTGCCACATCGTCGGTGATACCAATATCACTGGATCCGGCTTCCTGAGCGGATATGCCTCTGGCCTGAATATCGTGATGATCGTAAACTGCTCTGTCGGCGAGGATGTGGTCATTGGCTGTGACAAGGACCAAAGCGAGGTGGGGTCTCTTGCAGGGCACTTTAACGGAAGCGTAATGAACTGCACCAGTGCCGCTACCGTATACGGCAAGTCCCGCGTCGGCGGACTGGTCGGCTACAAGGGACAGTCCATGGGCCCATGCTCTATATCAAGCAGCTCGTTTACAGGAAAAGTAATCGCCACGGGTGACTATGCGGGCGGCATCTTGGGCAGCGGATACAATCAAGGTTCTGCGCCCAACTCGCCCTGGGCCACCATCAAAGGCTGTTTTGTCACAGGAAGCATACAGGGCCGCGATGGAGTTGGCGGTATTACCGGCGGCGAGCCGGGTGTGGTCCAATGCTGGGACAATGGCATCGGCGGAATCACAGACAACGTGTTTTACGGAGAGATTCACGCTACCGGCACGAGTGTAGGGGCCATTGTGGGCACGATTCGCTCCCTGAACAAGAACACTCTAGTAGATAACAATTACTATTTGGCCGGCTGTGGCACCAGCAAGGGGATCGGCTCAATCACAACGGTCGATACGAAATATAAGCCATCTACGCTGCCTAAAGACACGGAATATATCTGCACCAGTGACGGCTACACCAACATATTCTTCAAGGATGGCGATTACAGCCGCGAGGATGACCCAGTAGGTAAGGATGCAGATAAGCTATCAAAGGCTGTTACGAATACAGTGCTGAAGGATGGCACTGTTGTTCAGTGGCTTAACACTTCGGAGAGCAGCTACCATAACTGGATGCAGGGTACGGTTGGGCCGATCCTCAGCAATAAGGCTATCGCCTATGATTTGGAGATTACCGGCGAGATTAACCAGCACTATGTCGGCGATGCTCTGAATCTGTCCGGCCTTACGCTGACGGCCAAGTGGTCTGACGGTACGACTACCAATGTACCGCTGAATGATCCCGACCTCAAGATCACCGGCTACGACGGCGGCAAGCACGGCCAGCAGACGGTGACGCTCCAGTACGGCGCGGCTAAGGTAGAGATCGTCGTCACCGTGCTGTATAAAGAGCCGGAGGACATTACCGTGACCATCACCCTGCTGGGCGACAAGGCCCACGGCGACAACGGCCAGGTACACGGACTGTCCAAGGGCGGCCTGACCGCGTGGGTCAGCGGCCACAAGGTGAAAGTGACCACCAACATGACTGTGTGGGACGCGCTGAATCAGCTGCGCGGCGTAACATGGGATAACCCCACCGGCAACTACATCAAGAGCGTGACCTACGGCGGTGTGACCATTGGCGAGTTCACCAACGGTAAGAACTCCGGCTGGATGTATACGCTGAACGGCAAGTACCCCATGCTGGGCGTCAGTGAGCAGTATCTGAAGAAGGGCGACGTCATCGTGTTCCACTACACGGATGACTACACGCTGGAGGCGGCGGACATGGGCCCCGCGCCGGAGGAGAAAAAGACCGCTGATGAGGTCATCGCCCTTATCAACGCCATCGGCGTGGTGGATCTGACCAAGGGCGATGTCATCGCCAAGGCACGCGCCGCGTATGACGCGCTTTCCGCGGCGGACAAGAAGCTGGTGACCAACTATCAGACGCTCCTGGACGCTGAGGCGGCCTACGCCAAGCTGGTGGCCGAGCTGGGCAAGAAGGCGGACAGCATCTACAAGACCACCGGCGACTATCTGGCAAAGCTGGGCACACCCGGCGTGGGCAGCATCGGCGGTGAGTGGATGGCGCTGGGGTTGGCCCGCAGTGGTCGCACTGTCCCAGAGGGCTACTATGACGCTGTGGTCAAGTATGTCAAGGACAACATCGACAGCAACGGACGGCTGGACAAGAACAAGGCCACCGAAAACGCCCGCATTATCCTGGCACTGACGGCCATCGGCAAGGATGTGACGAATGTGGGCGGCCATGACCTGCTGGCCGGGCTGAATGAGATGTCCTACCTCTCCAAGCAGGGCATCAACGGTGCGATATTCACGCTGATCGCGCTGGACAGCCACAGCTACACGCCTGCCGGCGATGTGACCCGCGACAAGCTGGTACAGGTCATTCTGGACGCGCAGATCAGCGGTGACGGCGGCTGGAGCCTGGACGGCAAGAACGCCGATGTGGACATGACCGCCATGGCTATCCAGGCACTGGCAGCCTACTACAAAAGCAACAGCAGCGCAAAGAAGGCTGTGGACAAGGGACTGAGCTGGCTCAGCTCCGTGCAGCAGAATGACGGCGGATTCACCAGCTGGGGCGCAGCCAACAGCGAATCCTGCGCGCAGGTCATCGTTGCGCTGACTGCACTGGGCATTGACCCGGCCAAGGACAGTCGGTTCATCAAGAATGGTGTCAGCGTGCTGGACGCGCTGTGCAGCTTCGCGGTGAATGGCGGCGGCTTCAAGCACCTCGCCACCGAGACAAGTGCCAACGGCATGGCGACGGAGCAGGGGTTTTATGCACTGGTGGCATATTACCGGCTACTGAACGGCCAGACCAGCCTGTATGACATGACGGATGTGAAACTGGAGGGCGTCAAGGCCGAAGAGCCGGTCGATGATACCGACAAGTCGGATGATACTGCCGACACGGAGGTCGAAGATACTTCAAGTGGCGGACAGGTGGTGCTGTGGGTAGTCATCGGCGTGGTGGCTGTCGGTGGTATTGCCGCACTGGCGGTGACCAGCAAAAAACGGCATGGCAGAGATGCGGAGTAATTCTTGAATACACCAACGCAGGGGCGCGGAAGCGTCCCTGCGTAAGGTGCTTTTGTGAGGGTTTCAACATGAAAAAGAAGTCGTTTTGTTTGCTGTTCTTAACAGCGGTGCTGCTTTTTTGCGCTGCCTGCGGTCAGACGCAGACAGAACAGCCGGAGGATACCGGCGACAAGGATCAGTACATGACCGACCCGGTGCCGGAGGGTAAACCGGCACCTGTAGAGCCGCAGGACAGCAACGTGGATGCGGACACAAAGTATACCTGCACTATATCCATCTCCTGCGAGACGATTTTGGACAATATGGATAAGTGTGCTGAGAGCAAGAAAACCCTTGTACCGGAGGACGGTATCATCCTTCCAGCCACAGAGGTAACGTTCAGCGACGGCGAGAGCGTATTCGATGTCCTTCAGCGCGTCTGTCAGGACAACGCCATCCACATGGAGTCAAACTGGACGCCCATGTACAACAGCGCGTATGTAGAGGGTATCAACAACCTCTATGAGTTTGATGTGGGAAGCCTGTCCGGGTGGATGTACAGCGTCAACGGATGGTTCCCCAACTACGGCTGTTCCCGTTACCAACTGAAGGATGGCGACGTCGTGGAGTGGCGCTATACCTGCGATCTGGGAGAAGATCTCGGCAGTGGTATGGGAGGATAATGGAGGCACCAGAATATAGAGAACGCTGATATAGGAAGCGGAGTTCCCGGAACACATTGGCCTCTGGAGCTATTCGAGAGGCCGCCTAACCATGCGACCAGACAACACAACAAAACGGACAAAAAGCCAAGGATGGCCGCAAAGGGCCATCCTTGGCTTTTTGTCCGCTTTTCATTATGCGGATACCAATTTCATTGCCGTGCCCCACCGTTTCTGCCGTTTGCGAGTTCTTCACAAATGACGAAACGGAGGGAATAAAATGCACTTCGACCATAAAGCATACGGGGAGCGGATCAAGCGGCTGCGGCGCAGCAAGGGACTCACGCAGGAGCAGCTTGCCGAGAAGCTCTGCGTCAGCAGGACCTACATAGGCAAGATTGAAAAAGGTTCTCAGGTAGGTCCCATTGAACTTGCTGCCGAGCTGGCGGTGCTTTTTGACGTGCCCTTAGAGCATCTTCTGCTGGGCAACGAATGTCCGGCAAACAATCGAAGGCAGGACCTGCAGTGGGTGATCGCGTTCTTGTCTGAGCTGGAAGCAGAACTCTGAACAGACCTATGAACCTCGGTTGCTGGCTATTACGCACATACCGATCCCATTGCTGTGGACCTTCATTTCGTCGCTGCGAATTCTTCACAAATTACGAAGCGGAGGTTAAAAAATGCACTTTCAACCAATTCAATTCGGAGAACGCATCAGAAAACTGCGCAGAAAGCAGCACCTCACGCAGGAGCAACTGGCGGCGATGCTCAATGTCAGCGTGGAACATCTCAGAAAAATCGAGCTCGGCAAGCGAGGTATATCTATCGATTTGTTGTTGGATCTATCTAATGTATTGGAGGTTTCCTCGGATTTCCTGCTCAGAGGTATCCCGCGGACTACATACTCGGTCAGAATGCTGATAGCATAGATCCGTGAACTGCTGGATCACGTTGAGTCCTCGGAGATGGATTATATTTTTCGTTTGGCATCTTTCAATTGACTTGTTCGCGGTTGTGTGGTAGTTGTGTTTGCTACCAAAACCGAAGGGAGAACACGACTATGAAAAAGTTGATACTGCTGACCATCTGTACCATCTTGCTGCTTACAGGCTGCGGGCAGGCTGCTGCGCCGGAAGTGGACACCGTTCCCGCGATAGTGCAGGAGGAGACTATCCCCACAACTGACACACAAGATGTGCCGACGGGAATAGCGGAAGTAGCTGTCGAACCAACCATATCAGAAATCCCCGCGCAGTCGCAACACGCGCCCGTTGTTGCGCCGCTGGAGGAACCCGCGGTCACTGTGCCAGCCGAGCAGCCAACAGCGGACACACCCACACAGACACCCGAACCTGCACCCAATACAGGCTTAGACACCATGCCGGAGCAGACGGCAGAGGAAGCGTCCTCTGTGCCTCCCGCCACCGGTGACATCTACTCCGTCGAGGAGGCCGTGCTTGTGGGCAACGAGTACGCCAAGGCACAGTACGGCGCGACCATCGACACCAGTATGACCACCGCTGAATCCAGCTACTACCCAGGCACAGCGGACAGTGTGGCGTGGCTGTCAAAACACGGCGGGCAAGCTGCCCTCAACGCCGCCGTCTGCGGCAACGTAGATGCCACCTTCGCCTGTCTTGCGGCGCTGGACGGTGCGGAGATTGTCAGCGCATACGCTCGGTTCAACTGCGCCGTCCACTACAACGCGGCGAGAGATGAGTACATCGTGGTGGTGCTGTACGGATGATATACACGGAGCAGCTTCTGCGTCGGTGTAAGCAAAAAATAGGGAGCCGGTCGTTCGACTGGCTCCCTATCATATTCATACCTCATTCAGTTTTACTCTCAGCGTATCGACGATCTCGTTTCTTTCCTCGTCTGTGCGCGCGGAACGGTATCGCTCCACCGCCGCGTCGCGGAGCTGCTCCGACTGCCGTGACCATACTTCAAAATCCGCTTTGCTCATTGTCCCCTTACGGACACGGGCAAAGTATTTTTTATAGGCGCGGATCTGTATCTGCCATAGCGGATCGTTCTTGGACTTCTCCTTAAAACTTGTCATAGCCCCCACGTCCCGGCAGGTCTTACCTCCCAGCTGCTCAGACGGCCTGTCGCAGTAGGTATAGCTCATTCCCGGCTTTTGTAAGAACCACCGTCCGCAGTGGGCGCATCGCTTTGGCACGAAGCCCCGCTGCAAACCTTTCATAAACTCCACATACACGAAATCCAGCAGCCCGTCAAAGTACATTCGCTCCACAATCTCCGGCTCGGTACAGTACATCCCCTTGAGCATGTACTGCGTCTTTACCTGCGGCGCATCTACCTCTCTGTCCGCGCCGAGGCTGACGCCGCTGATAAACGGCTCCAAGTGCGCCTGCAAAATGTGTTCCGCCAAGGGCAGCTTCCGCTGCCCTTTCTTCTTTTCGAAAACGGCCTTGCTGAAAAGCTCATCCAAAAACCACGCATAGCGTTCCTGTACGAAGCGGATGGCCTTGACCTGCTCCTGCATGAAGGGGATCAGCTTGCTCCTGCGCTGCAGTACAAATTCCTCGATCTCCGTTCTCAGCTCGCCGGTAAAAAGTTCCTCCACCGAAATCATCTCTATATCCTGCGCCAGATACAGATAGGTGCGGTACAGCGGCAGCCGCCCAAACCATTTCAGAGCATTGAAAAACGTTCCCAATACCGCCTCGGTATGGCTCTGGGAGATCACGCTCTCCAGCTCATCCAATGCTTCCTGAAACGGCGTGACATCCATGTTGAGGATCTCCGTCAGCACAAATCCGTATGGCAGCGGGTACACCTTCTCCTCCACCCAGTATCCCGCCGCACCAAACTCGACGCGTGTGTTGGTGTACATCCTGTCCATATCGAACATATCTTTTCCCAATATTCCCACGGCGCGTCCCTCCTGCGATTGATAATCTATTTCGAATAATAGTGTATCTGCTAATATAGTAAATTATCTATTGCTAAATGTCAAGGGAAATGGTACCATCGCAGCACTCGAATATTCACAGACGATATAGATTAGCAAAGGAGGACTGCTATGACATCAAGAAAAACTCTTTCTACCATCGACGCGGACACGCTGCTGTCCACTACATTGCCGCCCACACGGTTCATCATAGACCGGCTGCTGCCGCAGGGGTTACACATCCTTGCCGGAGCGCCGAAGGTGGGCAAATCGTGGCTGGCTCTATGGCTGTGTCTGCAAGTGGCGCAGGGAACAAGCGTGTGGGACTTCCCGACCCATAGAGGCACTGTGCTCTACCTCTGCCTGGAGGACAGCCTCACCCGTATCCAAAGCCGCCTGTTTCAGATCACCGACGACGCGCCGGAGGCACTGCACTTCGCCACCATCGCCGCAGGCATCGGCGAGGGACTGGAGGAGCAGCTCACCAACTTTCTTACGCAGCACCCCGACACCTCGCTGGTGGTCATCGACACATTACAGCGCATCCGCACCGGCAGCGACAGCGGCAATCCCTACGCCAACGACTACCGTGACATCTCTGTATTGAAAGCGTTGGCGGACAAGCACCACATCGCCATCCTGCTCATTCACCACCTCCGTAAGATGAACGATGACGACCCCATGAACATGATCTCCGGCACAACGGGCATCAGCGGAGCGACAGACAGCAACTTCGTGCTGAAGGAACGCAGGCGCGGCAGCGGCGAAGCCACCCTGTACTGCACCGGACGGGACATAGAATACCGCGAGCTGCCGCTGGTATTCGATAAGAGTGGCTACACATGGCGGCTGACAGAGCCGGTGGAGGGGGAACGCACTTCCATCGACCCGGAGGCAATTTCCCTCTCTGCCTTTCTGCGGGGGCTGGGCAGCTTTGAGGGAACGGCTACGGAGTTGAGTGCGCGGCTGGAAGCAAAGACAGGGGAGAGGCTAACGCCCAGTGTGCTGTCCAAGCGGCTGGTGAAGTACGCGGAGATACTGGAGCAGAACGGTATCCGCGTGGTCAGCGAACGCACACGGACGGCGCGGACACTGAGTATCCTTTGCCTTCCGTGTGACGGGAGTGACGGCAGTGACGGGAAAAGCTGATATGGTGTCTGTGTTGGATTTGCCGTCACACCTGTCACAGCCGTCACGGAGCGAAAATGTACCGATTTTTGGCAGAGGCACACGATGCTATTTTGCTCCGGAAAATCACGATTTGGGAGCAAACCCAGGGAAGGAAAAGAGGAATTCACAGTCCCACTGCGCCTCGCGCCAGTTGCCCGCCGTGTTGCCGCCTGTGGGCCGTTGTGTGGCCTCGCAGGGCGGAGGTGGGGTACGGATACCCGCCCGGCCTATTTGGGCGCGTGTTGGGGAGCTTTTCGGTGCGCCGAAAGCGAAGCAGGAGAAAGGGGCGGCGTCGTGGACGCCCCCGTCCCGGTCACTTCTGCCCACAGTGCGGGCAGTTGCGCCGTTCCACCAGCGGCGTCGTAGAAGGGGATTTTCGGCGGGCGGCGGGGTCGAGAACAGAAATGATCCCGCAATTACGGGAAAAGCTGCGGGGTCGCGGCAAAATTTCAAGGAGGAAAATGAAATGACAAATAACAAGGAAAAGTACGCTTTTTGGCTTACGCCGGAAGCGAAGAAAATGATAGAAATAAACGCACCGCTGGCCAACTGCGGCAGCCAAAGTGAGTTCGTGGAAAAGGCCGTTCGGTTCTATGACGGCTACCTGAAGGTGCAGAACGCCGGAGCGTTCCTGCCCCACGCAGTGTCTGACGTGCTGGAAGGTTCGCTGGGCGTGTTCGCAAACCGTATGGCCAAGCTGCTGTTCAACCTGACCGTGGAGCACAACATCACCAACCACCTGCTGGCGGCAGACGTGGACATGACACGCGAGGAGTACAACAAGCTGCGCGGCGGCAGCGTCCGCGAGGTCACCAGCACACGCGG
>OCHI01002201.1_pt1 | contig 11549 bp, 10 predicted proteins | sample 1538691 | NCBI WGS metagenome assembly OCHI01 (sample SAMN04571718, study PRJEB22368) | human gut metagenome | biome: human gut; material: stool | host: Homo sapiens | place: Luxembourg | collected 2012-09-21 | reverse complement strand
CCAGCGGTAATCTGTACTGCCGCTCCGCCGTGGAAAAATGGCTGCTTGCGGCGCAGGCTACTCTGTCCGCAAAGCCGCCGTCTATAAGCATGGAACCTATCAGCATTCCTTCGGCCATTGTGGAACACGCGCCGTAAAGCCCAAGGAACGGTATTTCAAGCTCCCTTGCCGCAAAGTTGGCCGATATTATCTGGTTCAGCAGATCTCCGCCCAGCAATATGTCCACCTGCATTGGCGTGAGGCCGCCCTTTTCAAGGGCCGTACGCACCGCATGTTCAAACATTTTTCTTTCGGCCTTTTCCCATGTATCCTCGCCCCAGGTGTCGTCCTCAAGGGCAATGTCGAAATAGCTGCCGAGCGGGCCTTTCGCTTCCACGTCGCCAACTATCGTTCCGCCGGAAATGATGCGCGGCGGGTCGGCAAAGAAAACGGTCGATTTGCCTTTGCATTTTGTACGCATACGCCGTTCCCCCGTTAAAAACGCCCCGTTATAAGGCAGGTTATTATGCCCACTATAACGCTTGCGCTTATTCCGTAAACAAGCACCGGCCCCGCTATCGAAAAAAGCTTGGCGCCAAGGCCAAGCACATAGCCTTCTGCTTGTGTCAAGATAGGGACGAGGGAAATTTTTGCCCTATTTTACTGGGTTTTTGGCTCCTCAAATTTCTAAAAAAATCGGCTTTTTTCGCAAAACTGCTGTGATAATAGGGATAATTGCTGTGATAATAGGGATTTTGGCAGATAACAACATCCCCGTTCGAGAGCAATTTGGGGCCATCTTTGCTAAACAGCATTGTGCTTCATGGGATGTGAAATGCTCTCTGGCAAAAGGAGCCTTTCAAATGCATCTACGTTGCGAAACTCAATTTCGACCCTCCCGTTCTCAAAAACACGCACCTGATCCACAAGCCGGGCAATCACTTCCGGACGATATTCTGACAGAGCCAGAATATCCTTTACGCTCTGCGTGGTGTTGCAGGCTGCGTCATACCGTTTGTTCCAATCCTCCAGTTCCTTCCTCAGATCCTTGATTTGGATCTGCAATCGTTCACATTCCATCTGATTCGTTTGCTGGATCTCTTTGAACCGGTCTTTGGTGTATTTGCCTGCACGGTACTCCTCATATAGAAATCCCTTTGTGCTGTTGATGTGCCCCAACCTCATATCAGCAATGCGGATCTGGCTCTTTATCTGCTCACGCTTGGAGCTGTCCAGATTTTTGATATAATCTGATTTTGAAAGCAGCAATTTGGCATGCAGCTTTACCACCTGCAGCGCATTAGACTGCAATGCGTCTACATTCTCATGCAAGGATTCACATCCGGGGCTATGCTCAAAACGCGCCCGCACACAGAACAGATGAACCTGTTTCCCGTGAGAGCGCTGCAGTTTTCGGCCGCAGTACCCACAGACGAACAGATTTTGTGAACGGTTTCCGGCAGTGTTGTTATTTACAGTCCGTATCCGCGATTTCAGCGCACTGATCGCCTGCTGATAGGTTTCAGGCGAAATGATAGCCTCATGCGTTCCCTCAACAACGACCCAATCCTCTCTCGGGAGGCTTCGCATTTTATTCGAGCGGATACCCACAGTTTCTCTGGTTCCGCTTATCATCTTCCCGGTATATCTTTCATCGTTCAGAATCTTTCGAACCGTTCCGCCAAGCCACAGCGATTCGCTTTCAAGAACCCGCCCATTGTAGCGCTCTCCGTTCTGCCTTTTATGCTCCGCCGGGGATGGTATCTTTCGTGCATTGAGACGTTTAGCAATTTCCATCGTACTCAAACCTTCAATGCACCATTCAAAGATTCTTTCTATCGTTGTACGGACATCTTCATCCACTAAAAGCTTGTGCTTGTCCGATGGATCCAACCGATAGCCATAGAAGGCTTGACCACCCCAGTACAAGCCTCTACGGTTGCGGGTTTTTACGGCACTTCGGATTTTCAGGGAAAGATCCTTGCTGTACATCCCATTTACAAGGTTTCTCAGTGCAAGTTCCATGCCTCCGGTCGTTCCGATGTAATCATTGCTGTCAAAGGCATCGCCGACCGAAATAAACCTCGTGCCAAAGAGCGGAAGAATCAATTCGAGGTACGCTCCTACCTCCAAATACTCACGGCCGAAGCGGGATAGATCCTTCACAATAATGCAATGGAGATCTCCTCTGCGAACCAGTTCCATCATGCGCTTGAAATTCGGTCGCTCAAAGCTGGTTCCGCTATAACCGTCATCACAGAATTCCGTAATGCGATAAGAGAGCAGATCATGAGTCTGCTCGATATAGCTTTGAAGGATCTTCCGCTGATTGGTAACACTGTTGCTCTCGCTCTTATCCGTTGATGAGCGAAGATCTCCGTCTTCGACAGAAAGGCGAATATACATGGCAAGCGTCTTTTCAGGCATAGCGCTGTGCCTCCTTCTGCCAAAGAGCCGCGTTGAGGAGAAGCTCTTCCATTTCGTCCCGATACTTCAGCTTCACTTCATAGTGACCGTCGTTGAACAGTACTACCTCGTCAATTAGGGCGTCCACCATTGCAGCGTCCAGCTCTGTGCGATTGCCATACTCTTTGATGAGCTCCGTCCAGTAGATACTCCCTTTATACTCGGGAGAATACTTCTGCGCCTCTTTTTCAAGCTCATGGGCAAAAATCCTAAGCTCATCCGCCTTGGTTGCGCACGCATTCGCTTCAGCGATATATTCCTGCTCGGAAAGGATGCCTTCTTTGAAGCTCCTGTAGAGCGTGGCTTTCCGCTCACCGTACAGGTCTATCCTTGCCATAACACTTCGAATCTGCTCTTGAAAAATTCTATATCGGCTTTTATTTTTCTCTCGTTGATTTAAGGATGCAACGATTGCCTGTGCATCGGTAAACAGCTGCATTTGAACTTTTATCAAGCGTAGAACGGACGATTCCAGTTCTTCTTTCTTCACCGCCTTTTTGGGGCAGTAGGACGAATTGTAGTTTTCATGCAGAGTGCAGTAATACCACCATGTCGTCTTTCCATTGTTCTTCTTGGCACGCAGAAACATTGCCTTCCCGCATTCCCCGCAGCGCAGGTGTCCCTTAAAAATACTCGCCTGCTTGCTTTTACAGTTGTACTTTGTCGCTGCTCCTGCCGTGTGCTTTAGGTCATCGAAATATTTTTGCACGCAATCAAAGAGCCCTTCCGAAACGATTGGCTCGTGAGTGCCCTTTGTAATGATCCAATCTTCTTTGGGGACTGCCTTGCTTTTTTTCTCCCCCGAGCTATAGAAGTCTGAGCGGTATTTCCCGCCGATTGTCCATCCGAGATATGTCCTGTCAATCAGGATTTTTCTCACGGTCTGTTGATACCAGAGAGAATTCTTGAATTTATCACTCTTTACCAGACCGAGGTTGAAATTATGACGACCGGGGGAAGGAATTCCTCTATCATTCATTGTGACGGCTGCATAATGCAGAGTGCAGCCCTCGGCAACCATCTCAAACAGCTCCCTTACGATGGGCGCTGCTTCAGGGTCTATGACAAGATGATGTTTATCCATCGGATCCCTTAAATACCCATACGGCGCCTTGCTGCCCACGTATTTCCCCTGCTTCTGCATGGATTCCATCACGGAGCATATCTTCTTTGACACATCTTTTGCGTAACGTTCATTTAGAAGGTTCTTTATCTGCACAGAAATATCTGCCTGCTTATATAGCGAATCGAATCTATCCGTAATAGAAATGAAGCGCACATTCAGATACGGGAATACCATCTCAATAAACTCGCCGGACTCAAGATGATTTCGGCCAAGGCGCGACAGGTCTTTTACAATGACGCAATTTACTTTCCCGTCCCGGATATCGTTCATCATGCGGGAAAACTCCGGGCGTTGAAAATCCGTCCCGGATACATCGTCATCGCAATACACATCAAATACGCTGATATCCGGATCCTCGCCTGCAAAATCCCGAAGAAGCTGAATTTGGTTGCCAATGGTGTCAGCTTCTCTTTTTCGTTCATCTTCAACCGAGATACGGGCATACAAAGCCGCGGAATATTCCGACTTTGGTGTAGGTGGTGATTTCACCGGAGTCGCTATGCTTTTTCTGCTCGTTCTTGCCATTTCAAACCACCGCCTTATCGCTATCCGCAACATTGCTGTAGCTTTCCTGAACCTGTGCCAACATCTCGGCATAGTCCTGCGCATGCGCAAACTCAATCTCCAAGGTCTTGTCTTCATACACGCGGATCTGTTCCATACATTCAACAGCAACAGCTCTTGTAAGCGATGGAATATTTTGATGGGCAATCAGGTCTTGGACCCATTGGCTCCGTCGGCCCGATTTGTCAAGTTCCAAATTGAGTTCACGCTGAACTTGTTCTTTCGCGATCAGCGCATCCGTGATTTTAGAATCGTACTGTGCCCGTATTTCAAGAAAATCCTCTTTCGGGATAATATCCTCCTTGAAGTCTTCATATAAAGAAGCTTTCAGCTTCCTGTACTTTATTTCTTCCATCTCAGCTTTTTCCATTCGCTCCTGAGCCTTGCGTGCGCGGATATGCTGAAGCGGCGCGTCCTGGATCGCCTTTAAGCACTCATCCATCTGAACAACCATGGAGATATGCTTCTGCAGCAACGCAAGCACCGCATCCAGAAGCTGCTGTTCCGGAATCGCATGACTTGTGCAAGCTCCACTGTTTTTATAAGCGCTGCAAGCATAGCATATTTGCTTATTCGCTGCGGAAGCGGTAATCGTCCGGCGAACCATGGGGCTTCCGCAATCTGCGCAGAAAAGCATCCCTGCAAGGGGAAACACAACGTTTTTCCCGGGAGAGACACGCGTATCCATCTTCAGCAAGCGTTGAACAAGGTCAAACGTTTTCTCACTGACAATTGCCTCAAAGGCTTGCTCAACCACGACCCATTTCTCCGGCGGGTTTACAACCACTGTTTTGATTTTGTAATTTGGCCTTGTGCGAACGCCCTGTATCATCGTCCCTGTATACACACGGTTTGACAATATGCGTCCTACGCCGACAGCGGTCCATTCGACTTTCGCATGCTTCTGAAAGCTACACTTGAGTCTGCTTCCCATGCTTCTCTTATATTCCAGCGGTGCCAGAACTCTTTGTTCTGTCAGGCGTTTAGCGATTGCCGCTTGGCTCATCCCTTCAATTTTCCAGCGAAAAATATCCTGAATGATGCCTGCTGCATAGGAATCGACCTCCAATTTGGTATGGTCATCTTCGGATTTCATATAACCGTAGGGCGCAAAGGCACCGAGATATTCTCCATTTTTACGCCGAACCTGAAATTGACTCCGAATTTTCATGGAAATATCGCGGCAATAGTTGTCGTTCATCAGGTTTTTTAGCGTGATGCTGAAATCATCTGAGTAATCGCGCGTCACCGTATCAACGTTGTCGTTGATCGCTATCAAGCGTACGCCGTAAAAAGGAAAAAGACGGTCGATATACTTTCCGGCATTGATGTACTCTCGGCCGAAGCGGGACAAATCCTTCACAACGACGCAATTGACCGTCCCAGCCTTGATGTCATTCATCATAAGCTGGAACGCAGGTCGGTCATAGTTAGTCCCAGTATATCCATCGTCTATACGAACGGATACAATATTTATTTCGGGTTTATCCTGTAAATAATCGAGAATGAGCTGTTTCTGATTGGTAATGCTGTTGCTTTCGTTTTTTCTTCCGTCAGAAGCATCTTCGTCTTCTTTGGAGAGGCGTACATATATAGCGGCGTTATAGTTCGTAAGCTCTGACATAATCTCACTCCTTTGATATACTTGTCAGGTTCACCGACAATTATCTCCGGATGAGTATCAGACTGAATCCTTGTTTATTTTAACATGTCGCAGCTGATAAGTCTACCGGTTTTGCCGAAAACCATAACTTTCCAGACCTCATACCGTTTGCAGCATATCGATCATATTCTGCTGAAACGATGGTCCGTTTTCCTTGTACACAACCTTTATCGCAACATCCCCTATCCGAAAGCAGTAGGGATTCTGTATTTGGCGCATGAATTCAGCTACTCGCTCCGGAACAGGTTTTGTTTCATCAATCGTAACCTGATTCAGGTCGATCAAGTCGTTTTTATCTATGGAACGGACATCCACGGCTCGAAGCTGTTCCAACCTTTCGTTTATCCTTAAACTATCCACAACAGGAACTCCTTTCCTAAACTCTAACTCCATTTTTGACCAATTGAATAGGTTTTATTCCTTCAAACGATGCAGTCACCCTCCGCCCGTGGCGAACGGGTCCATGGAAGTCTCATCCCCCCGCCTTCATTATGGCCGGGCCGCGAATTACGGAAGTATCATTATTGCCCCTGGCGGATCATCGCGCATACGGTTGCCGTCCGTATTTATGTGCTCTTGGCTTTGGCCTGCCAAACCAAATGGATAGCCGCTTGCCGCCAGAGGAACGAGAGGGCGCCGCTATGCGATTTTCAAGGTTCATTGAAAACGGGATTGCCTTCATAAAGTAAAAACACTCGAAAAGCGCAAAATCTAATGCTCTGAGAAAAAATTAAGGCTCCGGCAAAGCACCGGAGCCTTTGTCTAAATTCTGAACTCCGAAATATGCAGAACAATATGCAGCATAATGTATTGCCTACAATCCTCGTCGAGATTACCGGCATAACTGCTCAGCCGGTTAATCAGAGGCATATATAGAGCAAGCAGGGAATCCAACGCTTCCCGGTCTTCGCATACAGCAGCTTCCAGAAGCAGTCTAAATTCATTATCGGTCATTTTTTCGCTCCTTTATAAGGCGCTCTCTTAAACGCTTTATTGCAAGGGAGCGCTGGTTGTATACATGCTGTACAGAGCAGTGGAGCTTTGCTGCAATTTCAGATGGTGTAAGCTCTTCGACAAAAAGCATTTCCAGTATACGTCTGCGCATCAGCGGAAGTCCCCGGAATGCCTCAGCCAAACGCTGTTCCTCGAAATCAAAGCTATCCGGCGTAACACCAGCAGATAATAGCGCCGTATCCACAATTGCAACATCAGCTTCTTCAAGGGGTACGGTTTGTAATTGCTTTTTTTCAGCACGCAGATAGTTCTTCTGTGCATGTTCTGCAGTTATGACGATCCATCTTGTGAATCGGCCACGCAGTTCATCCCTTCCGTCCGTGGGTGACATTTTTTACGCCTCCTTTGGCGCACGCCACCCCGGCAAAAGAGATCAAAACACGCCACGATGGCATGCTATGATCTGTAAGATATGGGGTTAAATCAGGAATTTGAGCGGAATCGCAGCGCATCAACGCATCAAAACCACCTCATCCCTGTATAAGCGAGGGTTGTCTGTCCATAAAAACACCCACCCGTTGACAGTTTTTATAAACTGTACAAAACGGATGGGTGCTTGGCGGGGCTCAACAGCTCCACCTCTGAAGTCATATTTTTACGGTGAAAGGACCTGCTTGTTTGCAGGCAGAAAAGTCTCAAAATAATCTCAACTACGGTCACAAAAACGGATAAAAGCCGCAGTTCATGTTCTGCATGATGTAAAAAGCGTCTTCACTTCCTGCATATGCTCATCTGTGAGATACGGCTCTGCCTGCCTGAAATAAATCTGTGACAGGGTCTTGCTGCCGGACATAAGCATTGCTTTTATGAGATAGTAATGGACTTCCGACTCATACATATCGATGGACAGCAAATCCATGGATAGTTCCTGTACGCGAAGGTAGTTCTTTTCTCTATAAAGCATAGAGAGATACCGTTTCATGTAGTGCAGAAACTTGTTTTGGTAATACAGCGTTTTGGGCATTAGCCAGTGGTAAAAGTCGTACCGCGGAAGGAGACTTCCGCGGTAGAGTCCAATAACGCTCTCATACAGCGCCTGTAAAATCGCCGGGTCGGAAGAATTATCGATCCGTTTGCATGCATCGTCGAAGCGCTCAACATCAGTAAAAATCGTGTAATTAGGGTTTAACGTAAATGTCCCGTGCGACGCCTGAATCAAATCGCGGAGCATGCAGGCAAGCGTCTTGCGAAGGCGGTATACGACATTCTTAATCGAATTGTACGGATTTCCCATGTCTGTACTTTCCCATATGACGTCTGTAAGCAGCCGCAGAGGATGTTCTCTTTTGCGGTTTAAGAGCAGAAATGTCAGGAGCACATATCCAGACTCATTTGTAAATGAATCATCTTTCAAAACATCGGTTGAAGAAATGATTTCCAGTTTCCCAAACAGATTTGCCTGAATGATTGTTGGTTGTTTTATACTCGCATAGCGCCGTTCTCTCCACTCCTGCAGCAGTATTTCATTCAACTCCACAACGACGCAAAGGATAACAAGTCGTAAAAACCCCGGATCTTCCACATTACGTTTCGGATTATCCACGCCGAGAAAACCGGCATTGAGCCTTTTTTGAAACGGAACCGCTAGAAGCGAATTCACACTTCGTTTCCCCAAGTAGCTGTATTCTTCTAGGAATTCAGTTTTAATCCGCTCCAGATCCGTTATAATGATCGGCGTATCGCTCTTTAGTGCGCAAAGCCAGCGCGGAAACATTTCGAACGGCATAAATTGCAGATTGTCAATTTCGGGCGTTACTCCAGGGGCACAGCACTCATATGTATTGACTCCGATACCCAACTCATCGTCCACTTCAATGACATACGCTCTGTCAGCGCCGTAGAACATAAGCGCACCCTGCAGTGCCAGTTCGATTTTTTCTTTTGGGTTCGTATTGTTGCGCAGTTTGGTTTCCAAATCGCTCAGAATGCGCAAATAATCGCAGCCATTACCGTCTACATTCAGTCTGCAGATTCCTTCCTTTCTATCACCGTTCATCATAGTGTTCACCTCCTATTTGGATGATACATCCCCAGATAAAACGCAAAGCTGCCCAGTAAGAACCGGACAGCCTTTCGCTCTCGTTGACCGTGCAGATATAGACTGTACGGTGCAGAATATTCATTTGTGTTGACCTAGTGCCTGCTAAGCAGAAATCGCTGCCTCCAGGGAAAGGCATTCACAACTCAATGCTCGTCATGAGCTTTTTCGATGATGTCAACCAACTGCCTCAGCAGATCGCAGGTGAGTATCTTTGTTTTCACAGGGAATTTATCAATACGCTCATAAAGGTCGCGCATGATGACCTGCTCCTTATAGTCATAGGAATCCAACAAAAGCTGATCCACTGTGGTGTGCAGCATGTTTGCCACTGAAACCAGCAGCTCAATGCTGATTCCGCCCTTGCCATTTTCGATTTTGCCGAGGTGGCTGTTCGTGCAATTCAGCCGTTCAGCGAACTCCTCCTGCGTCATTCCAAGGTTCTGACGCATCGCTTTTATGCGTCTTCCAAGAGCTACTTTGTCCACCAGCATCGTCTCCTTCTATATTATTATTTTACAAAAAAGAGGCGTGCTGTTGAAGTTACTATAAATCCATTATCCACCTTAATAATGCGTATTTACGCCTTGAAGTGGTTTTGTATTCATCAAAACAACAGAAAAGTAGATTCACAGTTTTGTAAGTTCTTAAAAGTCAACCATCAAACAACTCCAGATTACTGATCATTGCCGCAATGTCCACGTTCAAATCTTCCTGCATTTGTATAGATGGTGTTTCAACGCCTCCGGCAAGCAACTGACCGTTTGCGATTCGCTCGTCAATAATGGATCGAATCATTTGCTCAAGCGCCTCACGCCTTATCCCGCCGTCAATTTTAACACTTACTGGCGCAGGTTCAGCAAGCTCGGGATGTGCAGCAATATATGCATTCAGTGCGGCTATGACAACTGCGCTTTTTCGGTTTCCAAGACGCTCTAAAAGCTCTCCTGCCTGCACCTGTTCTCGCGTTTCCGAACCGAACTGCAGCGAAAAACGGTATTTCCCATCCCGCTTCACAACGGAACCCTCATTATTGTACCGCGCGCATGGCCATCTGTCCTCGCGCAAGCATCTCATAACCGATCGCGTTTGCCTTTGGATCCTCGATGAAGGTAGCTTTCGCCACAAGCGGGGTATGCTCAATCAACGGTCTGAACAGGACACTTCCGCCTCCAATAAAGATGGCGGGATTGGTACGCAAATCCACCTGAAGCTCACGCAGCTTGTCCAAAATATCTTTTGCGTGCAGCTGAGCCGCATCACGAATCGCCTTTTTTACCGCATCTGGCAGTATCGTTTCCTGCCCCTGCAGCACTGCACAGATATGCTCGTCTTCAATGCGCATGTCGTGCTGCGCGCTGATTTTGCCAATGATATCATTGTTCATGGTGATGACTCCGCTCTCCAAACTGCGGCAGAATTGCAGATCCGGCTTTCCGTTGCGAAGGAGAAGCACATCGGTAGTATATCCGCCGATATCCACGATAAACATCCGCAGCGTTTTCAATAGCTGTCCGCTTTGAGGAACAACAGCGGCATACGCCTGCGGATACACAAAGACATTTCGGATCACAATGCTCATAGGACGGTTGTTGTAAGCAAAATTCACTGTTCCAAACCGCCTGAAATACTGCGCGAAGCGTTCTCTCAGCATCCCGTAGTGTTCCGGCGGCAAGCCAACCGCAAGGTCGATCTGCTCAAACGCCGTATTGGCACCGGCAGCGGAAAGCTCCTTAGCAATGGCAAAGAGCGACAGGATAAAGTATCGATCATCTCTGGTCTTGTCTCTCATATAGGGCAAGCGCTGCCCGGTGAGCGACCAGTATTTCCCGTTGTACTCCAGAACCTCCTCTGCCATAGGCGGTTTTACGGTGTGTTCTGTCAGCCCGGAAATGAAAGAGAAATGCGGGGTTTTAACGGCATAATTTCCATGATCAATGGCGATCAACATAAGAGTACCTCCCATTTTAGTTTATCTAATTACACGGTTTAGCATGCGTATTTACAGCAGAAATACGCATTGAGTCAATAAATACGCGCGAAACGAAGGATCAGGCTTCTGGCTCTCCGTGGGGAAAAAGTCTCTGTTTCTCTCTTGGAAGAACACGATTCGACGCATTTACATCATTTCTTCCATAAAAGAAACTATTGATATTTCCAGCTGCTTGTGCTATGATAAAAGAAAACTCCGGAGGTGACCTGCCATGATCGTGCGTGAACGATATATGCGGCTGATCCGTGATTTTATGGATAAGCCTGTGATTAAAATCATAACAGGAATGCGGCGGAGCGGCAAAAGTGCTCTCTTGGAGCTTACGCGTCAGGAGCTGCTCGACCGCGGTGTTGACAGGAAGAACATCATTTTCATCAACTTTGAATCCTTGCGCTATGAGGCGCTCAGGGACTATAAGGCGCTGTACGCAGAGATTATCAAAATCGCGGGACAGACAGAGGGACGGATCTACGTCCTCCTCGATGAAATCCAAGAAGTGAACGCTTGGGAGCAGGTCATAAATTCTCTCCGCGTAGATCTTGACTGCGATATCTATGTAACAGGCTCAAACGCAAAGCTCCTCTCCGGGGAACTCGCCACGCTGTTGGCTGGGCGGTATGTGGAGATACAGGTCTATCCGCTGGATTTTGAAGAATATCTGGCATTCGCAGCAGAGAATGAGGACGAGGCAAATCTCTCGAAGCGG
>OCHI01002191.1_pt1 | contig 11587 bp, 9 predicted proteins | sample 1538691 | NCBI WGS metagenome assembly OCHI01 (sample SAMN04571718, study PRJEB22368) | human gut metagenome | biome: human gut; material: stool | host: Homo sapiens | place: Luxembourg | collected 2012-09-21 | reverse complement strand
AAGGTCATTCGTGTTTCTTCCTTAGAACTAGTTCATTGGCCTATATAAAACATTTCGTCTCCACGCATGAAGATGAAACGAATGTCTTGCCAAGGCAAGAGGTTCCATGCGTGGAGACGAATCAGTTATAGTGTACTGAATAACTCTTTTCAGATGTTATTCTGAATCAGTATCTTCTTCTTTGGATTTTTCGGAAATAAGTAATAGTTTATCTCCTTCGTGCAGTTTCAGTGTTCCGTTGGGAATCAGGAACTCATCTCCGCGCTTCACGATCATTACCAGCGTGCCTTTCGGAAGATTCATATCTTTCAATGTGTCTGCTTCTTCCAGCATACTTTTGGTGATAGTCATGTCACTAAGATCAGAGTCTATTTCTTCCGGAAGTTCCACTCCGAAGTCGTTACCGGTTTTTTCCAGCGGTTTGGAAAGATTCAAAATCCGGGCGACGAAAGAAATGGTTGTTCCCTGTACGACCAATGAGACAATGGTAATAAAGAATACAATGTTGAAAATGAGGTTCGAACCTTCTACGCCCGCCACTACCGGATAGGTAGCAAAGATGATAGGAACTGCACCGCGTAATCCTACCCAAGATACGAAAATACGTGATTTCATCGTGATTTTCCGGAATGGAAGCAGACAAAGGAACACGCTTAACGGGCGGCCGATAATAATCATGAAAACACCAATCAACAATGCCACGGCAGCTACTTCGAGCATTTCGTGCGGGTTGACAAGCAATCCCAGGCAAAGGAACATGATGATTTGCGACAACCAGGTCAGTCCGTCCATAAAGGTGTAGATGTCTTTACGATGCATGATTTTATTGTTTCCTACCATGATACCGGCGATGTATACGGCAAGGTATCCGTTACCTTTCAGTAAGTCGGTGATGGAGAACGTGAAAAATACAAACGCAAGTAATAAGATGGGATACAAGGCCTGATTATCAATATTGAGCTTATTCAACATTCGGATGGCAAGTTTTCCCAGTACATATCCGGCAGCTGCACCGACGATAAACTGGACGATGAAAGATCCCACAATGGCTCCGGCTTCCATACCTGCCGACTGAATGAACTGTATCAAGACAATGGTCAGCATATAGGCCATCGGGTCATTACTTCCGCTCTCCAGTTCCAGCATGGGACGAAGGTTGTGTTTCAAGTTCATCTTCTGTGAACGGAGAATGGCGAACACCGAAGCCGAGTCCGTAGACGACATGGTGGAGGCCAAAAGCAGGGAAGTAGTGATAGGTAAATAAATATTTGACCAGCTCATACCTGATATCCACCAGATAAAGAGTCCGGTGAAAAGAGCTGTAAGTAGTACTCCGACAGTGGAAAGCACGATACCGGGACCTAGAATAGGTTTGATTTCTCTGAATTTCGTATCCATACCTCCCGAGAAAAGGATAATACTAAGGGCCACCATACCGATAAATTGGGCGTCTTTCGCGTCGTGGAACTGCAGGCCGAGGCCGTCACTTCCAAACAACATTCCTACTACGAGGAACAATAATAAGGTAGGTACTCCAAAGCGGTATCCGGTTTTTCCAACAACGATGCTGACGAAAAGTAAGATAGAACCGATAAGTAGGGTGTTTTCTGCTGTAAATATCATAGGCAATATATTATAAAGTTATAAAATTGTCGTATTAATTCTCACCGTGCGAAGTTACACATTATTAACAACAAATAAAAACTCTTTTTGGATGTATTTTTGTGAAAAAAGGGAGTTAAATTGTCTAAAAAGACTAATTTTGCAAAGAATAATCTACATTATACTTATGGATTCAAATAATCTTACACCTTTGAGGAAAGGGGTGGTGGGGGTACAATTCTTGTTTGTAGCTTTCGGTGCTACGGTACTCGTACCGTTATTGGTAGGGCTTGACCCTTCTACAGCTCTGTTTACAGCAGGTATTGGTACGCTTATCTTTCATGCGGTTACGCGTGGAAAGGTTCCTGTTTTTCTGGGGAGTAGTTTCGCGTTTATTGCGCCTATCATTAAAGCGACAGAACTTTATGGGTTGCCCGGCACCTTATCCGGCATGGTTGGAGTAGCATTAGTTTACTTTGTGATGAGTGCGCTTGTCAAATGGCAGGGAGTGAGGGTGATTGAACGGCTCTTTCCTCCCGTTGTCATAGGTCCTGTTATCATTCTGATAGGTTTGTCACTGGCGGGAACAGGAGTGAATATGGCAAAAGAGAACTGGGTACTGGCACTGCTTTCGTTGGTTACCGCAGTCGTTGTTTCAATGAAAGCCAAAGGGCTTTTGAAACTGATTCCTATCTTCTGTGGAATTGTAGTAGGGTATCTGGCTGCATGGCTTTTCTACGATTTGGATTTGTCCGGTGTCAGGGATGCTGCCTGGATTGGATTGCCGCAGTTTGTCTTTCCTAAGTTCTCATGGGAACCTGTGTTGTTTATGATTCCGGTAGCCATTGCTCCAGTGATAGAACATATTGGTGATATTTATGTAGTTAATACGGTCACCGGAAAAGATTTCGTGAAAGATCCGGGGTTGCACCGTACTTTATTGGGGGATGGTCTGGCGTGTTTCTGTGCCGGATTATTGGGTGGCCCTCCTGTGACAACTTATTCGGAAGTGACCGGAGCCATGTCCCTGACAAAAATAACCAATCCGCAAGTGATAAGAATAGCTGCTATTTCCGCTATCTTATTTTCTGTTATCGGTAAAATCAGTGCATTATTAAGATCCATTCCAAGTGCTGTACTAGGTGGTATCATGTTATTGCTTTTCGGAACGATTGCTTGCGCGGGAATTGGTAATCTTGTGAATAATTGCATTGATTTGATCCGTACAAGAAATATCATTATCGTGTCTTTAACGTTGACAGTCGGTATTGGTGGTGCTGCTTTTAACTGGGGCGATTTTTCTTTGTCCGGCATCGGGTTAGCAGCTTTGGTGGGAGTAGTTCTCAATTTAATATTACCCAGAGAGGATTGAAATTCTATTCAAAAAAACATCCACTATGCGGGAGTAAACACAGGACTCCTGATTAAGCAGGAGTCCTTCTAATATAGAAAAAAGATAGTGACGGTATATGATGGAAATAGTGACGGTATGGTTGTTGTATACCGTCACTATCCTTATCAAATACCGTCACTATTTTGTAGAAGAGAATCTGCTTGTAAAATACCCTTCTGTTTCCTTATCATTTATGATAGAAACTTCACAATATCTTCATCCACTGTACTGATACCTCCGATCCCGAATTGTTCGATCAATACGTTCCTGACATTCGGTGAAAGGAAAGCGGGAAGTGTAGGACCCAAATGAATGTGTTTCACTCCCAAAGCCAGTAATGCCAATAAAACAATGACCGCCTTTTGTTCGTACCAAGCGATGTTGTATACGATAGGCAACTGATTCACATCATCCAATCCGAAGATTTCTTTCAGTTTTAAAGCGATGACGGCCAATGAGTAACTGTCGTTACATTGTCCTGCATCCAACACTCTCGGAATGCCGTTGATATCACCTAAAGCCAGTTTATTATATCTGTACTTGGCACAACCGGCAGTAAGAATCACGGTGTCACCAGGTAATTTTTGAGCAAATTCCGTATAGTATTCACGGCTCTTCATACGTCCGTCGCATCCTGCCATTACAAAGAATTTACGGATAGCTCCGCTTTTCACGGCGTCCACCACTTTATCTGCCAGGGCTGTCACCTGTGCATGAGCGAATCCTCCGATAATCGTTCCGTTTTCAATGGCTACCGGTGGCTGACATTGTTTAGCATGAGCAATCAGTGCAGAAAAATCTTTCGGTTTTCCGTCTTTACGTTCGGGGATGTAATGTGCCCCGTCCAAGCCGCAGGCTCCTGTGATGTAAATACGATCCTTGTAGCTGGCATTTGCACGTGGCGGAACGATACAGTTACTTGTGAACAAGATAGGACCGTTGAAACTTTCAAATTCCTCTTTCTGCTTCCACCAGGCGTTTCCGTAGTTTCCTGCCAGATGCTTGTACTTCTTTAGTTGAGGATAATAATGTGCAGGCAACATTTCGCTGTGAGTATATACATCTACTCCTGTACCCTCTGTTTGTTCCAATAACTCTTCCAGGTCTTTCAAGTCATGTCCGCTGATTAATATACCCGGATTATTGCGTACACCGAGACTCACTTGTGAAATTTCCGGATTTCCGTAGCTGCTGGTGTTCGCCTTATCCAGCTGTGCCATTGCCGATACTCCATGCTTTCCTGTTTCCAAAGTCAGCTGAACCAGTTCTTCCACTGTAATATCATTGCGGGTCAGTTCAGACAAGGCATGTTGCATGAAAGCAAATATTTCCGGTGACTCGTAGCCCAGGTTATGCGCATGCTCTACGTAGGCAGCCATTCCTTTCAGGCCATAGTGTACAAGTTCTTTCAGTGAGCGGATATCCTCGTTGGAAGTGCGAAGCACACCGACAGTTTTTGATTTCTCTTCAAACTCATCTTCGCTTCCATTCCAAAGACATTCGTCGGGAGCATTTTCGATCTTTACCTTGTTGGCAAGTTCTTTTTTCAGTTTCAGTCCTTCTTTTATTTTTTCAGTGATAGCCACTTTATCAAAATTGGCGTTGGTGATGGTAATGAACAAAGCATCATAGATAAATTTGTCTGCTTGTTCGGAAGGATGTCCATCTTTACGCAGATGTTCGTTGTAGACAGCAATTCCACGTACTACGAAGAGTAGTAAATCTTGCAGGTTAGCCACTTCAGACGTTTTACCGCACACACCTTTCAAGGTACAGCCGGTACCCATTGCGGTTTCTTGACATTGATAACAGAACATACTCATAACTTTTACGTTTTTAATTAGTCCAATATTTTATTTATTGAACGCAAAAGTAGAGGAAAGGTTTCAGCTGATTCTGTAACCAATGTTACAACAATGAATATTTTTTATCTAAAACACTCATTATTCGATTCATAAATCTTTAAACTGCTCCTATTATTGAATAAGCCGTACCAGTTGTTCTTTCTGTAAAATAGTGATATGCTTGCGATCGGCTATCAATAATCCATCTTCCTGCATGTGCGCCAGTTCACGGGCGAGGGAAGGACGGGATACTCCGAAATAATCACTCAATTCCTGTTGTGAACGGTCGAGGGTGATATGCGTCTGTTGCTGCTGTTTATATAATCGGAGCAGGTACGAAGCAAGTTTCTGACGAATCGTTTTAAACGACATAAAGAAAAGCTTATCCGATAAAGTCCGTGCATAATTGGCAGAAAGATTCATATAGTTTTCCAAAAACTGCTCGTTCTTACGGAATAAACTCAATACACTTGATTTAGGAAGTTCGATAACCTCTGTCGGTTCATTGGCAGTCACTTCCACCGGATAGCGGTTCTCCTCACCGAACAGAAACAGAGGGGCAATCGCTCTTGGAGCAGCGATGTCTTCCACTTTGATAAGACGTCCCGAATAATCAATCATCTCTCCACGCACGCTTCCTTTGGTCAGGATGACGAGGCGATTGCACACAGCTCCTTGTTGAGCCAGGATTTCTCCTTTCTTATAAGAACGTGTATGGAAACTGATCTCTTCCAGATCGGCAAAAAGTCTTTCCGGAGTGATCCCTCGAAATAAGGGATTGTTGACGAGTGCAGGTATCATATATCAATAGTTATTTGAATTTTAAAATAAACGTTGTTTCTTTCTCCCGCAGCAGAGTGAGACTCCCGCCCGAAAGACGCATGATCTGTCGTGAAATACTAAGTCCGATTCCGCTACCATTTTCTTTGGTGGTGAAGAAAGGAATAAAGATATGCTCTGCTATTTCCGACGGGATTTCAGGACCGTTGTTTTTGATCTCGATCCATATTTCTTCCATATCATTGCAATAAGCCCGAAGCTCGATTCTACCATCCGGCTGGCTGCCGATTGCCTGGATGGCATTCTTCAGAAGATTGATAACCACCTGGGCGATGAGGTTTTCATCCGCATACAGAATTAAGTCCGCAGGAGAAATCTCCGTGTGGAAACAAATGGTGTCACACGGATTCTGATGGCGGGCAAGTTCAATCATCCTTTCTATGAACGCTTTCACGTAGAACAATGACGGTTCCGGTGCAGGTATGCGTGTAAACTGCCGGTAAGATTCTACAAAAGAGAGCAACCCTTTTCCTGTGGTGCTGATGGTCTGCAACCCGTGACTGATCTCTTCGTCTTTATCCTCGGACATGGAAAGAAGAGTGTCACAAAGAGAAGTGATAGGAGTGACCGAATTCATGATTTCATGCGTCAGAACCCGTGTCAGGCGAATCCATGAATCTATTTCCTTTTCATCGAGTTCGGTATTGATGTCGTTCAGAGCCAGAATACGCAGATGCTCTTTGCGCACATTGATTTCCGATACACGTATGGATAGATTAACGGTTCCCCGTTCGTTGTGAAATATCACTTGCAGTTTGTCTCCGGGACGGCAGTTCTCTATTTTCTCCATGAGCGTAGTGTCTACTTTACTCAACTGATGGATATGCGTGAATATATTCAGCCCCAAAAGACGGAGTGCCTCCTTGTTCTTCTGATAAACAGCCCCATTGTCATTGAGTACCAGCAATCCTGTACTGACAAAATCCAGAATCAGCTCGTAATATTTCTCTTGTTGTGCGGTTTCCGCTTTTACATTATATAAGATATGTCCCACCCGGTTGAGTGCCCGGTTGATCTTTTGGCTTTCGGGAGTACCGTTTTCTTCGGGAAAATGAAAAGTGTTATCATTATTTTCAAGCGCGTTAATCATGAAAAGCACCTGCTTGGTGTGAAGCTGGTACAGGCGGATTTGCCAGATGATGCTAAGTACCAGCAGACAAAGACTGACGCCCAGCCAACCGTATGATTGATGAATACCGAACCAGACGGTCGATATACAGAAAAGTACAGTCAGCAAAACTCTGAACCAGTACCGAATCCCCAGTTGTTGGATCAGTGAGCTCATAATCCGAATTTTTTCATCTTGTTATAGAGCGTCTGCCGGGTTATTCCCAGTTGAGCGGCCACTGCCGATAGATTTCCCGCACAGGCATCGAGCGCTTTCCGTATCATCTGCACTTCCATTTCTTCCAGGGTGGAGATACTCTGTTCCTGAATGGCTATCCGTGGTACGGATAATTGGAATAATTCAGCAGGAATCAGCGGACTGTCATTGATGATAACCGCCTTTTCGATGACGTGCTCCAATTCGCGGATATTACCATACCAGGGATGCGCAGTCAATTTATCCTTTGCTTCGGGAGTGAACTTCATCAACGACTTGTCATATTGCTTGCAGAAGTGAACCATAAATCGTTCGGCCAATGGGATAATATCTTCTTTCCGTTCGCGCAGGGGAGGAATTTCCACATGAATGGTATTGATGCGGTAGAGCAAGTCTTCCCGGAATTCGCCTTTCGCTACCATCTCCTGCAGGTTCCGGTTCGTGGCACATATCAGTCGGATATCAATAGGAATTGGCGTGTTACTTCCCACTTTCACAATGCTTCGCCGTTGGATGGCGGTTAGTAGCTTTGCTTGCAGATGGTAGGGCAAGTTTCCTATTTCGTCGAGAAACAGCGTACTCTTTTCGGCAGCCTCGAACTTACCTGTCCGGTCGGTGTGTGCATCAGTGAACGACCCTTTTACATGTCCGAAAAGCTCACTCTCGAATAAAGATTCGGTGATGGTTCCCATATCCACAGCAATCATTTCTTTATATTTGCGGTTGGAAAGCGCATGGATTTCCCGTGCCAGCATCTCTTTTCCCGTTCCGTTTTCACCCGTTATCAAGAGGTTGGCATCGGTGACGGCAACCTTTTCAATCAAAGCCCGTAGTTGTTGCATAACCTTGCTTTCTCCCCAGTACATAGGCGAGTGAACAGGCTTTTCTTTACTTGCCGTTTTCCTGTCGTTGTGCGTAGAGGTTGCTGCGGTTTGCAGTGTTTCCACCAGTTTCTGGTTGTCCCAGGGTTTGACGATAAAGTCCGTTGCTCCCTCTTTAATACCCCGGATAGCCAGTTCAATATCGGCATAAGCCGTAAAAAGTACGACCGGAAGATCCGGACGTACTTTTTTTATTTCATGTAACCAGAATAATCCCTCATTGCCGGTATTGATGCCCGATGTGAAATTCATGTCCAGCAATACTACTTCCGGCATTTCCTCCCGTAGGACGCTCGTCAGGGTGACAGGCGAGGAGAGTGCAACGACCTTTGAGAAATAACTTTTTAAAAGGATTTGTATGGCAGTCAGCACCCCTTTATTGTCGTCTACAATGATGATTGTTCCAGATTTACTCATTTTCGTTCAAGTTTGTAAAGCGCAAACTTACGAAAAAAGGATGTGATAATTCAAGAATCGTAATTCAAAATTGATTTTATCCCCCTTGTATCTCCAATCATAACCACTGGAACTTCAATCCGAATGATAAACTAAGGTAGTCACGTGGACGGAGATAACTATTGTTTACCGCACTAATCACATAAAGGTCACACGTACTTATTTCATAGAAAAAGGTTACAGACTTGGCCATAAATCTACGTTGCGGGTCAATGTCATAGGTCAGGCGTTGTCCCATAAAGACATGGAAACGCACTTTGCTTGAGAAACCATAATACCCTTTCGGATAACGTTCCGGTTCGTTCACCCAGAACTGATTTCCAAATACGGTATTCACATAAAGACCACAGGCAAGAGGCTCTGTCGAGAATCCTTTTCCAATATTAATGCTCCAGGGCATATAGTTCTGCTTGAGCGTCATGGTCACTTTTGCTTTCTTCGAAGAATATTTCGGAATGAATCCGAGCAATACATCCGTTTCCCACTGATTACGTTTTCCATAATCCCATCCTGTACCGAAAGAGAGCAATCCCATATTTCCGGCATATTGTATTTTGGAATGAGTCGGGATAATCCGTTCCCAGTTTCTGCGGAAACGGTGAACCCGATTATCGTAGCGGGTATGTTTGGTGTGCTTCGGTGTGGCAGGCAACACGGAGTCCGCTTTGATAATGGTGAATGAAGACTCCCCGTTACGAAAGGTGATAATTGAATCATCCTTGATGATAAAACGGAGCGAATCATCCTTGTAGTTGTTGATGATTGTATCCCTCTTGCAGGTAGCAGACATCAGACCGGGAAGCAGGAGAAGCACGGACAGTACTCCCGCGCGTAAGATATAATTAGTATTTAACCAGCTCATATTCGTATTTTTCCGGAGTTATTGTAAATACCAGATAAGTACGGTAATCCATACAATCACTGGTAACATAATGTATTCCATCATCAAAAATCATATCGTCCTGATGGTGATGGGTATGGGCGGCCGTGCAGAACTGTATTCCTGCATACTGTTTGACATAGTGTTGGAATACTTTTGCCACATTATCATTGAACACATCCGTATAGGGACGCGCGTGCATACAAATGACCGTTTTTTCAAACTCATCCCGCCTGTTCGTTATCTCATTTTCCATAAAGGTAAAGTCCGGTACAGGTTCGGAGTAATCATACTCCAAAGCGTTGGTATTCAGGCAGACAAACTTCACATCTCCTGCGATGAAAGAGAAGTTTGTGGGGCCGAATACAGCCTTGTAGGTTTCCGCTCCCGTTCCCAGACAGTCATGATTTCCGATCAGAGCCACATAAGGCACATGAAGTCCGTTCATGATATCCCTTTGCCAAAGAAATTCCTTAGTCAGTCCGAAGTCACTCATATCCCCTCCGTGGATAACGAAGTCAATATCATTTCGTTGATTGATTGCTTTTACAAAATCTTCCGTTTCGTCATACCATCGTTGTGAGTCGCCCATTGTCACGAACCGTATCGTAGTTTTACCCTGGCAATTTGCTTCTATTCTTTCCATATTGTGGGCGTTGACCTCTGTTTCTCCGCTGATGCGGACGTCATACGGATGATAGTCTATCATACCGCATCCCGAAAGGAACAGGCACGAAAACAGTGCATATAAATTCTTCCTCTTCATCATTACTTTAATAGTTTAGAAAACTAGATGCAAAGATAAAGTTTTCTATCGGGATGGACAATCTCCCCATGGATAATAGAGACTGTTGGAACAATTTAAAGGAGAAATGGAATAGTCTCCCGGTTGTCTAAAAATTAGACGGTACTGTCTAATTTTTAGACAATATTCAGAAAGGTTGAAATGATAAACACTTGATAATGAATTGTTATTCTTTTTTGGCATGCTTTCTGCATTCTTGAAAATAGAAAAAACAGAAATAAAATATAATATGAAACAAATCTATTATGTGATCCGTACTTTATTGCGGGGGCATGGTTCCAACGTTATCAAAATCCTCTCTTTGGCGTTGGGGCTGACGATGAGCATCCTGTTGTTTGCCCGCGTGGCTTTCGAACAGAGCTTTGACAAATGCTTCAAAGATTATGATAACCTGTATCAGATCTTCTCCGTCTTTTCCGCCAATGGCCAAACCTTTGAGCCGCAGGAAATGAACTGCGGACCGGTGGCGGGTGCCATACAGGAGAACTTTCCTAAAGAAGTGGAAGCAGCCACCAGCTATTGTGTCTGGATGAGTGCCCCTCTTTATTATGGAAGTGTCCGTTTTGAAGCTAACAAAGTGACAGCCGATTCACTATTCTTTCAAACTATGGGTATCGATGTTTTGAGCGGTGTTCCGGAAAAGGAACTGATGCAGAAAGATGTTGTCTTTCTTAGTGACCGGTTGGCGCGTAAGATGTTCGACCAAGAAAACCCGATAGGCAAAGTAATCTCCTATAATAAAGAAATAGAACTGACAGTGAAAGGCACGTACGCCGACATACCCGAAAATGCTACCGTCAGACCGGATGCAGTGATTTCTCTGCCTACCGTATGGAGCCGTGGATGGGGAAACTACTCCTGGAGGGGAGGCGATAGCTGGATCGCATTTATCCGTTTTCGTCCCGGAGCAGACAAATCCGTGGTGAATGCACGGTTGAATGACCTGATAAAGAAATATCGTCCTGCGGAAGACCAGAAAGTGGTAGGTTATACCGCTTTTGTAAAGCCGATCCGTGATGTATACAGGGAAGAACCGGACGTGAAGCGGATGCGGAACATCATGTCTATCTTGGGAATAATCATCCTTTTTATCGCTACCTTGAACTACGTACTGATCTCCATCTCTTCACTCTCATACCGTGCCAAAGCCATCGGCGTACATAAGTGTAGCGGTGCAGGCAGCGGCAAAATCCTGGGAATGTTCCTATTGGAAACAGCTATCATTATTCTCTTCGCCTTGCTATTGATGGGATTAATCTTACTGAACTTCCGCGACTTTATAGAAGACACAACCGCCGTTGAACTCGGAGCCCTGTTTTCTTTAGACCGTCTTTGGGTACCCCTGCTGACGGTAGCTATCCTGTTCCTCATAGGAGGAGCACTGCCCGGACGCATCTTTGCCAGAATCCCCGTTTCACAAGTCTTCCGCCGCTACACAGAAGGAAAGAAAGGCTGGAAATGCCCGCTATTATTCGTGCAGTTTGCTGGCGTAGCTTTCATCTGCGGACTGATGTATGTGGTGATGCTGCAATACTACTATGTCTTGAACAAAGACCTGGGAT
>OCHI01002189.1_pt1 | contig 11596 bp, 9 predicted proteins | sample 1538691 | NCBI WGS metagenome assembly OCHI01 (sample SAMN04571718, study PRJEB22368) | human gut metagenome | biome: human gut; material: stool | host: Homo sapiens | place: Luxembourg | collected 2012-09-21 | reverse complement strand
CCCGTAGACATCACCACCGGCGTCTACAATACGATCGTGAACGCGGGTGAAATCAACAACCGCGGCTGGGAGGTATCGGCCCGCATACAGCCCGTGAGGAACAAGAACATCCGCTGGGACATGAACTTCACGTGGTCGCGCAACCGCAACAAGGTCGTGGAGCTGGCTCCGAATCTGGATTCTTGGACCATCGCAACCGGTCCCCGCGGCGAAATCCGCGCCGTTCCGGGCGGATCGCTGGGCGACCTGTACGGTTCGGGCTACGAGAAGGCCCCCAAGGGTTCCTACGTCACGGCCGACGACGGATCGACGATCGACGTATCGGGATGGGACATCGTCGATTCGGACGGTTATCCCGTACTGGCTTCGGAATTCGAGAACCTCGGCAACACGCAGGCCGACTGGAAGGCGGGCTGGATGAACTCGATCTCCTACAAGAATTTCCGCCTGAGCTTCTCGTTCTCGGCGCAATGGGGCGGGCAGGCCTACTCCTTCACCAACGCCATGCTGGGCTATCAGGGTAAGATAAAGGCGACGCTCCCCGGCCGTTACGACGGTCTGATCCACAAGGGCGTGAACCAGAACGCCGACGGCACCTACTCGATCAACAAGACCGTGACGGCCAGCATCGAGAGCTACTACAACCTGCGCGTGTTCAACCGCGACAACGTGGTGAACAACACCTTCAGCACGTCGTTCCTGAAGATGAAGGACATACGTCTCGAATATTCGCTTCCCAAGAAGATCGCGGCCAAGACCAAGGTGCTGCAGGGCGCTTCGATCGCCTTCTTCGCCACGAACCTCTTCTGCTGGACCAACTGGCCGCAGTTCGACCCGGAGATCGCGACGATGAACGGTTCGGAAATCACCAAGGGTTTCGAAACCGCGGCGTTCCCGATGACACGCACGTATGGCGTTAATCTTAAACTTCAATTCTAATAAGACGATGAAACGAATCAATTCATATATATTGACCGGGGGAGTGATAATCTTGGGATTGTGCGGCTGTACGAGCAATTTCGACGATTACAACAAGGACCCCAACCGGGCGGAGGTCGGCAAGGCCAACTCCTCCCAGATGCTCGAAGACCTGATTTTCGAGGGCGCCGGAAGCATGAAATACCGCACGTGGCGCCACAACAACGAGTTCATGCAGTATACGGTGGAGACCAGCACGCTGAATCAGCTGCACCGCTTCGTGCTCACCGACAGCGAATTCAAGGGCGCGTGGAATTTCTGCGGACGCTGGGCCGTCAATGCCATAGAGATGTATAAGCTCGCGGAGAAAGAGGAAAATACCAACGCGCAGGCCATAGCCCTGACCATGAAGGCGCTCTACCTTTCGAACATGACCGACCTGTTCGGCGACATGCCCTTCAAGGAGGCGTTCAAAGGCATCGACGAAAACATCATGCAGCCGAAATTCGACGATCAGAAAGTCATCTACGACTCGCTGCTGATGGACCTCGAACGGGCCAACACGCTTTACACGAAGACCTCGACCATAGACGCCAAGCGCGACCTGCTCTACAACGGCGACGTGACCAAATGGCGGAAGTTCACCAACTCGCTCTATCTGCGCCTGCTGATGCGCGTGAGCAACCGCAGGGACATGAATTCGGCGGAACGCATCAAGACCGTATTCGAGAACCCCTCGCAGTACCCCATATTCGAGAGCAACGACGACAACGCCACGCTGAAATACAGCGGCACGCGCCCGTTCGTCAATGATTTCGGCGACAACGCCACCGACGACAGCGCGATGGGCGAACGTTTCATCAACATCATGGTGGACTCAAGCGACCCCCGCATCTCGGTTTACTGCAACCGCGTAAGCTCCGGAGCCAACGCGGGCGGTTACGTGGGAATCACGAGCGGCGCCCCGGCTTCGGTCATCTCCAAACAGTCGGCCGACGGCGCATCCAACAGCAACAATACGACTTTCAGGCAGTACACCTCCCCGTACACGTTCATGACCTATTCGGAGGTGCTGTTCATCAAGGCCGAGGCCATTCAGCGCGGAATGATGGACGGCGAAGCGTCGGAGACCTACTATGCTGCGGTTACGGCGTCGCTCAAGCAGTGGATTCCCGACATCTCAGAATCGGCCGTCGAAACCTTCCTGCAGAACGGAGCCGTGGCTTACGACGCTACGACCGAAATCATCATAACCCAGAAATACGTTTCGCTGTTCACGGTGGGCTACGAGTCTTGGCACGAGTACCGCCGGACGGGTTATCCCCTGCTGGTGATGGGCGAAGCCATCCGCAACGACGGCGTGCATCCGACCCGTTTCCCCTACCCGCTGGTGCTGCGTTCGTCCAACAAGAACTATGCGACCCAGCTGGCCAAAATGGGCGAAGACAACATGAAAACGCCGGTGTGGTGGAGCCGCAAGGCCGTCAAACTGGAGAATCCGGAGGAGGACAACAACCTCGGTTACACCGGCCACAAATGGGATGCGGACATCAAATGGTAAGAGTGTCCGTAAAACGAATCGCAACCGGAAAGGCAACGCAGCATCCCGGTCGAGTTTTGAATTTAACCCGTAAATAACGAAAAAACAATTCATATGAAAATAAAACAATTCATCTCCGGAAGATGGCCCGGCCTGAAGGCGCTCGCTCTCTGCGCGATGGCGGCAACGGCATTCGTCGCCTGCAAGGACGACGAGACCGACGTTGTCCAGGATCCCCATATCACGCTGTCGGAAGACGCTTTCCTGTACAACGCAGCGGGAGAGACGCACAGTTTCACCGTGTATTCCAATATCGACTGGAAGGTCGAAATGGCGGACACCTCCCAGACGTGGGTCAATATCTGGCCCAAGGAGGGTTCCGACGACGGCGTTTTCGCCGTGAAGGTATCCAAACAGCCGGCCAAGGACCCCGTACTGCGGGAGGCCCGCTTCCGCGTCGTTGGCAAGCACGAGCACGACAACATCATTCAGGAAATCACGATTTCGCAGCGGGACGTCGATCCGGCGCTCAAACTCGGAGTGACCACGACGCCTCCCAAGGTGGTCATCAACAGCAACGGCGAGGAGAAATATTCGGTAGGCGTCACCTGCAACGTGGAGTGGACGGCCAAGGTCGGCGACTCCGGCGAGGGCTGGATCACGATCGACGAGATCAGCGACAACGAAATCAAGTTCTCCGTTCCCAAATATGCGGGAACGGTGCCCCGCACGGGACGTATCGAATTCAACGCCACCACCGAGCGTATGACGACGGTAGAGCTGATCGTCTACCAGAGCATTCCGCTGGATATCGGCGAAAACGCCGAACTCAAGACCATTGCCGAGGTGTACGAGAAGCTGGGCGGCCTGCAGGGAACCGTTCGTGAGAACGTCAAGATACAGGGCACCGTGATCAGCGACCGCGTATCCGGCAACTGCCCGAATCCCGCCGCGTTCTTCGTTCAGGACGCCAGCGGACGCGCCATTCAGTTCCGCGTTCAGGAAGGCTCGCACTCGCTCCAGCTCAATTCGCTGGTGACCATACCGCTCATGAATACGCAGTCGGTGATCGACGACGACGGACAGCCCTACATCACCATTTCGACCGAACGCATCCGCGACGTCATCACCACGGGCGGCGCTCCGATCGAACCGAAGGTGATGGAAAGCACGCAGGGCCTGACGGACGAAATGCTCGGTACGCTGGTAACGATCAGAAATCTCCAGTTCGTATTCCCGCACGGAACCTACTACAACGCCAACGAAGGCTCCATTTACGGCGGCGGACGTCCTACCGACCTCGCCCAGTTGCTTCTGGACCACTACGTCTACGGCGGCACGAGCGTCGAGACGGGCGCCATGTTCAAACATTACGAACTGCTGACTGACGATCCGATGCTGGATATAACGGGTATTCTGATCAAGGTCGAAAACGAATGGGCGATCAGGATGCGCAACATCAACGACCGCGACAAGCTGACCGAAGCCCGGCGTTACGTGCCCGTCACCGAATTCTACTGGCCCGAAACGCTTCCCGACAAGGAGATACTCGTTCCCAAAGTCGGCACGGGACAGCTGTTCGTGAACTTCGCCCCCAAGGCCGTCATCGCGCAGAGCACCACCTTCCGCCTTTACAGCGGCGCCGCCTATGTCCGCGTCGATGCGTCGGTCAACGGCACCGAGAAGGGATACTATTCCGCCAACTGCGGCGGCTGGGGCGCCCAGTCGAACGACACCTATACGCCGACCCAGAAGGCATGGTACTTCGAGACTTCGACGGCAGGCATTTCGGACGACCTTTACGTATGCTTCTGCACCACCAGCTCGCAGTCGGGCCCCGGTCCCTTCTCGATCGAGTGGGCTGCGGCCGAGGCCGGTCCGTGGACCTTCGTAACCGACTACAAGGCCGGAAACTGGGAGGTAATACCCGGTCCCAAGAACTTCGCCTTCAAACTGCCCGACGGTTGCAAGAACCAGTCTTCGCTCTGGCTGCGGTTCCGCGTCAATTCCGACGAGCGCGTGGACGGCAAGGCCGCCAACAGCGCGACGGGTACGAACCGCATGATCTATACGAGCCTGAAGAAAAAAGTCAATTAATCCGGTGTAACGCAGGATAATCTTGCCGGACCGCTCCCCTCCCGGAGCAATTCGGCAGGATTAGACAAAAATCTAAACAATGAGAAAAATGAAACGATTGATAAAATTCAGATTACCGTATCTGTTCGCAGCCGCATTTCTGCTGTTGTGCATCGGAATCAGCTGTTCGGAAGATCCGACATGGACCAAACCGACGCCCGAACAGGAGGAAATTATCCCCGCCGTCTTCATCGAAGATCTCGTGATGCCCGATGCGGAGGAGATCTTCATCCCGGAGGACCCCATCAAGATCATGGGAACCGGATTCGACAAATACGACGTATTCCTGTTCCGCTCCACGTCGGAAGACCCTGCCGAGGAGACCAAATATTTTCAGGCCGAGATCAGCGAGGTGGCCGAGGATTACGTCATAATAACCGTTCCCAAGACGATCGACCTGCGCTCGTACGAGCTTATCCTGAAGCGTTACAACAAGCAGCAGGTGCTGGGGCCGATGACCATCTACAAGGCGCACTTCCCCGCGATTCCCGATCAGGCGGGCATGACCGTCAAGGGCCGCGTCTACTGCGGGAAAAAGGCGGTCGCAGACGTGGTGGTGTCCGACGGAGTCATCGTCACCAAGACCGACAAGGACGGCGTCTATTACCTGCCCTCGGAGAAGAAAATGGGGTACGTATTCGTTTCCATCCCCTCCGGATACAACATCGAGAGCGAAGCGGGTTATCCGGCCTTCCCGGCCATGAGCCAGCAGCTGCTCAACGAAGACAACGAGCAGCACGATTTCGCGCTTACGGAGATCCCCGGCGGAAACACGAACCATGTGATGATGGTATTCACCGACCTTCATCTGGCGAGCAAGACCCCGAACACGGCAGGCAAATATGCCGACATCGACCAGTACAAGAACAAGTTCATGCCCGACATCACGGCCGAAATGGCGCAGTATGCGAACGTGTATGCGCTCTGTCTGGGCGACATCACGTGGGATGCGTTCTGGTACAAAACCATGAATCAGGGTCCTGAGAACATGGTGGAGGTACGCTACCAGCTGCCGAACTACAAGGAGTTGATGAAGAACTTCCCCTGCCCGGTTTTCAACGTGATCGGCAACCACGACAACGATCCGAAAGTGGTCGGAGACTATTTCACCGAGCTGCCTTTCAAGCAGCACATAGCTCCCACCTACTATTCGTTCAACATCGGCGACGTACACTACATCGTTCTGGACAACGACCAGTACGACAATTACAACGGCGGCAGCCGCATCGAGCGGATCGGTCTGCTCGGCGACTCCGACCCGCAGAAATGGCAGATGGCATGGGTGGCCGAAGACCTGAAATACGTGGACAAGTCCAAGAAGATCGTGGTCGCCATGCATGCCCCGATGACCTCGGCCGGTCTGAACCCGATCGTAACGCTTTCGGGCGGAAACGACCTGCTCGGTCTGCTGCAGGGTTATCAGGTGGAATTCCTCACCGGACATACGCACACCAATCACCACGCGAAGATCGCCGAAGGCGTACGCGAACATAACGTCGCAGCCGTATGCGGCACGTGGTGGTTCAACGTGAAAAGCGCCAACGGAGGCGCCGACTACGACTTGTGCAAGGACGGCTCCCCGACGGGATACGGCGTATTCAAATTCAACGGAACGGCCGTGCAGTGGTACTATAAGGGGATCGAGGTGGCCCGCAACGAGCAGTTCGCCGTATACGACATGAATTTCGTGAAGAGCGACTACAAGAGCGCCGTGGGCGCCAAGGCCAACGAAGTGCTGGTCAATGTCTGGAACTGGGACGAAGACTGGACGGTATCCGTGACCGAAAACGGACAGCCGCTCACAGCGACCCGCGTATACCGCAAGGACCCGACGCACTACACATGGCAGAAAGACGTACTGGAACCGGCCCACGCCCCCGGATCGCCCAACAGCACCTACCTCACGGGCTACAATGCCCATATGTTCTCCGCCATAGCGCAGGTTCCCGGCTCGACGATCAAGGTCGTCGTAACGGATCCGTTCGGCGGCGTCTACGAGAAGACGATCGTACGGGAAATTCCTTCGAATCTGCCGGCGCAATGGGTATTTACAAAGGGCGTCAACGTCGATGAGTCGTCGTGGACAACAAAATGCCGTCGGCAACCGGAAAGGGCTATATCAGCTATATCAGCAACTGCGATCCGGCACTCGACGTAAACAACAAGATAGCCCGTGCCAATACGGCCGGCGAGCCTTATATCACGGGCGGATGGCCGGGCGACTGGTGGCTGTTCACCATTCCGGAAATGACCATAAAGGCCGGAACGGTCATCAACGCCAAGTTCCACGCACGCGCATCCGGAACCGGTATGAAATACTGGATGCTGGAGTACTACGACGGCGGCGAATGGAAGCCCGGAGCGCCCTTGCAGACGACGACCGTCGGAGAGGGCGATCAGGCGCAGACATTCTCTTACAATTACGAAATGATGAATACGGACCATTGTCTGATCGACCGCAACATGACGTTCGAGCATGCCATCAATAACGGGGATATTCTGATCCGGCTCCGTTGCATGGCCAACTGGCAGGCCAGCGGAAAGGGAGCCTTAGCCGCTCCCAACGGCGGTACGCACCGCATATCCGTACAAAACAATATCAACCCCACGATCTCGATCGTTCAGTAAACGGGATCGGACAGCAAACAGAACGGCCGCTTCTTTCGGGAGCGGCCGTTTTATTCGTCTACAGCCGAGCAAATTCGCGTCATAGCAGACGATCCCCGACCGGGCGGACATTGGCCGTCGTTCTTACGTCTCAGAAATAAGTATTACTCCATAGCAACAAGAGTATGCTTAAAAATTAGAATGAAACGGGATGCAACTTCCCCTTTTGCGTTCGGCTTGGTGCGCACAATAAAGTTGCCAGAGGGACATTCTGATTTAAGTCTACCCATAATTTCCGATTTTTTACCATCACAAAGATGAATCCAAAAATTGTCAATTTTTTGTCAATTTTATTTAACCGGAAATGTCCCTTAAATACTAACGGCACGATTATGAATCGTGCCGTCGAGTAATTTAACTATATCATTTTGAGCTATTTCAGCCCAAAATTCTTTTCAGTACTCTTCCTCGTTGAAGAAGAAATCGTCTTTCGAGGGGTAATCGGGCCAGATGTCTTCGATAGATTCGTATATCTCGCCTTCGTCTTCTATTTCTTGCAGATTTTCAAGCACTTCAAGAGGTGCACCCGAACGTACTGCATAGTCGATCAGTTCGTCTTTCGTGGCAGGCCAAGGGGCATCTTCGAGTTTCGATGCCAATTCAAGTGTCCAGTACATAATTTCAATGTTTTTAAGTTCCCAAATATCAGCGGATTAGCCAAACCGAAAACGGGACTGTTCCGCCATCACTGATTTGCAAAAGTATAAAAAAAACGAGAAAAACAAAGAAAAAACAACAAAACATCGCCGGTGCAGGATAAACACGCTTGCAATCAACGAATTACGGAATCCACAAGGTTTCATCGACCTCGTAATGCGCCGTAAGCATGCGTCCGAGCGCATAAAAGTAATCCGACAGCCGGTTCAGGAACATCAGCGCCTCGGCGTCCGTGCCGTATTTCTCGTCGGCGCGCAGTGCGGCGCGTTCGGCGCGGCGGCAAACCGTGCGGCAGACATGGCACATCGAAACGACGGCGTTGCCGCCGGGAATCGTAAACTTGTCGATCGGCGGTACGGCAGCCTGCAAGGCGTCGATCCGCCCTTCGAGCCACGTGACGGCTTCGGGCGCCAACGGAGCGACCTTCTCGCAGCCCGATTTCCCGCGGGCCAGCAGGGCTTCGACGATCATCAGCCGCGAAAGGATGCGGTTCAGGTCGTCCACATACGGCGTCAGTGCGGCATCGGAGCGCATATTGTCGCACAACAACGCCGTAAAAGCCGCCAATTCATCTACCGAGCCGTACGCTTCGATCCGTTCGTCGGTCTTGAAAACCCGCTCGCCGCCGACCAGAGACGTGGTCCCCTTGTCGCCCGTTTTGGTGTATATTTTCATATCCGGAAATGTTGTTTCGGCAAATTATTGTTGAAAATCAGCAGGTATCCCCTATTGTCCACCGTCGTCGAACGATGCGCCGCCACGATCTGACGGCACAACATCTGGCGATCCTGTCCCTCGCAGGGCGACATCAGGGCGACGGTATGCCCTGCTTCGCCCGCGGCGGCGACCAACGCCAGCGTCTCCGCACGGGGCAGGTCCCGCGTCAGGATACAGAATTCGGCATCCGCACGATTCAGGCCAAACGTACCGTAACCGCAATGAATCGCCACGTTTTGCAACTGTATCGCCCGGCGTTCGGGAACTCCGGCACCGCGCAGCGCCCGGTACAGCCGCCGGTCGCCCGGCAGCAGCTCGCCGCGCATGAAGACCTCCCGTACAATATTATATACGAACGGCGAATGGACTCCGTGCCCCCGAAAATAACGGGCGCGGACCAGCCGGTTGTGCAGTTCTGCGATCCGTCCGTAAAAACCCAGTCCGATAGTGCGGCCGCCGATCCTCATCTCCCCTATTTTTTCAGCATGCCCGCCAGACGGCCTGTCGAAAAGGCGATCTGCAGGTTGTATCCGCCCGTATTGGCGTCGAGGTCCAGCACCTCGCCCGCAAAGTAAAGTCCCCGGACCTTCAGCGACTCCATCGTATAGGGGTTCACCTCGTCGCAGCAGACGCCGCCGGCCGTCACGACGGCATATTCGAACGGCGCATAATCCGTAAGCGGGAAGGTGAATCCCTTGAGCGTCTTTATCAGGCGGCCGATCTGCTCTTCGGTGATTTTGCTGACGTAATTCTTGCCGTTGACGTCCATTTCATGCACAAGAGTCAAGACGAGCGGCTTCGGAACCAGCTTACGCAGCAGTTCGGTGAAAAACTCGGTCGGCTCCATATCGGCGATCTCGCGCGCGATCCGCTCGCGCAACACCTCTTCGGTAAGCGCGGGTTTGAGGTCCACGACCAGTTTCACGCGCCGCTGGTCGATCAGCGCATCCACCGCGTCGCGGCTCATCCGCAGCGCCACGGCGCCCTCGATGCCGCGCTGCGAGAATCCCAGTTCGCCGAACTCCTCGCGCACGGGCTGGTCGTCGATCCAAAGCGTCGCCCGGACGTTGCGCAGCAGAAGGCCGTCGAGGTATTTGATCTGCGGATGCGACGAGACGAGCGGCGTCAGCGAAGGGCGCACCGGCTCTACGGAGTGCCCCAAGTCGGATGCGAAGGCGTATCCGTCGCCCGTGGAACCCGTCGCGGGATAGGAAAGCCCTCCCGTAGCGACGATGACGTTCGGGCACTCCTCCTTGCGTTCGAAACCGCGCTTGTTGATATAGCGGACGCCGAAGACCTTGCTGCCCAAGGTCATAATCCCGGTGACGCGCGTATTGTATATGATTTTGACGCCGTTCTCGAAGCAATATTCCAGCAGGGCCGTAGCGATGTCCCATGCCTTGCCGCTTTTGGGAAAGACCCGTTCGCCGCGCTCGATTTCGAGCTTCACGCCCGCCCTCTCGAAGAAGCGGATGGCGGCGCGGTTGTTGAACTCGGCGAAAGCCGGCGCGAAAAACTCCGCATTGGTCCGCACCTGCGAGGCGAACTCCTCGGCAGGCCGGGCGTTGGTAACGTTGCAGCGGCCCTTGCCCGTGATGCGGACCTTACGGCCCGATTTCTCCATCTTCTCGATGAGCAGCACACGTTTTCCGTTGCGCGCGGCGGTTCCTGCGGCCATCATGCCCGCAGCCCCCGCACCGACGACGATGACGTCGTACGGTATGATCTCTTTTTCTTCCAATTGCTCCATACGACCGCAAAGATAGGCAATAATTCTTTCTTTACGGAAAAATTTTTCTATCTTTGCGGCCGTTAAAACCGTTCTAAAAGATATGTTGAGCAGAAGATTACTTCGTATTAAGGTCGTCAAAGCGCTGTTCGCGCACCTCAAATCGGGTGCAGACAACATGATTGCGTCCGAGAAAACGCTGATGACGTCCGTCGACAAGGCCTACGACCTCTACTTCCAGATACTGATCCTGCCCGTGGAAATCGCACGTTACGCCGAGCAGCGTCAGGAGCTGGCCAAGCAGAAAAAACTGCCGACACACGAAGACCTCAACCCCAACACCAAATTCGTCGACAACCAGATCATCCGCGTAATCGCCAACAGCGACGCGGTGAACGACTATGCGGCGGCCCGCAAGCTGAACTGGACGCGGTATCCGGAGTTGATACGCACGCTCTACACCCAGCTGACCGAAAGCGACTACTTCAAGGATTACATGGCGCGTCCGGAGCGTTCGTTCGCCGACGACCGCAAACTGCTCGAAGACTTCTTCAAGGAGCTTCAGAGCTGCGAACCGCTGGACAACGTGCTGGAGGAGATGTCGATCCTATGGAGCGACGACCTGCCCTATATCGTGATGATGATCCTGCGTTCGCTCTCGAACCTGCGCCCGACGCACACGGAGCTGAAGGTTCCCGCGAAATTCAAGAGCGACGAGGACCCGCAGTTCGTCCGGACGCTGTTCGAAAAATCGCTCGTCAATTACGACTCCTATCAGGATTATATCGAGAAATTCACCTCCAACTGGGACGTGGAGCGCATCGTCTTCATGGACAACCTGATCATCGGCACGGCGATGGCTGAGCTGACTTCGTTCCCGTCGGTTCCCGTCAAGGTGACGCTCGACGAGTGGATCGAAATTTCGAAATACTACTCCACCCCGGGCAGCAGCACCTTCATCAACGGCGTGCTGGACAAGATCGTCGAGTCGCTGACCGCGGAAGGACGCATCAAAAAGGCCGGGCGCGGCCTGATCTGACCCCTGCCGGCCATGACCCGCATGCTCGCGATCCTCGCCCTGGCGGCACTCGCCGTTGGCTGCGGCACATCTCCCCGTGCGGTCGAACGCAAGGGCCGGATTATCTCGCTAACGGATTCGATTCTCACCACGGGAGGCACGGACACCGTGCGTTTCGGACGCCTCGGGTCCGGCGAAATCGCCGTGCTGCGCC
>OCHI01002185.1_pt1 | contig 11610 bp, 9 predicted proteins | sample 1538691 | NCBI WGS metagenome assembly OCHI01 (sample SAMN04571718, study PRJEB22368) | human gut metagenome | biome: human gut; material: stool | host: Homo sapiens | place: Luxembourg | collected 2012-09-21 | reverse complement strand
GCTGAGGACGATTGCAAGGATCATACCCCTGCGATATTTTTTGATATAGGATGACGCCCGGAGCAGATGCCGGATATCAAACGGTTCTTCCAGGATTTCATCCTGCTTATATGTATTCTTTGCCATTGTCTCACCCCCTATACCAGGTCTTCGCCGGTCTGCAGCTGTACCAGTTCGTAATAATATCCTTTTTTTGCCATAAGTTCCTCATGATTTCCCATCTCCGTGATCCGTCCATGCTGCATCACCAGAATCTTATCCGCCATCATCGTAGTGGAAATCCGCTGTGCGATAATTACCTTCGTACACGAAAAATCCAGATGCCGCAGTGCTTCCTGAATCTGTTTTTCCGTTTCCATATCCACCGCAGAGGTCGTATCGTCCAGAATCAGAATCGAAGGCCGCACCGCCAGTGCCCTTGCCAGGGAAATTCGCTGTTTCTGTCCACCGGAAAGGCCTACGCCACGCTCTCCGACCACCGTATCATATCCTTCCGGCATCTTTGAGATAAAATCAGATGCCGCAGAATATTTTGCAAATTTTTCCACTTCTTCGAGATCAATGCTGCTGTCTCCGTAGGCAATGTTTCCCTCGATCGTATCGGAATACAACAGCACATCCTGTGTGGCAAGTCCGATCTGTTTGCGCAGGTCGGACAGTCTGAAATTCTGCACCGGTATATCATCGATCCGCACTTCCCCTTTCGTCGGCTCATAAAACCGCGGGATCAGGTTGATCAGGGAAGTCTTTCCGCAGCCGGTTTCTCCCATGATTGCAATGGTCTCCCCCGGTTTTACGGTAAAAGAGATATCATGCAGCACCGGAAGTTCCCCATCTTCATACTGAAAGGATACCTCCCGGAATTCGATTTTTCCTTTAAAGTGATCCGTGTGCGCAGCTGCATCCAAAGCATCTTTGATCTTTGGTTCGGAATAATAGATCTCCATCACCTTTTTGGATGCGGCCGAGAACCGCTGAAATTCATTCATGATATTTCCCATCTGACGCATTGGGTTGGCAATTGCCCAGATCAGTCCGGAAAATGCCACATAATCTCCCATCGTCAGTTCGCCCCGGATCAAAAAGACACCGCCCACGGCCAGCATCACTACCGGCATAAGGTTTGCAATGCTTTCCACATATGGGAAAAATTTCAGCCATACCATGCTGGTTTCTTTGTTCGTCTCTGCATAATCTTTGTTTGCCCGGTCAAATTTTTCAATTTCATATGCTTCCCTGGCAAACGCTTTTACCACACGGTTTCCGGAAATATTTTCCTGCGCATAGGTGTTCATCTGTGCCAGTTTTTCACGCAGTTTCGCATGCATCGGTGCCACCTTGTTTTTGAACAGATAAATGATAAAAAACACAAACGGCGAAATAATTAACAGGCTCAGAGCCATTTTCCAGTTCATATAAAAGAAGTATATTGCCACCACACCAAACAGGGAAAATGATTCGATCACCATGCGGATCACCCATGCAACCATGTGGCGCACCGCATCCAGATCACCCGTAACACGCGTCATCAGATCGCCGGTACGATATGTGCTGTAAAAGGTCATATCCTGCCTCTGGATTTTGTCATACAAAAAATTGCGCACACGGTACAGTACCGTCTGTGATACATGCTCGTAAATCATGCAGTCTCCATAGACAATCACACCGCGAAGTACGGTAAATAAAATCATCAGGATGAGCAGATGATAGAACAAACCGCTATTCGTTCTCATATTTTTCCACGCATCTGCCCCACTTAAAAACAGATCCACAATTCTTCCGGAATAATACGGAACCGTCAGCTGCAATATATTATAGACAACGGTTCCCAGCATGCCGATCACATATAATACACGTCTGCCTTTCATATTTTCCCACAACCACTGTATTTTTGTCTTTGGAAACAATGTTTCTTTTTTCACTTTCATCACAAGCCTCCACTGTCTTTCTTGTCAAATTTCCGTTATTGTATCAATTATTTTTGAATTATGATATAATACAATCACATAAAAATAGAACAAATCTATTCTATTTTTATGATTTTTGTTTTAATACCAGGAGGTCATATGAACGAAAATTTATTTGAATACAGTGATATGCTGCGCTCTCCTATTGAAGCTTTTTGCTGTGGCACCGGATACTGGGAAGGTCCCGTTTCCTCCCACTGGCACTATTTTCTGGAACTTGTCTATGTGCAGGAAGGATCTGTAACGGTCAGCTGTAATGACAATACCTGTCTCCTGAAAAAAGGAGTCTTTATTGTATTTCCTCCGCAGGCAATGCACTCCATCTATCATACCGATGATAAGCCCTATGTTTACATCTGCTGTAAATTCAATCTCAACCGCATAAAACTTTCCGAGAATTATCTTCCAAATTTAAACTTTGCCTTTCACCAGATTTTAAACAGCACAAACCCTCCGCTGGTTTTTGATTCGGACAACCTGCCCGATTTTCCTGCTGAACTGTTTTTCACGGATATCTTAAAAGAGGTTCAGGAAAAACGCTACGGATATGATGCCTGTGTTTATGCCCAGTTCGCCCGGCTGATCGTACAGCTGCTGCGTTTCTGGCTGGAACAGGGAATTTCTTTTGATACGGATCAGATCCCGGAAGTGGAGGAAGAAGCGATGCAGAATGTTTTGATGTATATCGATGATCATTCCCAGGAAAATATCAATATTGAATCTCTGGCACGCACGTATCATATGAGTTATTCTTACTTTGCCCGGCAGTTCCGTAAATACTATGGACAAAGCTGCAAGCAGTATATCGAATTTGTGCGGCTGAGCAAAGTGGAAAACCTCCTTTTATTTACCGGCCATGATTTAAGTTATATTGCGGGAGAAACAGGCTTTGCCGATTGCAGCCATCTAATCCGTACCTTTAAAAAACGCTATCAGATGACACCGAAACAGTTCCGCTTACAACATCAGAATATACGAAACTGACGTTTCCAATCTATGGGATTTTTTCCTTTTTCCCAAAAGTTTCTTCTTTTATGCTATACTATAGGAAACAATTCATAACGGAATAAGGAGGAAATCCCATGAAACGATTACACTTCACCAGATGCAGGACTTCTTTGCTTGCTGTTTTACTTGCCTTTTCCGTAGCTTTCGTACCTGTACCACCCATTTCTGATACAAGTTCCGATTCTGCTGCGCTTATCACGACTGCACAGGCTGCCCAAAAGAACACAAAAGACCGTTTTTCCATCAAAGAAGTTCCAAAATACAATGGAAAATCTTCTGTGGCTGTACATGGAAATAAACCATATTTCACCAGCCGGGAAAAGCAAAACACCAACACTTTTGAATCCTACCATAAACTCGACAAGCTCGGACGATGCGGTGTGGCCTATGCCAATGTGAGCAAAGACACCATGCCGACCGAAGCGCGCGGGGAAATCGGTCAGATCCGGCCATCCGGCTGGCACACAGTCAAATACACCGGTGTCGTGGACGGCAACTATCTGTATAACCGCTGCCACCTCATCGCCTACTGCCTTACTGCGGAAAATGCCAATAAAAAGAACCTGATCACCGGCACCCGCTACATGAACAATGAAGGTATGCTTCCTTTTAAGGAAAAAACCGCACGATATATAGACAAAACCAATAACCATGTCTTATACCGCGTGACACCGGTTTTTGAGGGCAGTAACCTGGTCGCTTCCGGTGTCCTGATGGAAGCTTATTCTGTGGAGGATCAGGGAAAGGGCATTTGTTTTTGTACCTACTGCTACAATGTACAGCCAGGTGTTGCCATAGATTATGCCACCGGTGACAGTCATCTGAGTGGAAAAAATAACCAGACTTCCCATAAAAGTTCTGCAAAGGAACACGCATCCGCGGTCTATATTTTAAATACCAACACCAAAAAATTCCACAAACCGGACTGTCATTCGGTAAAGCAGATGAGCAGTAAAAACCGAAAAAAATACAAGGGGCTCCGCAAGAAATTGATCAAAGACGGATATTCCCCTTGTAAAAACTGCAACCCATAACGGCTGCCCTATTTCCCAATGATTTCATCGGTATTGATAAACTCATACGGTGTCTGCTGGTAAACGTAATAATTCAGCCAGTTTGCATAAAGGATATTTCCATGTGACCGCCACTGCAGCATCGGCCGCTGCGTTGGATCATCATCCGGATAATAATTACACGGAAGCGTGATCGCAAGTCCCTTCTCCCTGTCACGCTTATATTCACTGTCTAATGTCATCCGGTCATATTCCGGGTGTCCCATCACAAAAATCTGGCTGCCATCCTGATTGATTACCAGAAAAACCCCCGCCTCTTTTGATTTTGCCAGAATGGTCAGTTCTTCATGCTTTAAAATATCTTCCTCCCGGATCTCGGTATGCCGGGAATGTGGAGCATAAAAATAATCATCAAATCCGCGTACCATCGGAATCTTGCGATTCATTACATGGTGCCGGAATACCCCGAACATTTTCTGCTTTAGATCATATTTTTGGATTCCGTAATGATAATAAAGTGCAGCCTGCGCCCCCCAGCACAAATGCAGGGTGGATGTCACATGCTTTTTGGACCACTCCATAATCTCACACACTTCATCCCAGTAATCGACTTCTTCATATTTCATCTGTTCCACCGGTGCACCGGTAATGATCAGCCCATCAAAATACTGGTTCTTAATTTCCTGAAACGTCTGATAAAACTTGTTCAGATGGCTCTTTGAAGTATGGGTGGATGCATGGGATGCCGGTGCAAGCAGCGATACGTCTACCTGTAACGGGGTGTTTGACAATGACCGGAAAATCTGCAATTCCGTCTCTTCTTTCAGTGGCATCAGGTTCAGAATCACGATATTGATCGGACGAATATCCTGATGCATCGCACGGGACTCATCCATCACGAAAATATTTTCCTGTTCGAGGATCTCCTTTGCAGGCAGATCACTTTGTGTTCTGATTGGCATAACTTTTTCTACCTCCCACCAAATTGTTTTATAAATGTATCTTCGGAAATAATCGGAATTCCCAGTTCTTTTGCCTTACGATTCTTAGATGATGCGGATTCCACGTCATTGTTGACAAGATATGCCGTCTTTTTTGAGACGCTTCCTGTCACTTTTCCGCCCTGGCTTTCTACATAGGCCTTAAATTCATCCCTGTTTTTATAGTGATGCACATCTCCGGTGATCACAAAGCTCAGTCCCGCACAGCTTCCGGAAGAAGTATCCTGCACTTCTACATGTTCTATCGAAAGTTCATGAAGCAGATCCTCAAACCCACTGTGGTTTTTTTCATTCTGATACCAGGTTACAATTGATCGGGAACGTTCCGCTCCGATCCCCTCAATATCCTCAAACCCGTCCCCCTGATGCAGACGTTGCAAAAAGCCTTCAAAACCAATGGCGGCAACAATTTTTTTCCCGGCATCCACACCGATCAGCGGTATGCACAGGGCAAATATAAAGTTCACCGGATGTACCTGCCGGCTTTTTTCAATGGACTGTTCCATATTTGCCACAGATTTTTCACCAAAGCCCTCCATCTGGCTGATCTCCCCGAAATGCTCTTTCAAACGGAAAATATCCGCAAATTCATGGATAAATCCCGCATTCATAAAACGGAGCATCGTCTGAATGGAAAGTCCGTCGATATCCATCCCCCACTTGCTGACAAAACGGGTAAATTTCTTGACATTTTTGGCTGTACAGTCCGGGTTGGTACAATGCAGGGTCTTTGTGCCACTGTTTTCACTCACATGAACTTTTGTCGGTGCATGGCACACCGGACACTGGGATGGAATCTCCGGAGCACCTACAGCATCTTTTACCGCAATACATTTCGGAATGATCTTATTGGCTTTGATCACGGAAAGTGTACACTCTTTTCCGATTCCCAGACGCTCGATCTCGCTGATATTGCATAGAGATGCTCTCGATACCGTTGTTCCCTCAATCTGCACCGGTTCAAACACGGCAACCGGGGAAATCGTAGACACCGCACACGACCATTCGATATATTTTAGTTTTGTATCCACGGCCTCATCCTGCCATTTGAACGCAAAACCGGCGCGTGTCGCATGATGCCCGGTCACGCTTCCCGATGCCGCATAATCCGTATCATCATAACAGATCACCAGACCATCTACCGGAATATCCATTTTTCCGCTCTCTACAAGTTTCGTCCATCGGTCAATGGCTTCCGGAAGTTTTTGGGCGGTTGTCGCTTCCCTGTCTACCACATCAAATCCCAATTCTTCCAGAAAGTGCATCCGCTCTCCCCACGATACCATCGGCTCATCCAGATGCACCAGTGTAAATGCATGAAACCTGACATGGCGTGCCTTCACTTCTGCCGGATCTTCCAGATTCAGCGTTCCGGATGCCAGATTTCGCGGATTTGCATATTTTTCATCGTCATCCTCAATCATGTCGTTGATCTGTGCAAAATCTGTATAGGATATGGCAGCTTCTCCTCGCACAACCAGATGCCCCTGATACGAAATCTTTTGCGGGAATCCTCCGATCGCACCCTTTAAAAATGTAATGTTGGTACCCAGGTTCCCATTTCCTCTGGTAAGAATTTTTACAAGATTTCCGTTATCATACGTCAGAACCAGCGTAAGTCCGTCCAGTTTCCATGACAGCCAGATCGGATAAGCTCCCGCCCATTGCTGCAGTTCTTCCACCTGTTTGGTCTTCGCCAGAGAAAGTGCCGGATACTCATGCGGTTCTTTTTGTCCGCTTCCGGATTCTTCATATCCGGCATTCTGCGTCGGGCTGTCCTTTATAATATATCCGGTTTTTTCTTCCAGCGTGGTAAGCTCATCAAACAAAGCATCCCACTCATAATTTGGCATGATTTCATCCTGTCCGTTATAATACGCAGCTGATGCTGCATTCAACTGTTTTACCAGTTCTTCAATCCGTTGCTTTTCTGTTTCCATTTTTGTTCTCTCTATCTATATGATGATTTACCACCGTATACGTGCCATGTATGGCAGAATTGCGTGGTTTTCGTTTTGATTTTTGTGGTTTTTCCATTGGTCGCACGGGCTGATTGCTCGAATGTGCGATCAACTGTTTTAACTTTTTAAATTCCTCCGGTGTAACATCCCGGTACTTTCCTGATTCGAGATCCCCCAGTTCAATATTCATGATCCGTACACGTACCAGTTTCTGTACACGGTACCCAAAATATTCACACATGCGTCGGATCTGTCGGTTTAATCCCTGTGTCAGAATGATCCGGAACTGTTTTTTTCCTGTCCGTTCTACCCTGCATTTGCGCGTTGTCGTGCCAAGTTCCACAAGCGGAACACCGTTTGCCATACCATGCAGAAATGCATCCGTCACCGGACGGTTCACGGTAACAAGATATTCTTTTTCATGCATATTTCCCGACCGCATAATTTTGTTGACAATCTCACCGTTATTCGTCAACAGCAACAGTCCTTCCGACTCTTTATCCAGACGCCCGACCGGATAGATCCGTTTCGGATAATGCAGGAAATCAATCACATTATTTTTTTCCCTTTTTTCCGCCGTGCAGACAATACCCGCCGGCTTGTTAAGCGCGATCAGTATCATTTCTTTTTCTTTTTGTACCGGTCTTCCACAGAAACAGACCTCCTGATCCCCCATCCGCGCGGTTTTTCCGCCGATGGTTACATTTCCTGCTTCAATCTGGCGATCTGCTTCTCTTCTGGAGCATACCCCTGCTTCACTTAAAAATTTATTAATTCTGACTTCCACGTTTCTTCCCTGTCTGACAAAAATCGCGGAGACCTCACAGCCTCCGCTTCTTTATGATGTCTTTATTATTTTACCGTTTTTAATAAATCGCTCTTGATGTATCCGGTTTTTCCCTGGAACTTCACCTTCGTCCATTCTCCCTTGGTGCCAAGTTTCTTTAATTTTACGCCCGCATCCACTTTTCCAAGAAGTTCTCCATCTGTACTGGCGGTTTTACGCACATTGCAGATATCCTTCGTTTTTACGGTTCCCTTGCCGGAACCTGACTTGGAAGACACTTCCTTTACAAATTCACTCTTTACATATCCGGTTCCTCCCTGGAATTTTACCTTGGTCCAGTCACCTTCCGTTCCAAGTTTCTTCAGTTCCACACCAATATCCACTTTTCCGAGGAGCTCACCATCCGTACTCGGGCTCTTTCTGACATTACAGATATCTTTTGTCTTGACCGTACCGGTAGATTTCTTGGAATCGCTCTTTTGGGTATCTTCCTTCTTTTCCGTAGACTCCGTTGTCTGGGTTTCCTCGGTCTTTTGAGTTTCTTCTTTCTTTTGAGTTTCTTCCTGTTTCTTTGTCTCTGTGGTCTGGGTTTCCTGCGTCTGGCTTTCCGTCTCTGTCGTCTGGGTTTCGGTATTGCTTACAATCGTTTCTCTCCATTTTGCCATGGCATTTCGAAGTGTTCCACCCACCATATTGGCAAGTTTTTCATCACTCTTTACAGCTTCATTATAGCTTGTCTGCACCTCTTTCTGCAGAGCAACCACTTCATCACTCTTCTCATATGCCAGAATCAGGGAATACAGATTTGCATCCAGATCCTGATCCAGGAAATTGAAATTGTATGCAGAGTATATGTTATTGATGATCAGATTTCCCTTTCCGTCTCTCTCCACATAGAAGAAATCCATTCCCGGTGCCGGAGTATCCACACCTTTGAATTTCAGATCATAGCATACAGATACCAGATAAGAATCATCGGTTGCCCCCTTTGTGGAATAACAGGTGATGTTCTGATAATCCTCATAATACTCAGAAAACGTCGTGATATAACTCTTTTCATTGTCACTGAGCGGCTGTGCAATCATCTCCAGCGAATCCGTATCTCCACCGGCATATGCCGCATAATAATTTTCCATCAGTGTCACAAGTTCCGCATCTGCATCTTTCTGCAGCTTACCGATTTCCTGATATTCTGTAGTCTGTGTCACTCCCTGTGTACCGTTTTGTGTCTCTTTCTGATCTTTCTGCGAACCGGTACACTTTACCAGAATCACAACAAGAATCACAAATAAAACAGCTGCGCAAAAATATCGTCTATATTTCACAAAAAAGTCTGTAAACTTTTTTAATTTTTCATTCTGCATATGAACCCTCCATAAAAATGCATCTTTCCATTTATGATACCACACCTCATACTATTCGTCCAGTAAAAAAGCGGTGCATGACGCACCGCTTTTCCTGTCGTTCCATGGGTAAGTTGTTTCCTTGCCACATAGCATAAACTGCACCCGGCGGGAATCGAACCCGCATCTCAGGAGTCGGAGTCCTGCGTTCTATCCATTATACTACGGCTGCATAGCACTCTTATTTCACAAGCGCCTTTTTACTATATCACACTTCAAATTTAGAGTCAATCCACACTTTGATGTAAAATATGAAGTATTTCTTCCAGCTGCTTTACCGGAAGCTGCCCCGGTGCGCTCGCCTGCCCGCCTGCGCCAAATGTCACACACGATCCGAAAAACTCTCCGGCCACGCGGGAAATCCCCCCTTTTGCACCCATGGACATGGTAATCAGCGGATAATCCGGATGGTTTTCATGAAAGCGGTTGGTCTCCTCCAGCAAATGCAATACATCCCACATATTCTGCGGCATAACTGCCAGTTTCACGACATCTGCGCCACTCTCACGGATCTGTTCCAACAGCATGCGGATCACCTCCGTGTCCGGCGTCTGTTCAAAATCATGATGGGAAGCAATCACATATGCTCCCATCTCCCGCAACATTGCTATTTCTTTCTGCGGATTTTTTGCTTCAAAATATTCCACATCAATAAAATCCACGACATCTGATTCTGCCGCCACCTGATGAATATCATAAATATCCGCCGCGGAAAGTGCTTTGCACCCTCCCTGATTTTTAGAACGGAAGGTATACACCAGAATACTTTCCTTTATGATATGTTTCATTTCGTTTAATATTTCGCGGATCGCATTCGGACTTTCCACGTTTTCAAACGCATCCACACGCCACTCAATCATTTCCGTGTGTGCTTCTTCCAGCCTTCTGGTTTCTCTTAAAATTTCTTCTTTCGAAGACTCCATGACCGGCACACACACGAGAGGTTTCCCTTTTCCTATAATCTTTCCTTTTATACAAAGCAGATTTTCCATCTCTGCACCTCCTGCTGTGTTGTAATTCTCTGTTATTATATTCTAAAAGCCCGAAAGAAACAACCGATTCCTGTTATTTGACAATTTTCCCGTTTTCCATTAAGATAGTCACGGTATGTGATATCCGAACTTAAGAGATAGGAGAAAAAAATGAGTTTTGAATTTTTAAACCAATTACCGACTCCGGCAGACATTAAGCGCGATTATCCGCTTTCCCCGGAGCTTCGTGAATTAAAAAAACACAGAGACCTCATGATCTCTGATGTAATTACAGGTAAAGATTCACGTGTCCTCGTAATCATTGGACCGTGTTCTGCAGATAACGAAGATTCTGTATGTGATTATGTGAGCCGTCTGACCAAAATCCAGGAAGATGTCAAGGATCAGGTCATCTTAGTTCCGCGTATTTACACCAACAAACCACGTACAACCGGCGAAGGCTACAAAGGTATTGCTTCCCAGCCAGATCCGGAAAAAGCTCCGGATATGATCGAGGGTCTGATCGCCATGCGTAAAATGCACATCCGTGCAATCGAAGAAAGCGGTCTTACCTGTGCCGATGAAATGCTTTACCCGGAAAACTGGGGATATGTCGAGGATCTTCTCTCCTACGTTGCCATCGGAGCACGTTCGGTAGAAGATCAGCAGCATCGTCTGACGGTCAGTGGTTTTGATGTCGCTTCCGGAATGAAAAATCCTACCAGTGGTGATTTTTCTGTTATGCTCAATTCTGTATACGCGGCACAGCATCCGCATCATTTCGTTTATCGCGGATACGAGGTGGAGACAACCGGAAATCCTCTGACTCACGTGGTTCTTCGCGGTGCAGTCAGCAAGCACGGCAATACCACCCAGAATTATCACTATGAAGATCTGATCCGTCTTCATGAGATGTACGAAAAAATGGATGTCATCCATCCGGCAGCCATCATTGATACCAACCATTCCAACTCCGGAAAGAAGTTTAAGGAACAGATCCGTATCGCAAAAGAAGTGATGCATAACCGCCAGCTTTCTTCCGATATCCGTTCTCTGGTAAAGGGTCTGATGATTGAAAGTTACATCGAAGAGGGAAATCAGTCTATCGGAGATCATATTTACGGAAAATCCATTACCGATCCTTGTCTCGGATGGGAAGATTCCAAACAGCTGATCTATGACATTGCGGAGATGAACGCAAAGTAAACAGTTTTTGTCTGAAAACAAAAATGGAGTGTAAAAAGTGTTCCTTTTGCACTCCATTTTTTTATAATTTTTCTACAACAAAACGTAACAGCCGGATTCCAACAGATGCCTCCAATACACATCCAAGAAGTACCAGTACCGCAACTCCCATCCCCCATGCCAGCCGCAGCAGCCATGGATTTTTCCGGTTATAAAACCTGTGCGGTTCTACCAGCAGTAAAAGCGCAAGCGCTGCAAGATACAAAATTCCATGCGGCAGCCACGATACCAGAAAAAAAACAATTCCAAGAATC
>OCHI01002181.1_pt1 | contig 11618 bp, 23 predicted proteins | sample 1538691 | NCBI WGS metagenome assembly OCHI01 (sample SAMN04571718, study PRJEB22368) | human gut metagenome | biome: human gut; material: stool | host: Homo sapiens | place: Luxembourg | collected 2012-09-21 | reverse complement strand
CCACCTTTCACGATTTCATCAATTGTTGCATCTCCTTCTATGCAATATTTTTCAAATAAATAATTCTCTAATTGCTCTGCAACTTCATCTACATCAAAAGCTGTCAGCTGATTGTTAACGCAATCAATAAACTCTTTCTGTTCAGAACTAATACTTGTTCCAATCTCCCAAATTTTGATGTATTTGATTAATTCGTCTGCATCTATTAAGCGCATTTCCATCAACCTTTCTCATTAAAATCCAAGTCAACTCTAATCACATCTGTTTCTATCGCTGAAAGGCAGCTTACTTTCAAGTCGTAAAATGGTTTCAGCAGCTTCGAACCGGCATTGAATGTATCGTAATTATCCCAGTTTCTTCCCGGGTGGCATATCTGAATTTTATCTTCACTTTCAGGATCACTGCCAATTGCTGCTATCAAATCAATTAATTTCATTTATTTATCCTCCCACACTCCCAACAGCCTCATTCTCTCATACAGTACAGCGACGGTCTTGCGCCTGTATCCGTAGAAGTCTTTCGGGTTCATCGGGATATATCTTTCTTTGCTGATCTTCCTGTAACTTTTCCGGTGCAGGATGTTCTCAATCACCATATCCGCTATCACCGTGTTTTTCGGGCAAGCTGACAAGGCGGCACTGGTAAGCAGGTATCCATACTCTGCCGGGAAGTCTTTCAGCATCGTATTCAGTTTTTCAATGTCCTCTGCCGGAATACCGTAGTCTTTCAGTTTCTTGTTCCTTGTCAGCATACCGTTCTCCTTTCTAATCGTTTGGATGGTGTTTGTCGTACATGATTGCTACACATACAAGTCCGGTCACGCCGAATATGGCCCCAAGGGTGAATCCTAATAAGAATGTAATCATGTTTAATCCTCCTTTACATAATCTTCGCACTCCTCCGCATATTCATAACTGTCCATCTCGTCACATCTACACTGGCAGGAATCCTGTTTAGTACAGCAGATGCAGCACTCTGTTTCACCGTCCGGACAGTCTAATTTACAGTATCCCATTTAGTCCTCCTTATATGGTTTCGAAAGTGACATCCAGGCTATGACCTTCCAATACGACCTAGCACCAGTTAATTCCCATCGTTTCAACTTGCACTGGAATTTCGCATAGGTTGAACGATATATTCTTCCGTCCATGCAAGTTACTTGATATGTTCCGCTTACATCCGGCAGTCTCTCACTGACAGGAATCCAACCGTTTTCTTTCTCGTCCTGTTCCAGATCAGTAAAAAGTAATTCTACAATTTTTGAGATATTATTTTTCGAGAAATAAGCTCCGTTCCCTGTGTTTTCCACCTCATTCTTCAATTGAATTAATCTGTCTCTGATATGGCTCATATTATTCTATCCTTTCTCAATTCCAGCTTCTTACCATGCAGAACAGCAGTTCCGTCATAGATCGTTTTCTTGAGCCTGCATGACAGTTCAAAGCAACTGACAGTTTCCATTTCTCCGTATCTCCATCTAACGGTGTTGGATTTTCGAATTCTTCCATAACCTCTCTCCAACGCGGAACCGCAACCAATACTCCCATGCAGCCTATTTCCGCGTAACATTCCGGAAAATTCTCACGTATATGTTGGGCAAATTTTCCATTTTTTAAATCAGGTAAAATCTCTTTGTAGCACTCCATTGTTGTCACAAGGTAGTTTTTTTCGCCAATAAAATTTAATCCATTTCCGCTGTAAACATCCTCTTTGCAACTTTTGATTTCATAGCATGCAAATATTCCTTTTTCGATTGCTGAGATAGAGCACTGATTTTCCGGAATAAATTGCATGTAATCTACTCTTCTTGGCTTTCCTGCTGCGTAGCCATAATCAAGGCTTACTTCTCTAGCCCAGTATTTACCTGGACCAGAAAAACGGCTTTTTTCCAACAATCTGCTAAGAAATTTTGTTATTTCAGATCTTTTCATACTTCCACCTCACTGTCTTCTGGCATCTGAAACAGGATTGATTTTCTTATCTCATTTCCATAGCCTTTTAATACAGCAATTCCATGCGCCACACTTTCTTTTGTATCATAGCTTCCTGTGTATGCTGATCCTGACAGCCCATTGCCAACAATTTCACCACGTTTGTATTCCATGTATGCTTCCTGAATCATATCCAGTACTTTCATGGCTTTTTCTTTGGTGGAATACTCTCCGAGTAAATAGCTGCACCCGGTGATGTATGATGTTATAACTGTTCTTACAGGCCCTTCTTCAATTTCAATACCAGCTGATACATTAAAATTAACTAATATCTCTTTATCCTGACTTCTGATTAACATTTTGTGTCCTCCTTGTCATTTACTCTTCGATTCCACTGCTCTACAGCTTCTTCCTCTGTTTCTCTCCAGCGTTCAACCATTCCATCACATTCTGTACAAGCTACAAGATATTCTTTTCTTGAATCGTTATATTTATTAATCAGCATTTCTGCTTTTCCTCCGCAAAACGGACACGGTTTTAATTTATCCATTTTCATCCTCACTTTCCCCATGTAAGCAACTGACACGTTATTGTGCAGTCCTCCATGATTTCTAAATAAAATCTTTGATATTCATTTGCGGGTTTCTTTCTAAAACAATCATTTCATCTTTAGCTCTCTGATAGAAATTTCTATCAATCTCAAATCCATATGCGTTTCTGCCAAGTTCCATGGCTGCTCTCAATGTGCTTCCACTTCCACAGCATGGGTCAATCACTACATCGCCGGGATCGGTAAATATTTCAATTAATCTTTTCAGAACTACTACTGGTTTTTGTGCGGGATGAATTTTAGGAATATCCTTTCCGTCTTTTTCCCACTGAAACCAGTTAAAAACCATCTTTCCAGTACCGCGAATAGTCTTTCCGTTTTCATCCGTCTGCGCTCCATTTCTGAACTTTGGAAGCTTATTTCGGTAAAACACAAGTGCATATTCGGTAGCCCCTACCACACGCATGTTAGCTTTTAGTACCTGCGGGCTGTAATTTTTAATGAACACAAGCGGTATGTAGTGGATGAATCCATGTTTCGCAGCCGCATTGATCAGAGTTTGAATTTGTTCAAACGAACAAAATACGATCATACATGGTGCGTCTGAACTTCTTCCTCTTACCCCTGCCTTTTTAGGCTCTTTCCTCAACATCTTTGAACAAAAATGAAAATATTCATACAAATTAAAGTTGAAATCAGAGTTGAAAGCTGCTTTTCCAGCTAATTTACTTTCGCCGTTCTTATTATCTCCGCCCGTGTACCACATTGGATTACTGCCATAAAAATTGTTTCCAACATTGTAAGGTACATCCGCAATTACAAGTTGTGCTCTTGGAATTGCATATTTTTTATAATTCTGCATAGAATCACGATATATTTCACATTTTAAATTCATTTTTTTCTAAGAAGCCCGGTATACCCTTGCCCCGGCCGGAGGCTGGCTCCTTTCTGTATTATTTGTTATTATTTAGCTCTGCATTGGTATTCCTACTCGATTTCATTCAACATCATTCTTAATTTTCCGTAACACGGGCAAATCCTTGTGTTATCGAAAATATCTCGCAGCAACACACAATGCGGATAAATCGCATCGACCTCATAAATGTGTTCCACTTTTTCATCTCCGCGTTCTGTGTACTTGATACGGTTTCCTTTGCGGATCCCGTACCTTTCTGCCAGATATACTCTCAATTCTTGAATCGTTATAGCATTATTCCTCATCTGAACATCTACTCTCATTTCTTCTCCTAAAAACCGATTTTATCTTTACCATCGAGGATTTCTTCATCCTCATCGTCAAAATCGAAATCTGGCGTTTCTTCTACATCAGTTACTTTCCATTTTGACATGTTCTTTCCCCGTTCAACCAGTTCTGCCCTCTGCTCTTCTGTCAGTTTTCTCGGGGCTCGTAAATTCGGTACGTATTTTCTCGGAACATGAGCGAAAATCGAGCCATCTTTGTTAATTGCGATAACCTTCACATCTTCCGGGTTTTCTTCTTTCAGTTTAAGTGTTCGATTCTTTAAAGTACTTCCGTTGTACGCCGATACCTCAGCATAATCACTTCCGCGTATCCATGCGATACTACATTCATTACAATTCTCTGCCATTATTTTCCCTCCACTTTTAATATTTTTCTCAACTTCGATGTGAATAAGTCAAACTGTGCAAGCATGTCTTTGTCCTTGTGTTTTCTAACAGTGATATCGTCTTCCGAATCATCCAGGTAATATTCACCATTGATAGGTTCTCTGTAGTCTATTTTTGATTTGAAGTCCCACCCGGAAAGGCTGAACCTTTCAACAGCTTCTTTCCGGGTAAGAGTATCTACGAACGTCCCATCTAAGGTATACAGATCGTAAAGCTTCATCTTTCACTCTTTCTTACCAGCCGGTATTTTCTGTGAGAATTGCTCCCCGAAAATTCAATCAGTCCATCATCCGCAAACTGACGTAAATGTCTTTGAACTGCACTGGGGCTTAAGTCCAATTCCTCAGCTATCGTTTTAACCTGCGGCATTTCGCCTTTGCGTTTTTCATATTTTACGATGAAATAATAAATATCTTTACGATTCTGCTTGTATTCCTTATGTTTTCTGCTCTTTATTTCACGTATAGTCATTTCTCATAGTTCCTTTCATCAAGCATTTCTTTGAATTTTTCGAAAGCTTTGATTGAAGTTTTATTGTGCTGCTTTTCTGGCTTCAGGGTAATTTGCAAATGAGTATCAATAATATGTAATAAATCACGGGCCAGAGTTTTCTTGCCTTGTTGGATACCATCACGATATCCTTTTGCCGGTCGGTAATCAGCAATCTTTTCTTTTCCTTCATCCTGTCCACCACCAGTCTTGTTTTTCACAATCCATCCGGCATCAATGGCTTTCTGGATGTATTCTCGTTCTTTTTCATCAAGCTGTGATACCGGGCAGTGAAAGAAGTCAATCTTGTAACCATTCTTATTTTCTTCCGAATACAGCCCATGCGCTTTCATGGAACGATCAATATGCTGCTCGTATCCTGACATGTGTTGCGCCAGTCTGGTAAGTAAACCTTGTCGTGTCTGGCCTATATACCCACTGGTTTCGGTACGCCAAAGTATATATATTCCGGTTCCTTCATCCAGTTTCGGATTTACTTTCAGAAGTTTCTTCTTGTTGCTAGCTTCAATGGCTTTTGCCTGTCTGAATTTCTTGTAATCCAACTGAAATTCCTTTCAATTACGAAAACGGTAAATCCGGATCGTAAGCCGGTTCAACAAATGTGTCGCTTGCCGGTGCTGACGGTGGAACTGCGCCGATGTTTTCAGGCTGGTTGCTTCTACCCTTACTTTCCACAAACTCATGTGTTTCTACCAGACAGTCATTTGTGTAAATCTTCTTTCCATCAGTGTCCGTATAGTTTCCGGTCTGCCAGCTGCCGATGACTGCAATTTTCATTCCCTTATGCAGGTATTTTTCAGCAAACTCTCCGTTTTTACCAAGCGCAACGCAATTTATGAAATCTGCTTTCCGCTCATTATCTTTACGATACTGTCTTTCTACTGCAAGAGTGTATCTGGCAATGGTTATGTTATTGGTTCCGGTACGTATGTCCGGGTCTTTTACTAATCGACCGATCAAAATTACTTTGTTCATGTTATTTCTCCTTATAAGCTTCCGGCATCGGCATCCACGCCGAAACCGTATATTTTATCTCTCTTCCAACTCCAACATCTGCCCATTCGCCGTTTCCAATGTATCTCAGGGATGTCGGCCATTCAGCACCCTTGATTGTTACCGTGTACTGCGGAAGTTCCTCGATATCAACATCTTCGTCTGGCTCCGGTGGTAACATTAATTCTGTTGGAATCCATTCAATCACCGGATTATAGGATGTGAGACATTCCTTTGCCTTTTCCAGTGCATCATCCCATCCTCTGTCGTACAGACTGGATGTTGGAGAGATTTCCTTTTTGATTTTGCCCAGAGCATTAATTAAAATCTGCATCCTGTCACTCCTTTTTATCCTCGTAAAAGCTCAAGTAATCAAACCACTGGTCTTTGATAAAATGTCCGATGATTTTTACTGAACTTCCCCACCCCTTTGTTGCGACCCGAACATGCTTTCCTTTTAAATCCACAAGATCTTCAACGCCAACTACATCCATAATTCGCATGATTGCTTCCATTCCAGAAGCAGAACCTTTAAATTCTTTGGCTCCCAAATATCCATGTCCAAGAACATAGCCGCCGTAAACGACTCCCCATCCGCCACCGTTCAGCGTAAGATCAAGTGAAAGTACTCCGTGATCTCTGAAATTTAATGATACATTTGTAATCTCAGCGTTTTGAAGCTTATATCCATCCGCCAGTAAAAGTTCTTCTGTCCATTCTTTCAATTTTATTCCTCCTCGTAATCATTACAGTACAGCGATCCGTAATCCCAAGCTAATGTGCAGCAATTACGAAATCTGCATTTGCTACAATCTGTCATTTCCATATCCCCTTCTCCTTTCAAAACGGAAACAAATTCAAATCAACTTCCAGTCCAGCTCGTCCAATCTGAACCAGAACATCATCCCCAACAACTTCTTTGACTTCTTTAAGCATTTTTTCAGCATCCGAAGCATCACCGCTCAAATGTACAAGCGTTACCGTTTTAAGTGATTCTGTGAGATTTTCCTTAATGAATTGCTTACAAGTTGACAGAGAACAATGTCCTGTGATCTGGTGCTTCCACTTCGGGTTGTTTCTGTCTATCAGTTCCTCGCAGTAATTACAACCAATAACCAAGTGATTAAGTTCCATTGATTTGAATTTGTACCGGCAATGCTCAAAGTCTGTCAGGTAAAGAAGCTTTCCCATTTCCTCATGTTCCACTAGATACCCGAAGTTCGGGCACGGCTCTTTATTTGCAGATGTATGCGGCAGGCTGAACGGAACTGCGCTGAACGAGCCGATTTTGAAATATTTCTTTTCAGCAACAGCTTTTATAGTTCCGTCCGTTATGCCTAAGTTATTGATTGTTTCTTGCCCGGTATAAACTGCGATTCCGGCGTTCATGATTTCACTAATAGCTTTAGTGTGATCGCCATGGGTTAACCATGCTCATGGGTAAGTAAGCATCCTGAAACGCCTGATATTTTGTATGAAATTCCTTTCAAAATCTTTGAATATCTACATCCACAATCCAAAAGCAAGATTTCTCCCGATTCAGATTTCAGTGCATAACAGTTTCCTGAATGGCTACCTGTATTTATTACTCGCATGAACACTTCAAATCACCTCACTTTCAAACTTCCATACAAAACCTCCGGCTGTTTTTCTTACTTTTCCCGGTTTATATTCGTTTTTATTGGCGACTTGGAGTATATTTCTGGAGCATATACCAGTAATGATTGACGCCGCTGTTGCGTTCGGAAAAGAGGCTAAATAGTTGCCATCCGTGTCATACATATATATTGTTTTCGGACGTTCGTACTGGTTGTAACGGATTATTCCCGTTTTTACCTGCGGGAACATTTTGGCAGTCTCTTTTCTATGTTCTGACGGATGCACTATTTTTAAGTTAGTGACCAAGTTGTTCTGCTTATTACCATCTATATGATGCACGTGGTATCCTTTTGGTATTTCTCCTATGAAGTGCTTAGCAACTAATGTATGTATTCTAGCTGTATGGCATTTGTTTCTTTCATCATAAAGATTTACTGTAAAATACCATCCGTTTTTATTTTTATTTGACATTATGTGCCCGTTCAAATCTCTCCTAAAGCTTTTCAGCCTTCCCATATTTGAAATTTGATATAACCCTTCAAATCCATCAATCCATTTCCACTCTTCTTCTATAGCTCATCGCCTCCATAGTTGTGTCCAAAACATAGTTGCCTTTCGTACTTCCTGCTGAAATTACTCGTATGAGCACTGGAATCACCGCCTTTATTTTATAATCCCGATACATTTAAAGCTGCGGCAATTTCTTTGATGCTATCTCTTATTTTTCGCGGAAGAACGTAGTCTCCATTTCCGTTTTTTAAATCCATTACATTGGGAAGATTTTCTCTAAGAAGTCTTAATTCGTATCTTCCCAAGAAAGTCGATTCCAATTTTGTTTTTCCTTCTTTTGGAAGAATGAATATTGGCTTGTTTGAAATATGTGCATACATAAGCATACTCATTGCCTCTTTCGCCTGTTCTTCTGTTGAGTAAGCAGCCATAATTGTTCCTTTTTCACTGACATCTGGAATGTATGCTCTTATGATATTTTCAGTTCTGCTTAATGAAGCATTTTCGTATGGGATATCAATATCTCCCGTCTGACTAATTAATCTCATTTCATTCTCCTTTCAATTTCCAAATCCATACTGTGGCATAATTTAATACAGTTTCCATGAAGCATATGATTCCTACATGCTCCATATTTTTCGTTAAATTTTTCCACTGGCATCTTTTCTTCGTTTACTGCGCGAACCCATCTGCGAACCTTTTTCTGAGTATTTCTTTTTCTGTCACCACGTAATTTTCTGATATATTTCCCCTTATCAGTCACGTAATGGTGGAATCCAAGATAACATAGTCCCATTCGGAACGGTACAATTTGCGATTTTGGGTTCAATTCCACCCCGAGACTTTTAACCATCATTCGAATTGCTTCAAGAATTTCTCTGGCGATGTCTTTTGTTTTGCACAACACATAAAAATCATCGTTATATCGTCCATAATATGGATTTCCAAACTCAATCGTTATCATCTGATCTAGCGAATGAAGTAGTAGCAATGCATATTTTAGGTTGACCTGGTTCCCTAATGGCAGTCCTGGATTTCCTGTACTATCAATAAATAAATGATTCAGCCAGATTGTAAAATTATCATCAAAATAGTAGTCCAGTACATCTTTCATTATTTCATGATCTATGCTGTAAAAATATTTATGAATATCACATTTTACAATCCATCCATTTATTCCATTCTTTTCATAGAAATCCAACATCTGCTCCTTTAAACCGTCCATTGCCATATGTTGTCCTTTTCCCTGTTGTCCAGCGGTATTCCATTTAATCAGAATTTTTTCAAGCTTCGGAGTCAGAACATAATCGGAAAAGCATCTCTGCACTACTTTATCCTTAAATGAACATGATTCTATTGTCCGTTCTTTTGGCTCATGGATTTGAAATTTATTATATGGATTTATGGTATACGTTTGGCTTTCCAACTGTTCTTTTAGAAGGTGAATGCCTTCAAGAGACAAATTAGAAAACCTTGCAGTGCCTGAGTTAAACTTTTTACCACTTTTAACCTTCTTGTAAGAACAATATAAATTCTCAAAACTTGCCACAATATCTTTATCCATTTAGTTTCTTCCTTTATATTTATCCATTCCGGAAAGGTTATGCATTTACTTGTATCTTTACTGATTTCAGCTTTGCGCTTACTCTGTCTGCCTGTGATCCAGGTTGGGCGAACACCGTTACTGTTGTTGTAGTTATTGCTGTTGATATTGCCGGAAGGCGAAACAACGGTATTGCAACACATAACCCAAGTTGTTACCTGTTTCTGTCTTTTGTTCTCCATGAAATAGTCATGTACTTTATATCTTTGACCATTTGTGACCATGACTCCATTCCACCGGAGTTGATAATTCCTAATTCATATGAAAGTTCTATAAAGTACATCAACTCATCACAATGAGTAATGGCTTTCGTTTGAAGCTCTAATCGTTCTCTTTTATAATCTTTCAGATCAGTTCGGTTGGCTTCAAAAAGCAACTCGTAGATTTCTAATGCTTTATTTTGCATTTTATCTACAAGTGAAAATCTGTATTTCTTCGGGTATCGTCTGGCATTACTCGTAACTATTAATGTATGCTTTGCAAGCTGCTTAGCCTTTGCTATTACCTTTAAATCTTCATTTGCCATTAATCATCACTTCCCAATTCAAAGATTGAAGAAGAAAAGATACAAACTGGGCGAACACCGCAACTGCCGTAGTAGCCATCGCTGCGGATATAGCCGGAAGGCGAAGCAACGGTAAGCGTTGAATTGTAATCATTTACTGGTGTACTCCATGGCGTAATCAACCACCACCATTTCGGCATGTTCGGCAGTAATTTACGATATTTCCGGTACTCATCCACAGTCAAGAGTGAAATCTTATCTTCACAATGTCCGTATTCTGTCTGACCGTCCAGAGAAAGTAAATCGCGATCAAATCCGATGACTGCATCTTCTCCTAATTCGTCCGAAATCTTTTTCAAGAATTTAGTGTTTAATTCTTCTCGAAGTTCACTTGAAATCCAGTTATTTGAATCCGAATCAAATGTTCTTTCTTTTCCATCAAATCCATCCAAAACGGCAAAATATCCTTTTTCTGTCTTGTCCAAAATCATCCATTCCATCCCGGCAATTTCTACCGTTTTACCAATTTCCGGTTTTTCCATATGCTGCTTTTTATATTCAGCAAATTCTTTGTTGATCCGGTTTAATTCATTTTCAAAATATTTCAGATTTTTCTTCATTTTCATTCCTCCACTTTAGATACAAAGAGATTAGATTTTAAGATACAAACTGGGCGAACACCGCGACTGTCGCTGTAGCAATTGCTGAGGATAAAGCCGGAAGGCGAAACAACGGTCAGAGCATATCTCCATCCTCTTTCCTCTGTGCTCCATGCGGAGCAAGTCCAATAGCCATCATCCAATTCATTATTTGGCGTCAGTTCTGTGTATTTACGTGCTTCATCAAACGTCAGTGGTCTAACTTTGCATTCCGTTTCTCCGATTTTCTGTCCATCCATGGTGATCAAATCTACTATGTCAGTTTCGATGTTCTCTTCTCCAAACTCTTCTCCAAAATCTTTCAGAATTTCAGTATCACAGAGTTTCTTCAAGGATGATTTGTTATAGTCAGTTGTATCATCATCAAATTTCACATTCTCTTTCACGAATCCGAGTGAAATGATCTTGGTATGCTCTGTGTACTGTTCCAGAACTTTGTATTTACGCTTTCCGGTAGTCTGGAAGATATCTCCTGGCTTCAGTTCGAATAATCCCACCTTGCCAGATTTTTCCTGTTTTTCCAGAAGCTCAACCAGTTCCTTTGCTTTCTTTAAAATTTCACTATTGCTCATATCGCATTTCCTCCTGCTTCATAAAATCTGGAATCTCTGGTCCTTTGCCTGTTGCCGGGGCCGGTTCTTTCTCTACCGTCTGGACAGTTTCTGCAACCGTTGGCTGCTTCGGCTGTTCTTCGATTGGCATTGGCTCTGGGATGAATTCTTCAGTGTTGGCGTGTGCTTCGATATCGGCTTTAACTTCGTCCTCCACATTGGTTTCAATTTCAACCCCGGAATAAAATGTTGTCTGCTGTGTTGGATTCTCAAAATCAAGTTCAATGTGCTTACAAAGTCTATGGAGAACTGTCTTTTTATACATCTCCCCTGTAAACTTTTTCCATGCTGGGCTGTTAGAGGCTTTACTTGCGCTTCTCGTGTTTTCAAGGTCCGAGAGGGTCATTGTTTCGTAAGACATTCCGCCATCTTTGTAGAGGACTACCGCAAACGCTCCAATGATTTTTCCATCATTAAATGCTTTTGGTTTGAAAGTGAATGTCTGTTCTCCATCTTCAATAGTTTCCTCAAAAAAATCACCTTCACGTACCAATTTT
>OCHI01002176.1_pt1 | contig 11638 bp, 10 predicted proteins | sample 1538691 | NCBI WGS metagenome assembly OCHI01 (sample SAMN04571718, study PRJEB22368) | human gut metagenome | biome: human gut; material: stool | host: Homo sapiens | place: Luxembourg | collected 2012-09-21 | reverse complement strand
AAGTTTCATTTGATTCCTCCGAGGAATTTTTTATTTCCTACCTGGGAAATAAAAATTCTCCACCTGGATATTTCGAAATATCCACGTGGAAATCAGTTTTCCCCAACAAAGCACCGTATCGATATGTAGGGGATTCTAAATTATTGTGACAAGCTGGCGTCGAATTTGCCCAGTTTTTTTTGGGGGGTTGTTGCTGTTGGCTAGAGCTACCGGAGTAATCGGAGCTATCGGAGTGCTAGTGCCAACAGCCAACCTCTAACTTCTAACCTCTAATCTCTAATCTCTTTTTCGTATCTTTGTCCCAAGTCTATTTTTCACTGGTAGATTATGCACAGACCTAAGACCCCTACCCGACTAATTAGATGGGTACTTGCGATGACGATGGTGTGGCTCACGAGCTGCGCTAGTCGTCAGGCGACTGTGACTCCGTACGTGGCTGGCGAACAGCCTGCGAACGGGGTCGTTTACTATCTACCGAAGACACAACTACGCATTCACTTTATTATCTCAGAGGAGCAGTTTGAGCCTGGCGCACTGGTCGCTTACGCCTCTAGGTATCTAGGTGAGAGCTATGCGACGCAGCCCTCGACACGCTACCAGATAGAGCGTGTGGCGATGCACGCTCATGGGGTCCCCGACACGACACAGAGCTATCTGATTCAGTCGGTGGCGACGCCCTCTGTCGAGCAGCTGGCGGCACTAACGCCCGAAGGGCTGCTCTACTCACTCCACGGCAAGGCGTACAAGCCCTCCACGACAGACTACCTCGCAGACTATCCTAAGGGGGTAACAAGGCAGGAGGCTAGCCAGGCACTGCCTCAAGAGTATGCCCTAGCGACCTCACGTGCCAAGCAGGCTGAGGTAGCGGCCAGTAGACTCTTCGAGCTACGAGAGCGCCGTGTGGAGCTGCTCTCGGGTCAAGTCGAGACGATGCCGTGCGATGGACCAGCACTCAAGATGGTCCTAGACGGACTGGACAAAGAGATAGCAGCACTGCAGGCACTCTTCGCCGGTCGTACTACGAGACGATACTACGAGGAGATCGTGGACGTACCCATTGACGAACCGGCCTCGCAGCAGGTGGTGGCTCGCTTTGCGCCACAGTACGGCTTGGTCGACAAGGCAGATCTCTCGGGTGCTCCTATATATATAAGTGTCGAGGCTCTAGATCATCCCACGCAGCAAAGCGATACGGAGCTGCATAAGTTGGCCAAGAGCAAGGCACTCCGCTACATCGAGCCAGGACGAGCTCGCGTGTCACTACAGCTGCCCGAGCGGAGCCAGGCGATCATGCTAGAACTCTCGGTGGCGCAGTGGGGACGCACAGCACTCCTAGAGCACAAGCTCGGTGCTGATAAGCTAGGCCAGCTACCCTACACAATCTACTTCGACCTCACGAGTGGCTCTATCAAGCTGATCGAGCTACCGCAGCAATGAATAACTTGAAAAATACTAATCTATAAACGAACCATTCATATGGAAAATAAACACCCCAAGGGGCTCATCGTATTGGCCCTAACGAACATGGGAGAGCGCTTCGGCTACTATACGATGCTAGCCATATTGACGCTCTACCTACAGGCGAAGTTCGGCTTCTCCTCGGCAACGACTAGTATGCTATATGGTACCTTCCTAGCGCTGGTCTACTTCCTCCCAATCTTCGGTGGTATCATAGCTGATAAATGGCTCGGATATGGTAAGACCATCTTTGCAGGTGTCACGATCATGTTCGCTGGTTACCTCCTCCTAGGGTTACCTTTTGGTTCTGGAGCTGCTGGCGTCACGATCATGCTCTTGTCCCTCTTCCTGATTGCTGCTGGTACGGGACTCTTCAAGGGTAACCTACAGGCACTCGTGGGTAAGATCTATGACGACCCACGCTACTCTAAGGGACGTGATATGGCGTTCTCTATCTTCTACATGTTCATCAACATCGGTGCCTTCTTTGCTCCTAGCATGGGTAACTGGATTACGAACAATGTACTAGCTAAGGAGAACTACTTCTACGATGCAACCATTCCCGCAAACTACAATAAGCTCAACGATGAGACGGTCGATGCCGATGCCTTTATCGCAGAGCTACAAGCTAAGCACCCTGAGTATGCTCAGCTGACGGCTGAGGAGCAGAGCCAAAAGGTTACAGCTGCTAAGAAGAAGGCTGGCGTCATGTTCCCCGAGGACGAGGCTCAGGTTCTTCACGACCTACGTATAGCAGCTCTCCGCCAGTATACTAAGGCTGGGCTAGTGACAGATCCGCAACTGCAGATCACGGATGCTGACCATGAGATCCTCATCAGTCGCAATGAGCAGGACGAGCCGGCCAAGTTCGCTATCAATGAGCGCGTGGCTATGCTTCAGATCCCAGCTGAGTGGACGGCTGATCTAAACAGTAAGCTCAATGCGGAGCGTGCTGACAAGGGTGAAGCAGCTCAGGAGTTGAGCTTCGAGCGTGCCTTCGGTGAGCACTATGTGTCGACGACCTTGTCACAGTCTTATAGTCTCTCGTTCTTTGTGGCTTGTATCAGCTTGATCATATCTATCTTGATCTTCGTACTCTGTCGTAAGACCTGGAAGGCAGCAGACGTAACCGTCAAGCAAGCTAAGGCTATGGCAGCACAGGGCGACAGCTCAGCGCATGTCGTCGAGATGTCTAAGGCTGAGGTTAAGGAGCGTCTCATCGCACTAGGACTGGTCTTCTTCGTTGTGATCTTCTTCTGGATGGCTTTCCACCAGAACGGCTTGACGATGACCTTCTTCGCACGAGACTATACTGTATCACGTGTAGACGCTGCGGGTTATATGCCGTTTAGTCTACTGATGCTGATACCTTTCATCTGCTTTATGTATGGTATCTACCTTTCTACCTTCGGACTACTGGGTGGTAAGAAGAATGTCAAGACAGGCTTAGTCCTCGTCGTGCTAGGTATCGCCGGTCTCGCTGGTGGATACTTCGTAGACATCAAGCCTATCGGTGATGCTCTGAGAAACATCACACCTCAGATCTTCCAGCAGTTCAACCCATTCTTCATCATCCTGTTAACTCCTGTCACGGTAGGTCTCTTTGGTTATCTAGCCAATCGTGGTAAGGAGCCCTCAGCTCCTCGCAAGATAGGTATCGGTATGCTCCTAGCAGCTATCGGATTCTGCGTGCTACTGATCCCAACGATCATGTACGCACTACCCGCTCCTGCTCATATCCATGGCACCAGTGATACGCTCGTATCGCCTAATTGGCTGATCGGTACTTACTTCGTACTGACACTTGCTGAGCTCTTCCTTAGCCCGATGGGTCTCTCCTTCGTTTCTAAGGTAGCACCTCCACAGTACGCTGGTCTTATGCAGGGTGGATGGCTCGCAGCAACCGCTATAGGTAACCTGCTCGTCGGCGTGATGGGCTCTCTCTGGGACAAGATGCCTATGGGCTGGTTCTGGGGCGTGCTAATCATCTGCTGTCTCCTCTCTGCCGCCTTCATCTTCTCCGTTATGAAGCGACTCGAGCGCGCTACGGCAGACTAAAGAGGCTGTACTATGAGATAACAGTCTCCAACAAAAGACTGTATCAATTCTCCACCAATAACGATGGACGTATCGCAGACTCCTTTACTAAGCAAGGGGTGGGCGATGCGTCCATTCGATTATAGATATACAATAGAATGCTCATGAGACCTTTATCAGACATCGTTACCTCTCTCTGCTCTCCAGAACCCGTGGAGGTGACACAAGAAGAAGCACTCCAACTCGCCAAAGAAGCGACTAGCGAGGAGCTCTACGAGGCAGCCCACCGCGTGACGCGGCACTGTATGGGAGACGCCTTCGACACTTGCTCGATCATCAACGTCAAGAGCGGACACTGCTCCGAGGATTGTCACTGGTGCGCGCAGAGTGCTCACTACCATACGCAGGCAGATGCCTATCCACTGCTGGATGTCGGGCCGTGCGTGGCTGAGTCACGAGCTAATCGTCAGGCGGGCATCGGGCGCATAGCACTCGTGGCCAGTGGACGAGGACAGAGTGACCGGGAGATAGAGCGTATCGCACAGCACTATGAGGCGATGCACCAGGCGAGCGACATCAAGCTCTGCGCCTCTATGGGACTGCTGACGAAGGAGCAACTCCGACGCCTGCACGAGGCGGGTGTCACCACCTATCACTGCAATCTAGAGAGTGCTCCGTCACACTTTCCCAAGCTCTGCACGACTCACACGCAGGCAGAGAAAGAGCAGACCATTCGCTGGGCACGAGAGGTCGGGTTGCAAGTTTGCTCGGGAGGGATCATCGGCATGGGCGAGACGATGGCACAGCGCATCGAGTTCGCCTACTATCTTCGTTCGCTCGCCATACGCTCCATACCTATTAATATACTCCAGCCGATCGCTGGGACGCCACTAGCCGACGAGCCTCGCCTGACGGACGAGGAGTATCTGCGCACGGTGGCACTCTTTCGTCTGATCAATCCGACGGCTTTCCTGCGCTTTAGTGGAGGACGGCTGAGGCTTTCGCCAGAGGTGATGCGCCAAGCTATGTACATCGGCATCAATAGTGCCATCACGGGCGACATGCTGACGACCAGCGGTATGCAGGCGCGCGAAGACATGCAGCTCATCGCCGAGATGGGCTATCGCAATACCAACGAAAAGGATTGGCGTACCGAAGAAACCGCTTAAACTATGAAGCAATACGACCCAACAGTCCAGCAAGCCTTAGCGTGGGACCATAAGCACCTGTGGCATCCCTACACCTCAACGGAAGATCCGCTACCAGTCTACCCTGTATCGCACGCCGAGGGGGTACGCATCTACCTAGCCGATGGCACAGAGCTGATCGACGGCATGAGCTCCTGGTGGTGCGCTGTGCATGGGTACAACCACCCTGTGCTCAATGCTGCCGTAGAGACGCAGATAGGGAAGATGAGCCACGTTATGTTTGGCGGGCTAACGCATCAACCTGCCATAGCACTCGGCAAGGAACTCCTGAAGATGCTTCCCGATGGCTTCGATTGGATCTTCTACGCAGACAGCGGTTCGGTGGCTGTCGAGGTGGCGCTCAAGATGGCGATCCAGTACCAGCAGTCCCTTGGTGAGACGCAGCGAGACCACTTCGTCACCATTCGTCGAGGCTATCACGGCGACACCTGGCACGCTATGAGCGTCTGCGACCCTGTAACGGGGATGCATAGTATCTTCGGCACGGCACTACCGCAGCAACACTTCCTCGCACCGCCCTCGGTCAAGTGGGGCGAGCCGTGGCGTGACGACGCTATGGAGCCACTCCGCCAAGTGCTCGCTCAGCACGGCGAGCAGATTGCAGCACTCATCCTAGAGCCTATCGTGCAGGGAGCCGGCGGTATGTACTTCTACCATCCCAACTACCTCGTCGAGGCGCGCAAGCTGTGCGAACAGTATGGTGTGCTGCTCATCTTCGACGAGATAGCCACAGGCTTCGGACGTACGGGACGTATGTTTGCGATGGAGCATGCGGGCGTCTTGCCCGACATCGTAACCCTCGGCAAGGCACTCACGGGAGGCTATATGACGCTCTCCGCCATTGTCACGACGCAGCGCGTCGCTGAGACCGTTTGCCGTGGCGAGGCGGGCTGCTTTATGCACGGGCCGACCTTTATGGCCAACCCTTTGGCTTGCTCCGTAGCCCTCGCCAGTCTGCAACTCCTGCAGCGTGAACCAACGCTAGAGCGTGTCGCCAAGATCGAGGCGCAACTGAAGCGTGAGCTAGCACCTGCCAGCACCTTCGCCGGGGTCACCGAGGTACGCGTCCTCGGCACTATCGGCGTGATCGAGCTAGATGAGCCAGTCGATATGGCCTTTATGCAGCGACGCTTCGTGGAGCTTGGCATCTGGGTACGACCTTTCGGCCGGCTCTGCTACATCATGCCCCCATACATTATCCAACCCGACGACCTCTCCCGCCTCACGGCTGGCTTGCTCACGGTCGTCCAGGAGATGGTCACGAGACAATCACGATAAAAAGTCACGCAGTATGAAACAGACGATAGTCATTGGCGCCGGAATAACAGGACTCACCACGGCACTCTACCTACGAAAAGCGGGACTGCCCGTACTCGTCCTCGAGGAGGCGGAGCGCGCTGGTGGACAAATACGCACTTTGCGGGAGGAGGGCTACACCTTCGAGACGGGACCTAACACAGGGTCGGTCTCTTTTCCCGAAGTTGCCGAGTTCTTTGCGCTCTTGCCCTCAGGCTACGAGGCCGCCACGCCAGCGGGCAACTGTCGATACATTTATAAGAAAGGACGGCTGCACCAGCTCCCTTCGGGTCCTTGGAGCGGGCTCACGACACCGCTTTTTACGCTAGGCGATAAGTTTCGCCTGCTCGGTGAGCCGTGGCGCAAGAAAGGCAACGATCCCTACGAGTCTGTCGGCTCTCTTGCGAAGCGACGTCTAGGCAAGAGTTTTCTGCAGTATGCCGTCGACCCCTTCGTCGGGGGCATCTACGCCGGCGATCCGATGAAGCTGGAGACCCGTCACGCACTACCCAAGCTCTACAACCTAGAGCAGGAGTATGGGAGCTTCATCCGTGGAGCTATGGCTAAAGCCAAAGAGCCCAAGAGCGATCGTGACCGCCTAGCCACCAAAGAGGTCTACTCCGGACGCCACGGACTGGAGACGATGATTCACGAGATGGTCGAGCTGATTGGAGCCGACTACATTCGCACGGGAGCCCCCGTCACCTCAGTCAGACAGGGGGCAGCAAGCGACTGGCTTGTCACCTACCAGCAAGGCGAAGAGCTACACGAAGTCTCAGCCGAGCGCGTAGTCTCTACCGTAGGTGCCCACGCCTTGGCGAGCTTCCTCGGGGAGACCCTCCCAGACGAACTCTTATCGCCCATTACAAGTCTCTACTATGCGCCGATCGTCGAGGTGGCTGTCGGCTTTGACCATAAGGTCAGCAACTATCGCGGATTCGGTGCGCTCATGCCTTCGTCGGAGCCGGTAGACATCCTCGGGGTTCTCTTTCCGTCGGACTGCTTTGCCGACCGTACACCGACCAGCGAAGGGGTGCTCTACAGCATCTTCATGGGAGGCACGCGACGCCCAGACTTAATCGATATGGAAGAGAAAGAGCTGCAAGCTTTGGCACTCAAAAATCTCTACAAAGTGCTCGACATCGACCCACGCATAGTGCCTAGTATGGTGCATATCTCGCGTCACCGCCATGCGATCCCGCAGTACGGTGCCGAGAGCGAGAGACGTTGCGTTGCCATTGCCGAGGTAGAGCGTCGCTACCCGGGGCTCATCATCGCAGGCAATTGTCGGGATGGTATCGGTATGGCGCACCGCATCACGCAAGGCACGCAGGTCGCCCAGCAACTAATCACCGACAGCGATCAGTAGGTCGGCGAGGGTCAGAGCGACCATCGACTGCACAACAGGCACCGCCCGTAGTGCTATGCACGGGTCGTGACGCCCCGTGAAGGTGTGTGTCACGCGCTTACCTTTGGTCGTGAGCGTCTGCTGCGGACGAGCAATGGTAGGGGTCGGCTTAAACGCTACCTTCATCACTAGATTCTGTCCCGTCGTGATCCCACCGAGTGCACCGCCATTGTGATTGCTGCCGAAGGTCACCGAGCCCGTATCGCTCATCGCGAGCAATTCGTCTAGCACCTCACTACCCCGTTGCCCCGCTAGGTCAAAGCCATCGCCAAAGGCAAAAGCACGACTCCCCGGTATGCTCATCACGGCATAGCTCAGGAGTGCTGGTATACGGTCAAAGACGGGGTCTCCAAGGCCTGCAGGCACACCACGCACCACACAGCCCACGACACCGCCCACGCTGTCTCGGTCGGCTTGTACCTTAGTCAGGTAAGTGGCTATCTCCTCATCTAGTGTCTCATCAGGACAGTAGCAGAGGCGGTCGTAAGTATGCTCTAAGGGGTAGGTCGTGTAGTCGCCAGCTAGCGACAGAGTGCCCACCTGCTGTATGAAAGCCTGCACCGTGACGCCTCGCAGCTGCTCTAACCACTGCTGAGCGATGGCTCCCGCCACCACGCGAGCGACCGTCTCACGACCACTCGACCGACCTCCACCAGGCTGTGGCTCGAGGCCATACTTAAGCCAGTAAGTCAGGTCGGCATGATTTGCTCTAAAGGGTTTTCCTAGCTCACTCGTGGCGGTGGCGTAGTCTTGCGAGCGAGCATCCCTATTTTGTATCACGAAGGCTATCGGACTCCCCAGCGTCCGCCCTTCGTCCGTCAAGCCTGAGAGCCAGACCACTTCGTCTGGCTCTCGGCGTTTTGTCGTAGATCGTGAGTAGCCCGGACGACGCAGATTGACAAAGTACTGCACAGCCTCCCGATCGATCCGGAAGCCCGCAGGCATACCATCGAGGATTCCCCCCATGGCCACTCCGTGCGACTCCCCAAAGGTGGTCAGTCGCAGATGCCGTCCGAAGCTATTCATCGTGTGATTGCTTAGTGGCAACCGCTGCAGCAAGAGCAGCCACCCTCATGGTCGTCGCCATCGCAGCAACCGCCCGCATGGCCCGAGAACTGTGCCGTCAGTCTCTGACGATCCTCCTCAGTGGCAGGACGTGCCTCTAGGACAGATCCGATGAAGTGTAGCGTCTGACCAGCCAACGGATGGTTAAAGTCCATCGTCACCGTATCGTCCGTGATCTTCTCGACGATGCCAACCAGCTGATTGCCTTGGTTGTCGAGCATAGGGACTGCGTTGCCCTCGAAAACGACATCAGAGTGGAATTCGCCCTTTTCGTTTTTGAAGAGCTCCTTCTCCAGCTCCAGGATGTAAGCGTCAGAGACCTCTCCATACGCCTCCTCAGGCTTGAGGGTAAAGTCAAACTTGTCGCCAGCCTCTAGACCCATCAGTTGCTTCTCGAAAGCTTCTAGTAGAAATCCAGCTCCGACGATCAGTGCTAGAGGAGCCTCGGGAGTAGCCTTCTCGACGATGTCTTCCTTTCCTTCACCTGTGTAGAGTTCGTACTCGCAGGTTACGTAACTATCTTTTGTAATCTTCATGTTAGGTATACTTTGTTCGTGATAAAATGCGGTTCAGGCACCACAGCGACTATTACATCGCATCGGTGCTACCGCAAAGGTACGAATTTAGAGATTAGAGACTAGAGATTAGGGGTTAGAGAGCGGAGTCCCGATGGCTCCGATAGCTCTGATAGCTCCGATCACTCCAGCCAACAGCCAGATTCTGAAGATTCAGATATTTATTGTACCTTTGCCCTCCGAAGCTTATCTCCCAAGTGTGAGCAGCTCACCGATTGCTACTTGATCGAGACAAGCCCTTGCGGTATCCACGTGGTGCTAGACGAGAGAAAGGCCCTTCGCTAGCCCTCTTTCATGACTGTTTAGGAGGAAGGAGAGCCACGCCCCTGCAAGATTATTAACTACTTAAACGCAACAAAGCAATGAAAAAGGATCTACATCCTGAGAATTACCGTCCAGTGGCATTCAAAGATATGTCCAACGACGAAGTCTTCATCACGAAGAGTACTGCCAACGCTAAGGAGACTATCGAGATCGATGGCGAGACCTATCCGCTCATCAAGATAGAGATCTCCAACACGTCTCACCCCTTCTACACGGGCAAGGCTAAGCTCGTTGATACGGCAGGACGTGTCGATAAGTTCATGAGCCGCTACGGCAATCGTGGTAAGAAGGCTGACAAGTAAGCCACACATCGCAGTCTGAGAGCGCCGTCTGCGTCTCTCGGCTTCTCCTAAATCACAAAGCACGCTACACCCCTCGAAGGGGCTGTAGCGTGCTTTTCGTATTTGAGACTGTTGACTCTTGCAACAGTCTCATTTAGCCACTTTTGCTAGCAAACGCCTGAAGCGACGGCTGCCCCATTCCTCTTGGCCCCACCCAGCTCATCGCACGCCATAGCGTATGGAGCACGTCATAACGTATGGACAACAAAAAAGACGCACCCCAAATGAGGAATGCGTCTATCATTAGTTGCGGAGACAGGACTCGAACCTGTGACCTTTGGGTTATGAGCCCAACGAGCTACCACTGCTCCACTCCGCGATCGTTTGTATCTGCAAAGGTACGAAGAATATCTGAGACCGCCAAACGTCAACTGAACGGACTACCCGCTAAAGTGGAGATGTAGAGTGAGAAGGCTACTCAAACTGAGCCCTATAAAATGATCACTACTGGTAATAGTTACTAGGGGTGAACCCCTTTTTACTGATCGGAATGCGCATTGCTACAAGAGTTCCGCGAACGCCGATCGTCTGGGGCAGGCCTATGATGCGCTCTTCCTTAGGGTTGCTCACAAAAAGCGCACACCCTGAATATATTAAATACTCTCCACCGAGGCCATTGACCAGCATCTCCCTTGATGTGCGAATGCCAAAGCCTCGGTTTTCTGCTCCAGGGAGGTTTTTTGTAGAGACTTGATCGTTTATGACAGCTTCCATAGCCTCCACGTCACTATTTGTCTCATCCATACGCTTAGACTCTCTGAAGCTTCCTATCAGTGAGATGCCACTATCAAAAACACATAGGTCTATATACCCCAACTTTGGGTAGGCTTGACAGCTTATATATCCAGCCTTAGAGCAGGCATGCTCTAGAATGTTGTCAATGGTCTCTGAGATTAGATAAGATAGAGCTGTATGCGTCTCTGTAGGCAGGCTAGCTCGGTTTTTTAGAAACTTTGCGACACTGGAACCTACGTTAGAACCATTTTCCTCGTCTGCCCCCTTCGTCGAGAAGCGAAGTATGGGGAGGTATGTCTTGTTTTCGAACGCTCTAAAGCAATCACTTATAGCTTCGGGTGAATCTATGTGTAGTCCATAACTTCCGAAGCGGACTGTGCTTAGATAATTGTTTGTCGTTATAGAGACCTTTTTATTTACAGATAGGAGCTTTATCAGCACAGCACTCATGAAGAGTGGAGTCACAAAGGCACTCTCTCCAAAGCAAAGAGAAATCTCTTCATCAGAGCTTTGCTCTATCTGCGCAATAATCTCGACCGCCTCCTCCAGTCCATTGAGAAAAACTTCGGAGACGCGCTTGACACAATTAATTTGCATCAAAAGGTGTAGGCCAGCTGATTAAGTACGTTCTCGACAGCTTGCACGCTTTCAAGGTTAGTCGTTTTAACCTTGCACAAGGGTCTCTTGGTCGTCTTGCTCTGCGTTTGCCTCACAGCACTCCAAACCTCTTGAACTGCTGGAATGAGGTTGATGTATTGCACCCGATCGTTGTCTAAAATCTCCGAGTTGTACAACTCGTCCATAAAACTACGACTAGCAAACGTAACTCCAGAAAAATCTAAGACGACAACAATCCCATCGCCTCGCCCAGTAGCCGCCTGCTCTAAGAGACTTACGCTCTTACGAGACACAAGGGTACCACCCAATACGCTAGCCACTGATATGATCGTTTGAGATGTTTTCATAAAGTCTTGTCGTCAGAGTTATATTACCTTAGTTTGTAGTTCGTCTTTGTTACGACAAAGGTAGACAAACAATCAATGAAATGCAAGCACAAGCAACTAAGCTCCACTTGGAGATGCTGGGATAGGTGTGTGGAGCAGTCGTTGCGGGGCTGGGTTGTATATTCAATTAGTAAATGCAACTCATACCTACAAAAAATGGATCGCACCCTAAGCACAATCCAACATA
>OCHI01002175.1_pt1 | contig 11641 bp, 10 predicted proteins | sample 1538691 | NCBI WGS metagenome assembly OCHI01 (sample SAMN04571718, study PRJEB22368) | human gut metagenome | biome: human gut; material: stool | host: Homo sapiens | place: Luxembourg | collected 2012-09-21 | reverse complement strand
CAGGCGGCGCTATGTAGGGAATGGTGCTCACGGAGTGCAAAGGTAATACATGCCGTCCGCAAATCAAAACGGGTGCCGGGCTCGCATGAAAACGGAGGCCCGGAAATTTCCGGGCCTCCCTTCTCACAACTATGAATTTGAACTTTTTACTTTAAAAAACGGTATGGTAGTATGCTTGTGGCTGGTTGTGATTCCGGTTTATCTGCGGTCGCTCTCCGGCACGATCCCGCCCTGCGGTTCGACGCCCTTGAGGTATTTGGCGAGGAACTTCTCCATCGCGCGGTAGAAGTCGAAACGGTTCTCCTCGTTGTGGAAGCCGTGGCCTTCGTTGTCCTTGACCATGTAGTCCACATGCACGCCGCGGCTGCGCAGCGCTTCGACCATCTGGTTGCTCTCGTTGATGTTCACGCGGGGGTCGTTGGCGCCCTGCACCACCAGCAGCGGGGTCTTGATGCGCTCGGCGTTGAGGGCCGGCGAATTCTCGCGCAGCATCTCGGCGTCCTTTTCGGGGTTGCCGACCATCTCGTACATCATGTCGAGCATCGGTTTCCAGTAGGGCGGAATGGTTTCGAGGAACGAGAAGAGGTTCGACACACCTACGTAGTCGATGGCGCAGGCGTAGAGGTCGGGATCCTTCACGATGCCCTGCAGCGTGGCGTAGCCGCCGTAACTGCCGCCGTAGATGGCGATCTTCGCGGGATCGGCGATGCCTTTGCCGATCAGCCAGTTCACGCCGTCCGTGATGTCGTCCTGCATGGTCTGGCCCCACTTGCCGTAGGCGATTTCGGTGAACTTGCGTCCGAAGCCCGTCGAACCGCGGAAGTTCATCTGCAGCACGGCATAGCCGCGGTTGGCGAGGAACTGCGCTTCGGGGTTGAAGCCCCAGTAGTCGCGGGCCCAAGGTCCGCCGTGGGGATTCACGACCACGGGCAGGTTCTTGGCGTTGTGCACGGTCTTGCCCACGGGCAGCGTCAGGTAGCCCTCGATCTCCAGACCGTCGCGCGAAGTGTAGTTGATAGGGATCATCTCGGCCATCTGCTCCTCTTCGATCCACGGCGCGAGGTCTGCCAGCTTGGTCATCGTGTCGGCCTCGACGTCGTAGAGGTAATAGGTGCCCATCGTGCGGTCGCCGCCTGCATAGACGATGTATTTGTCCTCGGCCTTGTTCGAGCCGGCGATGCCGATGGCATAGCCGCGCAGGTGCTTCTCCATGCGGCCGAACATCTCGCCCGTCGCCTTGTCGAAGAAGTGGCGCGCGGTGCCTTTGTGGCCGGTGTAGGAGACGCCGAGCAGTTTCTTCTGCGCGTCGCTGTACCAGATGTTGTCCAAGTCGTATTTGTCGTTTACGTAGAGCTGTTCGATCTCCTCGCACGTCGCGGGGTCCATCAGCACGAGGGCGACCTTGTCGCGTCCGAGGTTGGTGACGGCGTAGACCTGCTTGTTGTCGGGGGTGAAGGCGGCGAACGAGACGCTCTCCTTGAAGTTGGTCGTCAGCACGGGGCGGAAAGGCTCGGCTTCGGTTTCGCGGTAGCGGATCTGCGAATTGACGCCGTCCACGATGGCGTAAGCCACGCGCAGGCGGCCGTTGTGGTCGGTCTGCCAGCCCTGAATGTCGCCGGGATTCTCGCACAGCATCGTCATCTCGCCCGTGTTGAGGTTCAGCCGGTAGGGGTCGAAGATCATCGGATTGCGCTGGTTGGTGCCGATGATTATCAGCGAGTCGATCTCTTCCAGCGGGTCAATGATCTGCGTGCGGACGCCCGGAATGGCGGTGTAGGCCTTCGGGTCGCTGCCGTCGATGTTCACGCCGTAAAGCTGGTAGTTCTCGTCGCCGCCCGTGTCCTTCAGGTAGAGGATGCGGTTGTCGCCGGCCCAGAAGTATCCGGCCAGATCGCGCTCGGTCTCCGAGGTGATGCGCACCGCCTGCTTGCCGTCCACGGGCTGTACGAAGATGTTGCGGCGGCTTTCGTAAGGCGCCATGTAGGAGAAATAGCGGCCGTCGGGCGATATCTGGTAACCGGTCTTCTCCGAATTGCGGAAGAAGGTTTCCATCGGCAGCTCAGGGGCCGTCTTGGGTGCGCAGGAGGCGAGAACGGCCGCCGCTGCGGCGAACAGAAGGAGTTTTTTCATGGGATTATTCGTTTGTGTTTTCGTTTTGCTTTTCGGAGCGCAGGGCGTCGCGCCAGATGGCGCAGACCGAGAGGATCAGCAGTATCAGCAGCGGCGTGTCGGACAGGTGCGAAACTTCGGGGAACAGAAGCCGGGCGGCTACCGAGAGCGCGAAGGCGGCCACGACGATGAATACGGCCAGCATGCGGATGATTTTTTCGATCTCCATAGGATGTCTTTTTTAATTGCGACACTGCAAACTTACAAAAGAAATTTTGAAAAACAAATAAAATTTATTGTTTTTCGATAAAAATTTTATGATAAGCGGGTCTGAGTGCTTTCGCTGGCTGAAAATCGTAACGAAAAAAACGCCCGAAGGCGTTTCCTTGATATATATGTCGTCCGGCATACGTGCTGTCCGGCCGGCGCGGGCTATTGCGCATCGACGAATTTGTAGAGCTGGTCGCCGCGGTGGATCGGGGTGTCGGTGTGCACGGCGCAGAGGGTGCCCTGTGCCACGGATTGCGCCGGGGTGCCGTCGGTGTCGTGCAGCTCGGCGAGCGTCTGTTCGGCGACGCCCGTCGTGGCGCCCATGAAGAATATCTCTTCTCCCACGGCCAGCGGAGCCGCTTCGACCAGCACTTCGGCCACCGATATCCTTTTGTAGAAGTTGGTCACCTTGCCCACGTAGACCTTGCGCCGCGTGGCTGCCGATCCGTAATGTTCGCTGTGTTCGGCGACGGGTCGTCCTGCGTAGTAGCCTTCCCAGAATCCGCGGTTGAAGACCGTAGCGAGCCGCTCTTTCAGTCCGGCGGCCAGTTCGGGCGTGTATGTCCCGGCTTCGATGGCGCGCAGCGCCTCGTCGTAACACTCCACCACGCGCTTGACATACTCCGCGCCCCGCGCCCGGCCCTCGATCTTCAGCACCCGGACGCCCGCGCCGATGAACTTGTCGAGAAAATCGACCGTGCAGAGGTCCTTGGGCGAGAGTACGTAGCGGCCGTCCACGTCCAGCGCCGCGCCGGTCTCCTTGTCTGTGACGGTGTATTTGCGGCGGCATAGCTGGCGGCATGCGCCGCGGTTGGCCGAGCAGTTGGTCTCGTAGAGCGAAAGATAACATTTGCCCGAAACCGACATGCAGAGCGCGCCGTGGGCGAACATTTCGAGCTGAACCAGTTCGCCGCGCGGGCCCCGGATGTCGTTCTCGGCGATTTCGCGGTGAATCCTGTTCGAGCGTCAGTTCGCGGGCCAGCACCACCGTGTCGGCCCACTGCGAAAAGAATTTCACGGCTTCGGAGTTCGAGATGTTGCTCTGGGTCGAGATGTGGACCTCGACGCCGATGCGCCGTGCGTAGAGAATCGCCGCGAAGTCGGAGGCGATGACGGCGTCGATGCCCTCGGCCTTGGCGCGGTCGATCACCTCGTGAACGGTCCGCAGCTCGTCTTCATAGACGATGGTATTGACCGTCAGATAGGTCTTCACGCCTGCGGCGCGTGCCGTGGCGACGATCTTCGCCAGATCGTCGAGCGTGAAGTTGGCGGCCGACGCCGAGCGCATGTTGAGTTTGCCGACGCCGAAGTAAACCGAATCGGCTCCGGCCTGAATGGCCGCCGCCAGCGATTCGTACGACCCCACGGGGGCCATGATCTCTATATCGGAACGTCGCATGTCAGTTTTTGCGTCCTATCAGGCTTTCGGCGTATTCGCGGATGCGCTGCGTGCGGGCCTTGTCCGCCGACAGCGTATCGAGGATCGAGAGCGCCCGTTCGAACCGCAGCGAAATCTGCTGTTCGGTCAGACGCGGCACGTCGAGCCGGTCGTAAATGGATTTTACCGCGGCGATCTTTTCGGCGTCGGACAGCCGCGCGTCGAGACGGGTCGTGCGCAGCGCTTCGCGCGTCGCTTCGTCGGCGCGGCTCATGGCCGTAATCATCAGGTAGGTCTGCTTGCCTTCGAGGATGTCGCCGCCGATGGCTTTGCCCAGCCGGTCGTCGCCGTAGCTGTCCAGCAGGTCGTCCTGAAGCTGGAAAGCCAGCCCCAGCTCGATGGCGAAACGGCGCAGTTTGCGGCAGTCCTCCTCCGAGGCGCCGCCCAGCATGGCGCCGATGGTGACCGAGCCGGCCAGCAGCACCGAGGTCTTGAGTTCGATCATGTGCATGTATTCCACGACCGAGACCTTTCGTTTGCTCTCGAAGTCCATGTCGTACTGCTGTCCTTCGCAGACTTCGAGCGCCATGGTGTTGAACGTGCCCAGTATCCGGGGCAGCAGCTCCGCGGGCACTTCGCTCAGCAGGCGGTAGGCGCAGATCATCATGGCGTCGCCCGAAAGGATCGCCACGCTCGGCCCCCACTTGGCATAGACCGAAGGTTTGCCGCGGCGCACGGCGGCGTTGTCCATGATGTCGTCGTGCAGCAGCGTGAAGTTGTGGAACACCTCGACGGCCGCAGCCGCGGGCAGCGCCTGCTTCACGTCGTCGGAGAAGATGCCGCAGGAGAGCGTCAGCAGCATGGGGCGGAGGCGTTTGCCGCCCCCGGCGAGCGAATAGCCGATCGGGGCGTATAGGAGTTCCGGTTCGGCCGGAAATTCGGTCTGGGCGAGGTAATTTTCGATGGCGGAGAGCATCTGCTCGTTGGTCTGCATAGTCTTGAATGGTACTTTTGGGTCGGAAACTGTCCCAAAAATAGGAAAAAACTTTGGAGTAGCCGAATTTTCGATTAACTTTGACAGGATAAAACTAACTTTTAACCTGAAACACGATATGAAAAAACTCGCGATCGGCGTGGACATCGGCGGCATCAACACCGCTTTCGGCCTCGTGGATGAAAACGGCGACCTCTATGCCGAATCGGTCATCTCGACCAAGAAGTACCCTTATGTTGACGACTATCCGGCTTATGTCGAGGACCTTTGCGACTCGATGCGCGCTCTGGCGCAGAGCCTTTCGTTCGAGTACGAACTGACGGGCATCGGCATCGGCGCGCCCAATGCCAACTACCACAAGGGCACGATCGAAACCCCTGCGAACCTTTGGAAGTTTAAGGAGGGCGACCCCAATCCCGACGAGTCGCGCCGCGTGTTCCCGCTGGCGGACGATATTTCGAAGTGTTTCGGCGGCGTGAAGACGCTCATTACCAACGACGCCAACGCGGCGACGATCGGCGAGATGATTTACGGCAACGCCAAGGGCATGCGCGATTTCATTATGATCACCCTCGGCACGGGGCTCGGTTCGGGATTCGTCGCCAACGGCGAGATGGTCTACGGCCACGACGGCTTCGCCGGCGAGTTCGGCCACGTGATCGTCGAGCGCAACGGCCGTGAGTGCGGCTGCGGGCGCAGGGGCTGTCTGGAGACCTACGTGTCGGCGACGGGCATCAAGCGCACGGCGTTCGAGCTGATGGCGAAGATGAACGCCCCCAGCAAACTGCGCAGCATCGCCTTCGACGACTTCGACGCCTCGATGATCTCGGCCGCCGCCGAGCAGGGCGATCCCATTGCGCTGGAGGCGTTCCGCTATACGGGCGAAATGCTGGGCCGCGCGCTGGCCGACGTGGTGACGGTGACCTCGCCCCAGGCCATTTTCCTCTTCGGCGGACTTTCGAAGGCCGGCAAGCTGATCTTCGAACCGACGCAGTGGTACATGGAGGAGAACATGCTCTTCGTCTTCAAGAACAAGGTGAAACTGCTTCCCAGCGGCATTCAGGGCAAGAATGCCGCCATCCTCGGCGCCTCGGCGCTGATCTGGCAGGAAGCCGCCAAATAGCCGGATACGGCTTGTGCCGCAAGGGCGAAGTTTCCGGACTTCGCCCTTTTTTGAAAACCGAAAACTTTAAATTCACAGCAATGAAACGTTTCTTTCTTCTGACCGTCGCGCTGCTGACGGTCTGGGCCGCGGCCGCACAGATGCGGTTCGTGGATGCCACCGAGTTGAACCTCATCGGCAAGGCCCTGCCGACGCCGCATCCCTACCACCGGATCGACACGGTCGCCTACAAGGGCTTCACCAAGGGCGAGAACCAGCAGGTGCGCTGCTCGGCGGGTCTCGCGCTGGTCTTCAAAACCAACTCCACGCGCATCGACCTGGAGCCGCAGTACATCTCGTTCGTCTACGCGGGGGCAAGCACCCCGCGGGTCGCTTCGGAGGGTTTCGACCTCTACATCCGCAAGGACGGCGAGTGGCTTTACGCCGCGTCGCGCGCCCCGAAGAAACGCGGCGAGGCCTACACGATGATCAGCCGCATGGACTCTTCGGAGAAGGAGTGCCTGTTGTACCTGCCCAATTACAGCGAGCTGACGTCGCTCCGCGTCGGGGTGGACGAGGGGGCGACGATCACCCCGATGGAGAATCCCTTCCGGCATAAGATCGTGATCTTCGGGTCGAGTTTCACGCACGGCGTCAGCACCAGCCGCGCGGGCATGAGCTACCCGATGCAGATCGGCCGCAACACGGGCCTCTACTTTTGCAGCATCGCGTGCAGCGGCAACTGCAAGCTGCAACCCTATTTCGCCGACTACCTCGGCGACGTAAAGGACGCCGACGCGATGGTTTTCGACGCCTTTTCGAATCCCGACGCGAAGATGATCGAAGAGCGGCTGATTCCCTTCATCGAACGCATCCGCGCGAAGCTGCCTTCGACGCCGCTGATCTTCGTGCAGACGATCTACCGCGAGAGCGGCAATTTCGACCTCCGTTCCCGCAAAATCGAAGAGGACAAGCGCGACATGGCCCGTCGGCAGATGGCCGAAGCCATGAAGCGTTTCGACAACGTCTATTTCGTCGACAAGGCGGACCTCACGGGAACGGACCACGTGACCTCGGCCGACGGCACGCACCCTTCGGATCTGGGCTATTGGCGCTGGGCGCAGAACCTCCAGCCCGAGTTGCTGAAGGTATTCAGGAAGTGCGGCATCCGCTGATACGGCGGGTTTTGCCGGAAACAAGAGGAGGAGGCTCGCAACGAGCCTCCTCCTCTTGTTTTGCACGTGTCGGAATCGCTTTTGCTGCGACACCTTGAACCCGTCGGTCCGCAGGCGGCAGTCGGTCTCTTCGCCGACCGGCGTCGGCCGGGTGTCGCGGGGCGCTCCCGCGGCGGTTGCGGCGGTTGCGGCGGTTGCGGCGGTTGCGACGGTTGCGACGGTTGTGACGGTTGTGACGGTTGTGACGTTGCGGCGCCGCAACGTCGCAATGCGGTCCGCTCCGGAAGTTCTCCGCTCCGGCGGTCCGGGATGGTCCGGCGGGCGGCTCTGAAGCGAAAAAGCCGGACGACACGACTGTCGCCCGGCTTATGAACGGAGGTGCGCCGACGTTATTTCATCACCACCTGCGTCTGGCCGATCAGGCGGCCTTCGCAGTAGAGCTGTATCTGGTAGGTTCCGGCGGCGAATCCCGTCGAGTTGTAGTAGATGCCCACTTCGAGGTCCTGGTTCTGGTAGTCGACCTCGCGCATGGCCGAGTAGCTCAACCGTTCGCCCTCGAATTCGAAGGTCGGCATGGCCTCGGTGGTCAGCACGTAGCCGTCGGGCGAGGTGATGCGCACGTAGACGGCCTTGTTGCCCGGGGTGGCCAGCTCGTTGGCCGCGAGCACGAAGTCGACGCGCAGGCGTGCGGCGTTCTTGACCCGCGAAACGGGCTTGCTGCGGTCGTTGAGCGCCGAGAGGCGGATGTCGCGGGCGCGGAGCACCGAACCCACCTTGACCTTGTTGTCCAGTTCGGCGGCCTTCTCTTCGGCCATGTCGGCGCGCAGCTTGGCCGACGAAATCTCCTTGCGGAAGCCGACGTTCTCCTTGATGAGCTTTTTGTTGAGCGTATTGAGCGAGTCGATCTGCTTCACGTAACCTTTCATAATCGTGCGCAGCGTGCCGACCTCCTTTTCATACTGTTTGATCTTCGCGAGGTTCCACGAACGCTCCTTCTTGAGGCGCGTCATCAGCGAGTCGGCGCGTTCGCGTTCGAGGGTCAGCCCGGCCGAAATCGAGTCGTTCGAGATGCGCAGCCCGTCGTAGTCGGTCATCAGCCGCCCCAGGTCGTTCTGGATCGAGTCGCGGTCGGCCTGCAACAGCTCGTTGTCGAGCATCTGCTGGCGGTGGATGCTGAAGTAGAGCACCGAAAGCGCAGCCAGGATCACCGAGAGGATGATGATGACGATGCGGTAGCCGCGGATGGATTTGCCCGCATCGGGCTGCGGGGTGGTGTAGTCGTCGTCTTCGAATTCCGAAGGATCGTATCCCTGTTTGTTTTCCATAGTGATCCGTTTTTATTACAAAGATAGTACGAACCGGGGTGCAACGCAAATTTATTTGCTATGCCGGGAGCGCCTATCCAGGCAGGTGGTTATCTTTGGCAAAGATAGGAAAAAATATGAAAATCCAATGCGGGATAATGACATAACCTTATTGTTTTCGGTCTCGTCCGATGATGGTCTCGTAGTTTCCGGCGGGTTCGAACCCCATCAGCAGCGGTCGGGGGCGGGTGGTGTCGAAACGCTCGCCGATCAGGCTGCGCGCCGGGTCGTACCATCGGCATCGGATACCCGCCAGGTCCAGCAATAGATGGGAAAGGTCGTCCGCCGAGAACGGCCGGTCGAGCGCCCCGGCGACCTGTGCCGCTACATCGGGGCGGTTGCGGCGGTAGGTGTCGGACATCCAGATCATAAACGGGATTTCGAACTGGTATTTGCAGACCTCGGGGGTGAGCGGCAGGTCGTGCGAGCGGCAGAAGAAATCGCGGTAGTCGTAGACCTCTTCGCCGTGGTCGGAGAGGTAAACAGCGATGGCGTCGCGGTCGATAAAACGTGCCAGGATCGCATCGACGACCTGGTCGTTGTAGCGGGTGGCGTTGTCGTAGTCCGCGACGACCTGGCGTTCCTGCTGCGTCAAATCCTCGCGGCGAATATCCCCGGGCGTGAAATACGCCTCCTCCTTGGGGTAGCGGTCGGAATAGCTGACGTGCTGTCCCATTAGGTGGAAGACGACCAGTTCGGGGGTGTCGTCACGGGAGGTGAGCCGGTCGTAGTCGTCGAGCAATTCCAGGTCGTAGGGATGGCGGTTCTCATTGTGGACCGTGAACAGGAGCGGTGTGCTGCGGGCATTGAAAAGCGCTTTCAGTCCGAGATCGTGGTAATCATAGTCGTTTCCGGCGGCCTGGTTGTCCAGGTGACAGGTGGTGTATCCGGCTTTTTTGAAGAGGGCCGGGAAAAGGGGGCTGTCTTTCCAGGACTGTCCGGAGCCGAGGCTTGCAGGCGAAAAGAGGTTTGACAGCACGGACGTGGTCAGATTCGCCGGGGAAACGACATCCCGGAAAACGAAGAGTTCGCCCCGCCGAAGCCGCTCTTCGAGCCGGGGGTTGGTCGGCAGCGGATAACCGTAAAGGCTCGAATGGTGCTTGCTGAACGACTCTCCGATAATGATGACGATGCAGGGCGAGCGGAAAGAGCAACTCTCTATTTCGACCGATTCGAGCGTGCGGAGCAGTTGCTCTGCGTTTTCGGCGGAGAACTCATGCCGAAACCAGAAGAGCGATGTGTGAAGCCGTTCGAAGGGGGTGAGGGTTGCGGTTTGGCACATCATCTCTCCCGGAAAATCGCCGGTCCGGGTGAGCGCATACTGAAAGTGCAGCCGGCTGACATAGAAGGCGCCGCTGCCGGCCAGCAGGAATAGGAGCGATATGCGTACCTTGCGGCTGTGCAGTTCGAACCGAATCTTCCGGTGTTCCGCCAGCAGATACCCTGCGGTCAGCAGGACGCATGCGGCGGCCGGAAGCAGGAATGCCGGAGTCGTACAGTAGGTTTTCAGAAATTCGAGGCTTTCGCGTCCGTCCGTTTCCCAGAGAAGCTGGATGACGGAGAACGAAAAGGGCGTTCCGAAACGGATCAGCAGAAAACTTTCAGCCAGCGAGAGGAGGCCGAGGTACGACAGGACAAACACGCGATAGATCGCTTCGGCGATCCGGACTGCGAGAATCTCCCCCCCCCTGTCGTGCTGTCGCAGGCATAGCGGCAGTACCAGCAGCCAGGCCCGGAAGAGGGACAGCAGGGTTCCGTAGAACAGGTTTCTTCCGGGCACGAACGACATTTCGTTCAGGAAGAAACGAATGATGTCCGGGACCAGCGGCAGGAGTGCCGTGAGGACCAGAAATGCCGGGTACTCGCCGAAAGGCCGCACGAGAAACGCGGCAATATGTTTTGCGAAACAGGAGGTTGCGGAGCGTTGCATGGAACAGTGACGTTTTTCTCCGCAAAGATAGGGGAAATTTCCCGTGTTGGTGCCCGATGAAAATCCGGCGTCTATTTCATCAGGCTCGACACCGGGTATTTAAGTCCCTTGTAGCCCGAAATGTAGGCGTTGATGCTGCCGATCTTGACCGGCGATTCGATGTAGAGGGGGATTTTGTTGTCGTCGTCCGAAATCCAGATCGTGAAGATCGTGCCGTCGGTGAACGAGTAGCCTTCGGTCGTCCCTAACTGGCACTCGAACTTGAGCGTGCGGAAACGCCCCATGTTGCGGATCTTCTTGTTTTCGCGCCCCAGGTAGCGGTAGTGCAGGTGGCGGATGGTGTCTTGCAGGACCATTTGAAGCGTCGCCGGCTCACCGACGCGGAAATTCTCCGCTTGGGCCGACCGCAGGTTGAAGAAGAGCGCGATGGGGTCCATGCTCTCGGCCGTCAGGGCCATCTGCTTCTCGCTGAAGGGGTTTTTGCGGCTCCGCCAGCGGGTGTGGATGGTCGAGTCGGGCCAGAGGTAGGTGTAGTAACTCTGGAAGGTGTAGTCGCCTTCGCGGATGTCGCTCTCGAAGCGCACGGGGCGCAGCGACGCGGTGTCGATCCACACGGTGTAGACATCCTCCAGGTTGAAGAACCAGCGGTAGGTGGGCAGCGTGCGCCCTGCGCCTTCGACCTTGTAGTAGGACTTGCCGTCGGCCGTATCTTCCGAGGTCTTGACCTCCACGGTCCCGACCTCCGTATTGGGGAACATCTTGGCCTTGTAGCTCACGCGGTAGAAGAGCTGTTCGCCCGGATGGTAGAGCTGCGCGGCGAGGGGCGAGAGGGCGCCGAGCAGGAATATGGTGAATAGAAACCGTTTCATCGGACAGGGTTTTAATGGGTTAACGTTTTTTCGGGACGGAATATTACGAAATGCGTGAAAAATCAATCTCTTCGCGGCCCGAGTAGCGTCGCCGCAGAGCTTCGAGACCCCGGTTCTGCGGGTGCGCCAGCGCCGGGTCCGCGGCGAGTATTTCTGCGGCCGCCTCGCGCGAGACGGTGAGTATCTGCACGTCGGCCGTGGGGCTGGCGATCTTCAGATCAAATGCCATGCCGCTCTGCAACGTGCCGTTGATGTCCCCCGCGCCCCGCAGCTTGAGGTCGAGTTCCGCCAGGCGGAACCCGTCGTTGGTCTCGCACATCGCTTCGAGCCGCGCCCGCGACTCGCGCGAGAGCTTCTCGCCCGACATCAGGATGCAGTAGGACTGCTCGCCGCCGCGGCCCACGCGCCCGCGCAGTTGGTGGAGCTGCGAAAGCCCGAAACGCTCGGCCG
>OCHI01002165.1_pt1 | contig 11702 bp, 12 predicted proteins | sample 1538691 | NCBI WGS metagenome assembly OCHI01 (sample SAMN04571718, study PRJEB22368) | human gut metagenome | biome: human gut; material: stool | host: Homo sapiens | place: Luxembourg | collected 2012-09-21 | reverse complement strand
GGCTACGGTTATTAATAGCATTGATTTGAATTCAAGAAAGAGTGGCTATGGGTATAAATATGGTTATGGATATGGACACAAGTATGGGTATGGTTACGTGGCTGAAACATGTGGAAAAAAGGACTGATTTCTTCTGTAAACTGATTTAATAGTTGCTATATAATTTATAATCTTTAATCATTAGCCTAACTTCTCTTGTTTATGGTTGCTTTTTAATATACCAGTAACCGTAAAGATAGCAAAATAGTATATAAATAGAACTAATGATAATGTAATTCAATATGAACTGTTTCCCTTAAAAGAGGGAAGAAGAATATCTTAACCATATGAAATACGAAACAAGCATAAATGACTCATCCAACAACAAACGTATTGCTAAGAATACGTTACTGCTTTATTTCCGTATGCTCTTGATGATGGTTGTAACTCTATATACATCTCGTGTGGTGTTAGCTACTCTGGGGGTGGAGGACTATGGTATTTATAATGTCGTGGGTGGGGTCGTAACTATGTTTGGCTTTATAAGTGGATGTATGTCAACGGCGACACAACGTTATCTAACTTTTGAATTAGGAAAAGGAAGAGTTAAACGATTACAGGAAGTATTCAATGTTTCTATTTTGATACATGGAATAGTTGCACTCGTGATACTGGTTGTAGCAGAAACCATAGGGCTATGGTTTTTATGGAATAAAATGCAAATACCTACTGGACGTCTTGATGCTGCTTTCTGGGTTTATCAGTCTTCTGTATTAGCCGCATTAATTATGATAATGAGTATTCCTTATAATGCCACGATTATTGCGCATGAGAGGATGTCGGCTTTTGCTTGTATTTCGGTATTGGAGGTATTGCTGAAACTGGGTATAGTTTACTTACTTTTATTATTGAATGTAGATAAGCTTATTTTATATGCCGTATTAATAGTTGCTGTTCAGTTTGCTGTTAGGATATGTTATGGTTGGTATTGTAAGTGCCATTTTAAGGAAACACGAATCAGATTGACTTGGAATAGGTGCTTAATCAAAGAGATGCTTTCTTTTGCAGGATGGAGTATAGTCGGAAATGCCGCATACGTGGCGTATACGCAAGGGATTAATGTACTGTTGAATATCTTTTTCGGACCAACCGTCAATGCGGCTCGTGCTATTTCTGTTCAAGTACAACATGCTGTTAATATGTTTTCTCAGAATTTTCAGACTGCTATTAATCCGCAGATTACCAAAAGTTATGCAGCATCTGATTATGTGGAAATGTACACACTAATATACCGAAGTAGTAAATTTACATTTTTCCTACTCTTGTTCCTCTCATTACCCGTAATGATAGAAACGGAATATATGTTGAACTTGTGGTTAACTGTTGTTCCAGATGATACGGTAATTTTCACTCGGCTTATATTATGTACGACAATTATTGACTCTATGGCAAATCCGCTCATGGTTGCAGTTACTGCCACAGGGCATATAAGACGTTATCATATAATTGTTGGTGGCTGTTTGTTGTCCATTATTCCATTGTCGTATGGAGTGCTTAAACTTGGGTGTTCTCCAGCATCTGTATTGGTTGTTCATTTTCTGCTAAGTGTTGTAGCTTTTGCAATCCGTTTGTGTATTGTGACTAGGATGATAAATATGCCTCTATATATTTACATTAAAGAAGTCATATTGAAAAGTCTCAAAGTTGTCGTATTGTCAGTTCCTGTGCCATTGGTCATCAGTTTTTATCTCCATACCTCTTTTATTGTAACAGGTGTGGTATGCGTGGTAAGTGTTTCTGTCATATCTTATGTGTTCGGACTTGATGAAAACGAGCGTACATTTGTAGGAAAGAGGCTAAAGGGGGCTCTGCTGAAGATGGGCTGCTGATTTTTTCGGTTTAGCAATTGTTGGCAATTATTTTATATCTGACTAAATATCTGATGCTACTAAATTTTGATTAGCTACTTATTTTTATGAAATCACTGTTCTATCCTGTTTTATTGTTGTTTCATGCTGTTTTTATTTCATTGGGGAATGATTCAAAGATGATAAAATACATTTGTGTGGTTTTACTCATGGTATACCTTTTTCACAAAAAAAGGTTTATTTTACAGCGCAAGTATCGAACGGTGAACCAAGCCTTACTTTTATTTGGCGGAACTGTGCTTTTCTCATCGATCCATATGCTGACAATCCATTTTCCTCCTGGATTTAAGGAAGTTTCTCCATTAAGTGGAGTTTTATTGGTACTATGTGTAGCTTGTTCTTTCTTTATGATGGAATATGTGAATGAGAAGAATCTTCATCAGTCATTCTTTATTCTTATGTATAGGTTTACTTTAGGTTATTTGTTGGTGAATGACTTATTGTTACTGGCTCAGATGCCTTCAGTATCAGGTATGGAGAGTAGTACCATCATTTATTTAATAGGTAACAAGTTTGAGGTGACATATATGCACTTGTTTTTTTCTGCATTATATTATCAGGTCTTTTGCACTGGTATGAAAGTTTATTTGCGACAATACATTATTCTCGTAATGCATTTAGTTTTAACTCTGTTTATCGCGATCGGGGTAGAGTGTTCTACAGGTGTTTTAGGGGTAGTCCTTTTGGCAGTATTTTTATTTCTTTATAAGAAGATACGTTTCATTTTCCGCCCCTTTTTTGCAATAATCTTGATGTTGTTGTTTGGAGCATTTTTTTTATTGTATGAGACGATCTTGGCTATACCTTCGGTTCAGTATTTAATAGTAGATATATTGAATGAGGATTTGACATTGACAGGACGTACTTATATATATACTAGAATGCTGGATCTAATGGATACTCAACCTTGGTTTGGTTATGGGAATGGAACTGCTACTTTTTTTACAACGTATTACATCCATGAGAAGTTAACGAATACGCAAAATGGATTGCTCAATGATTATATTGATTGGGGAATTATTGGGGTCATTTGCTTGATTATCCTTACATATTCAGTCCTGAGAAGTGCAAGTTCAAGGATTAATCCGTTTATATGTTTAATCTATACATATATAGTGTTGTCTAGCATTGAGATAACATTAGGGTTACGTTTCCTTGCTGTTCTTCCAATGTGTATGTGGGCAAATAAAAAAAATAATTAGGACTATGAAAAATATTTCAGAATTGTCTCATTGTTACGGTTGTTCTCTGTGTGCTGTCATTTGCCCTCAGCAGATTATTACGCTTTGTCAGGATAAGGAAGGGTTCTACCAACCTGTGATTGAAAAAAATGATGAATGTACTGCTTGCGGATTGTGTAGTAAAGTATGTGCTTTCATTAATGATGAAAAATGGCAGAATGAAAATATTAGGTCTTTTGCTTCTTGGAGCAGAGAACCCTCTGTTCGAAAGAAATCTTCCTCAGGCGGTACAGGTTTTGAGATAGCAAGGATGCTATCACGGAAAGGATATAATGTTGTGTCAGTCTGCTATAATGCAGATAAAAAACGGGCAGAGCACTATGTGGCAAGATGCGTAGAAGAAATAATACCCTCAATGGGGTCGAAATATATTCAGAGCTATTCGTATAAGGCTTTCAAGGAGATAAAGAAAGGCGGCAAATTTTTAATTACAGGTACACCTTGTCAAATTGCTTCTATGCGGAGATACGTCCGTATGAGGCGGATAGAAGATGATGTGATACTGATGGACTTTTTTTGTCATGGTGTACCATCTAAATTGGTATGGGACAAGTATGTGTCAGAGATTGAAAATCAAATAGGTAAAGTAACATATGCGTCATGGCGCAACAAACAGTCGGGATGGCATGACTCATGGGGGATGTTCATAAAAGGAAAGAAAAGCTATTATAATAAAAAAAGATCGGAAGGAGATTTGTTTTATAAGTTCTTTCTCGGTAATATGTGTTTGGGACGAGCCTGCTATAAAGATTGTAAATTTAAATATTTAAACTCTGCAGCGGACATTCGTATTGGTGATTTATGGGGAAGTAAATATGTTGACGAGGAGAAAGGAGTGACGGGAATATTAGCTTTCACTGAGAGAGGGCGCATGGTTATAGCTAATTGTCCGGGGATAGAGACTGTCAACGAATCTGTTGAAGTAGTGACAGAGGGACAAATGAAAAGCTGTATCACTAAACCGTATTACTATAGAGGGCTTATGGCTTTGTTGAGAACTCCTTTAAAACTGAAATTTATTTATCGTATTATACAGATGTTGCGTATAGGGAACATCCTAAAGGTTAAAATGCATTTATGAAACGAGTAGGAATTGTGACTATGCACAAGGTTGTGAACTATGGGTCGGCTTTACAAGCATGGGCTACACAGGAAGTGATTCGTAGACTGGGGTATGATGTTCTAATCATAGACTATGTTTATCCCAATGCCTTTCACATTAAGGACAAAAAGAGAAATATTGCAAGAAGTGTGTTACAATGGTGTCTTCATTTTTGTCAAGGTTTTCCATGGGAGAAAAAAAGAAAACACTTTGAAAAGTTTTGGAATGATAATTTTAATCTTACGCAAACATATCCTTGTGTAGAGTCAATATATAACAATCCACCAGATTTTGATGTTTATGTGGCTGGAAGTGACCAAATATGGAATCCTACATGCATAAAAGGGGATGGCGTTTTTCTGTTGGATTTTGTTACGAATGGTAAACGTCGTATTAGTTATGCCTCCAGTTTTGCCCAAGCTAAACTAGAAGAAAAGTTTAGGAAGGATATGGCAGATAGTTTAAGGGGATTTTTCTCAATAGCTGTACGTGAGAGTAATGGCGTAAAAATTGTAAAGAAATTGATCGGAAAAGATGTTCCTATTACATTAGATCCTACTCTTCTTTTACGTAAAGACGATTATGGACCGCTTATAAAGCAAAGTTCACTGCATATTCAAAAGCCTTATATGTTGGTTTATATTTTGCAATATGCATATGACCCTTATCCGTATGCTACAGAATTTATTCGTGAAGTATATCAGCAAACAGGATTGCATGTGGTATGTTTGGACTTCTCGGCAAAACAACATCTTGGAATAAAAGATATGATTCATCTACATGATGCTGTGGGACCAGCAGAGTTTTTGAGTTTGTTTGCAAACGCTTCATTTGTGATAACTACGTCTTTTCATGGAACAGCATTTGCTTTGAATTTCGGTGTGCCATTCTATTCATTGCTGAATGATAAAAGCAGTAGTGACGACCGGATGGGCAACTTGTTACGTTTGTGTGGAATGGAAGATAGGGGTATAATAATTAACACAAGGAAAGTGCGAGTCTCTACGTCATTTGATATAAACGGATGTGAGACACGGCTAAGACAAAAGCGTGAAGAATCTATCGCTTATTTGCAGAGAAGTTTAATGTAATAAGATTAATTATATTATGGGTGTTTTCAATCAAATAAAAATGATTTGGCATAAGCGAAGTTCCTCAGCTTACATTAAATATCTTCGTAAAAAAGGAATACATATCGGAGAGCATTGCATAATTCGTGCTCCTCGCACGGCACGGATAGATGTATCACGCCCCTCATTAGTTACCATAGGTAACAATGTGGATATGAATATGAACTTTCAAATATTGACGCATGACTGGGCTTCGCTTGTCTTCCGAACTAAATATGTGACGATTGGTAATAATATCTATTTTGGAACTAATGTAGTAGTGCTGAAAGGTGTGACGATTGGCGATAATTGTGTAATCATTAGTCACAAAGAATATTCCCGCTAATTCAGTGGCAGCCGGTGTACCTTGTCGGGTGATATGCTCAATAGATGAATATTACAGAAAGAGAAAGCAGGTTGCACTTGCAGAAGCAGTGGAGTATGTGCAGAGTATTCAAAAACGTTTTAAACGCGATCCCTTTAAACGTGAGTTGTATGAAGAGTTTATTTACTTCACCCATAAAGACAATATAGAACAGTATGAGCAAGAAGGTTCTCCTGTAAAGTCCCAACTTGGTATAGCGTATACTGATTTTATCCAGCGTGATGAAGCGAATTTCAAAGATTATGAGGCATTTTTACAGTACGTAAACAAAAAGGGAGTTATATCCAGTGAAAATAACAATATAATCAAAAATGAATAAACCAAAGGTAAGTATTGTAGTTCCTATTTATAATGTGGAAAAATATCTAGATCGCTGCATCCAGTCACTTCTTGCACAGACATTAAAAGAAATAGAAATCATTTTGGTAGATGATGAATCACCGGATAATTGCCCACAGATTTGTGACAGGTATGTAGCAAAGTATACTTATGTTAAAGTGGTGCATAAAAAAAATGATGGTCTTGGACAGGCTCGCAACAGCGGTATGGAAGTCGCCACAGGTGAATATATCGCATTTGTTGATAGTGATGATTTTATAGATGCAGACATGATGGAGAGACTTTACGATGAATGTAAGGAACACTCTTTAGATGTAATTTATTCTGAATTTAATGTGGATGAATATCCGGGTTTTCGTATAACTCTCAAACCAGAGCGGCTGTATACAGGCAGAGAAGAGATAGAACAGTTGCGTTTAGACATAGTAGGGGCAGAGCCAAATCATAGATCAAGTGTGAAGTTTCAATGTTCTGCCTGTAAAGGGTTGTATTCTATGAAATTACTTTCAGAACATCACTTGCAATTTCACTCTGAGCGGCAGTATATTTCAGAGGATATGCTGTTTAATTTAGATGTGCTTTACCATGCAATGCAGGTAAAGACTGTTCCTTGGCAGATGTATCATTATTGTTTAAACGGAGCATCGCTTTCACATACATATCGTCCAGATCGTTGGCCAAAGTTGCTTTATATGCTGGAGATACTTGATAAAAAGGGACAGCAGTTTAAGCATCAAGAAGAGTTTCGGTTACGTTTGGCAAGAACAGCGATTTTTTATACTCGTTCAGGTATAGGGCAAGAAATTAGAAGGACAGATATTTCATTTAAAGAGAAGTTAAGGCGGGTTACTGAAATCATGAAAGATACAACTATTTCTTCTTTAATAAAAGATTATCCGTTTTATAATCTTCCTTTAACATGGAAGATTTATGGATATTTGCTGAAATGTAAATGCAAATGGATAATGTTTATAGTAATGTATATAAATAATAAAAAAAGAAAAATGACGTCAATCAAGATTTGTTGAGGCGTAAAAGTATTAGTGATTTTTGAATATGCAATTAAGAATTATTACATTGTATCGAACCGAAAATTATGGGGCGTTTTACAAATGTTCGTTTTGTCGTTAATTAATCTATAACTTGTATCGTGATAAAAAGATAGATGGTTGTGTACACTTGGGTATAGAAAATACCAGTTGTCTATCTAGTAGCTACATTGTACATTGGCATGATGATGTGATTCGTAGAGAACATTTTAATAGTTAATAAATTATTTGTATCTAATATCCTTATGCTTAAATACTTGAAAAAGTGTCTAAGTAAAAAGTATACTCTAATTTTAGTATTAATATTTATTTTGCAAAATATTAAAGATGAATACTTTAGCGAATGGAAATATGTGTAAAAGACGGAAAGTCTTTTCTTTTAATTCAGAATTATATAAAGTAACTGGAGTTCAAAAGGTTTTAATGGATATTCACCATGCTGTAAAAGAAGATTATGACGCCATTATTGTGGGGACTGTATCCTATGGCATGGTTGATAAAAGTCATCAAATATTTGAAGATGAATATAAGCAATTTAAAAATCCTTTTATGTTTTATGATTCTATAGTTGTATTGCATGAAAGAAAATTTCTCTTATTATTTTGGATACTAAATCATATATTTTTTCAACATATCAAATTGGTATATGTGCATCATAATATATTTCATAATCATAAGTTGATGTCTATAATGCCTACTACGGTAGTATCTATATCAGATAAGTGTACGGAAAATTTGATGAATTATTTTAAAGTTCCTAAAAGACATATACATAAAATATCCAATTGCGTTAGGGAGTTATATCCACATTTTCATGATTGTCCACAAGTTGATTATATATCTATAATTTATCCCGCACGTATCAATAATATAAAAAGGCAAATAGAAGTATATAAACACTTGAAGGGAAAAGTTAAAGAGCAGATAAAAATTAAATTTGTAGGGACAGGACCTTGCTATGAGGAATTAAGAAAAATAATAGCAGGAGATAGTCAGTTTGAATGTTTGGGGTTTAGAAATGATGTACTTGATTTATTGCAAAAAAGCAATTATATGATGTTGTTTTCTACAACAGAAGGACTTCCTATCACTCTTATTGAGGCTTCAATGTGTGGTTGCCCTATAATTTGTAATGATGTCGGGGGAAATTTAGAAATAGCTCATGATGGTGAAAATGCTTTTATAGCTAATAGTTGGAATGAATTAGTTTGTGTGTTGAATAGCTTGCTAGATATTCCGAAAGATGATTATATGGCAATGTGTGCAAAAAGCCGAGAAATTTATCTTTCACGGTTTACATTTGATATGTTTAAACAAAAATATTTAGAACTGTTCTCAATTTTATAGTTTCATATTATGAGATACTTATTTCTGCTAATAATATTATATCTGTGTTTTAATTTTGTCACTTTGGGGCAGGAAGTGAATATTGAGTTTGAAAAAAAGCCATATTGGGTGGAAAACTTTGATAAGAAAGGAGGTCTTGATGATAAGTTATGGGGATCTAAAAAAGAAAAATCGGGAGGATTGGTATTTTATACTGGTGCTGACGAGAAGAACGTAAAAGTAAAAAAAGGGAAACTTATATTGACTATACGTAAAGATAGTGCTTCTGGTAAATATCTATATACATCTGGTAGAATTTTTACAAAACAATATTTTCGTTATGGTAAATTTGAAATAAAAGCAAAGTTGCCTGTTACTGCTGGTGTTTGGCCGGCTTTATGGTTTAAGGCAAATTCTGGACCAGCATGTGTCGGAGAAATTGATTTAGTGGAATATATAGGCTGCATGAAAGCGGAAAAGATGAATGTGAATGTACATCTTTGGGGGACTTTTGGAGGTAAGAAAAATAATCATAAACAGTATCCTAGAAGTGTTGCAGTTAACATCTCAAATTATCATATTTATACTTTGGAAATGCTAAGAGGAAAGTTAGTATTTAAAGTTGATGGTAAAGTTGTATATGAGGTAAAAAAGGGAGATATAGAATATTGGCCTTTTGACGAAACTTCTTATCGTCTTATGATAGCCTTGTCTTATGGTGGAACTTGGGCTGGTTCATGTGGATTGGCTGATAACTCTCTACCGCAATCTATAAAAGTAGATTATGTGAAATATTATAGATTAAAAGAAGAATGTAATGATTAAGCTGGCTCCTTTTGAATCATGTACAGGTTGTACAGCTTGTATGAATAGCTGTTCTCACAATGCAATTGTTATGGCAGAAGATGCCGAAGGTTTTATCTTTCCACACATAAATGGTAACAAATGTGTGGAATGTGGACTTTGTATGAGAGTATGTCCAGTTTTAAATACACCAATAATTACAAATGCAACAAAGCCAAATGTTTTTGCTGTTTGGAGCTTGAAAGACAGGACTGTTAGTAGTTCTGGAGGAGCTTTTTCTGCATTTGCAAGGAATGTGTTGGAAGCTGATGGTGTGGTATTTGGTGCTACTCTTGGAACAAACTTATTATGCTATCATAGGGAGATTCATATGATAGAAGAGTTGGAAGTTCTACGAGGAAGTAAATATGTTCAAAGTGAGTTAAGAGATACTTTTTTTAAAGTGAAAGCCTATCTGAAAGAGGGTAAAAATGTCTTATTTACAGGTACACCATGTCAAGTAGACGGGTTATATAGGTATTTACGGAGAAACTATGATAATTTGCTAACATTAGATTTGGTATGTCATGGAGTACCATCTAACACATTGTTTCATTCATATCTTTTAAAACTTGAAGATTTAAAAAAAGTTAAGATATCTATGTTTGAATTTCGCCGTCGAAACGGTTGGGGCTTTGCATCAGCTATATCAGATAGAGGCAAGCTAGAGCCTATATATGATATTGAAAATCTATATATGTACGCTTTTGATAAAGCTGTTTTATTTAGAAAATCATGTTATGCTTGTCCGTATGCTAGGTTGCCTAGAGTAGGAGATTGTTCCATTGCGGATTTTTGGGGCATAGGTAGACATGGCAAATCCTTTAAACACAATGTGTTAAAAGGAGTTTCCCTAGTATTGGCTAATAATGCTAAAGGGATAAATGCCGTACAAAATTTGCAAGAATCTTTTGTGGAAGAACGAACATTAGATGAAGCCTTGGCAGAAAATTATAATATTATTCATCCCTCTCCCCTGCATCCCATGCGTGATAAAATCATCGCAGCATTTTTAGATTCTTCACGTTCATTGAAAAGCATAAATAAAGAGTTTGAGTTGATTGATAATAGCTTGAAAGAACGAGTGAAAGAATATGCCTCTCGATACCATATTTATGATTTGCTAAAAAATATCTACAATAAATATAAAGCTCTATGAAAGTAGCTATCCTATCTATGCAAGAAGTGAAGAATTATGGTTCATTCCTTCAGGCTTTTTCTTTGAAAAAAACTATTGAATCGCTGGGTAATACTTGCGAATTCATTAATATTATCCCAGGTGAACAATTGGGAAATTATAAGATAAGTAAATTTCATAAGATTAAACTCCTCATACAGCGTTTATTAGACGTTTGTCTTCTATTTATATTTTCCAAACTCGTTTTTCGAAAGAATTTTTGCCTTATTTGGGAGTGGAATCTGAAAGAAATATTAGGCATTATGACGTGATTGTAATTGGCAGTGATGAAGTCTTTAATTGTGCTCAAAAAACATGGTTTGGATTTTCACGTCAGTTATTTGGTGAAGGGCTGAATGCAGATAAGATAATAACGTATGCCGCTTCTTTTGGGGCAACTACAGTAGATAAACTTCAAGAACTGGGAATTAAGAAGATTGTTGGTCGTTTGTTGGGAAATATTAGTGTAATATCAGTGCGTGATGCTAATAGTTCTATTACAGTAAAAACACTGATAGGTAAAGTTCCCGTAATGCATTTAGATCCTGTATTGATATTTAATTATGATCTGTTTATGCCTTCAAACGTTACGCTAAAAAATTATATGATTGTATATACATACCCGGGACGTATTACAGATAAGCAGGAAATTCAATCAATAAAAGATTTCGCCAAATCCCATAGACTGAAACTAATATCTATCGGCCATTATTTCTCTTGGTGTGATGACGTGGTCATTCCTTCCCCTTTTGAAGTACTGGCATATTTCAAGAATGCGTCATATATTGTTACTGATACATTTCATGGTAGTGTATTTTCTATCAAATATAATAAGGCTTTTTGCACAATCATACGAAATATGAACAATCAAAAATTAAGCTATCTGTTGAAACAATTTCACTTGGAGTCTAGAATAATCAATGATATTGATAAATTGGATAGTATATTAACAACTCCTATTGATTATAAAGAAATAAATGAGTATATAGCCAAAGAAACTCGATGTTCTATTGAGTACTTGAAGACAAATATCTGTAAATAGATTAGCGATGTTCTCTATTTTGGTAAAAAAAATAATTATTACAGACGGCAATTCTTTTAATGACCTTTTGGAAGATAAGGGTAAAGTTTATACTTTTTTAAATCCGGTTTCCTATCTCACTGCTTTAGAGAACAAAGAACTGTTCGCTAGTTTTGATGGTATTTTTGCCGATGGTTCCATCT
>OCHI01002161.1_pt1 | contig 11723 bp, 11 predicted proteins | sample 1538691 | NCBI WGS metagenome assembly OCHI01 (sample SAMN04571718, study PRJEB22368) | human gut metagenome | biome: human gut; material: stool | host: Homo sapiens | place: Luxembourg | collected 2012-09-21 | reverse complement strand
TCATTTAAGTCTTTCGACCCACCCCTGGGGGCTAGCCCCCAGGGGTGGGTGCTTTTATACGCTTCGTGTTGCACTTACTACTGGAAATTGCGGAGATTAGAAATTAGAGGTTAGAAGTTAGATTCCGTTGTCAAACGAAGAAACGAGTGTTGACTGGGCAACCTGTATAGTATGGCAGATAGTGTGGAAAGGTCGTCCCATACTGATGGGACAAAAATCTTCCACCCCGTGTGGGACGAAAAAATCCCAAGGGTGGGATCAAAAGATCCCCACGGAGGGGCGCACGAACAGCTGAGACGTGTAACGATTTTGTAGAGAGGTATGGTCGGACGCAGTGCGGTCTGCGTCTGACCGAGCATCCTTACAGCTGGCTACCCACCTCTAACATCTAATATCTAACTTCCAACCTCTACTCTCTAACCTCTAATTCGATCGATGCCTCTCCCAGCCCCTCAAAACAGTAATTAGCCAGACGTCACACGTAATCTTCTAGATTCGATAGCTATTGCATTTGGAGACTGTTGACTTTTGCAACAGCCTCATTTGTGTTGTTTTTTTCTTACCTTAGCAGGCGAAGGGATTCTTCAAGGCGAGAGTACTCGTTCGGAGGGACCCTCGATGAGACGACAATCTCACCACGTGATCACATACTAACTAATCAATAATAGACTATGAAAAGACTTTCAGCTATCCTATTTGCAGTGCTCCTAGTCGTAGGACTAGGATCTTGCGAGAGAGAGTGCAGTAACGTGCTACCTGAACCTACGGCTCTGACCCTGAACCCCTCAACGGTTGCGCTCAAGGTGGGTGCTACACGGCAGCTCACTGCTACTGTAGAGCCTACAGATCAGACCTACACTGTCACTTTCACTAGCGACAATGAGAAGGTTGCGACGGTCAATGACAAGGGACTCGTCACAGCTGTCGCCGAGGGAATTGCCAATATCACCGCTAGCGTGGGCAACCTTACAGCGAAGAGCGTCGTCACGGTATCTAACGCAGCACCCGATGTGACGCTAACGGTCAAGACACCTATGCTAACGATTGAAAATGGCAAGACAGCTCAGATTGACTACACCGTCACACCTGCTGATACGCCCGTCACCTTCACAAGTGATAAGACGGACATCGCTACCGTCGATGCTCAGGGAGTCGTCACAGCGGTTGCTGCTGGTAGTGCGACGATCACAGTTGCTGCTGCTGGTCAGGAGGCTCAGGTTGCAGTCACCGTAACAGATAATGGTGGTGGTGCTGTAACTGAGGGTAATGAGCTACCGCTGCTCATGTTTGAGGCCGAGACGGACGACAATAGCGTCATAACCCAAGCGGTTCTCGATCACGAGGCCAAGGTTGGTCGTACGGCACAGCCCTTCAAGATTTGGAAGCAAGGCCCGTTCCCCGGCGGTTTTGTCAATAAGGATCTAACGATCGTGGGTGCTATGTACGGACTCTCTTTGGAAAAGACTGGTGAGTACGTGATCCCCGCCTTTAGTAAGGAGAGCTTAGCAGACTGTCCTAAGACGATGGCTATGCTTAAGGAGTATGGCTTTACATCGTTTGAGGAGGGCGTAGGCGATGATAATCAACCTTTCAAGACGAGTGTGTGCGACAACGATCCTTCGATCTCTATTGAGTTATTTGACGATCCTAACGCTGAGCTTGGCTCCACACTGATGCTCTTATTCGTTAAGCCTATGCCTAAGCAGGATCTTCAGGTAGCCCACGAAATATTACCAGATGCTAAGGACTTCCCCAGCCATACCACACTGCTAACAAAGGATATAGTTAAGATCAAGGAGTTTGAGGCAAACCTAGGCTTCCGTGACTATAGTGCCGATACAAGCGATGAGGCCAAGAAGAACTTGATGTTCTTAACTAAGAAAGCTTCCCTAGCATCGACCAACTTGACCCTCTCTGTATACATCTGCACACCTAGTAGTGGGCCCGAGTTCATCAATTGTGCTGTCAACTGCATCAGAAATGCCAATGACTTCGAAGATCCTAAGCTCAAGGAGTGGTTCACAACAAATGGCTATGGCAACAATTACGAAGCTAGTGTAGCTGGCGGCTATGCTGCTGGTACAGACGCTTCTGGCAATATCATGGCTCAAATCTTCATCAGTGAGGATGGTTCTGTAGCTCTGCTCCAGATCGTCGATATGACAAAAATACCGTCACCTACTCAGATGCGTAGCCTAGCCTTGAAGCAGTACAAGAAGATGCTGCCTCTCACTAAGACTAAGCATCGCAAGCTACAGCAGATCCGCCGCCACTAAACGGATGAGAGATCATCGCTCGTAGCGATGTAGTCCACGAGCTAGCGCAAGCTACACACGAGGAGCACCATACAGCATCTAGACTGTATGGTGCTCCTCTCTTTTGTCTGTAGGCCACTATACCCTAGACGCTGCAGCCAGCTCTCTCCCAGCACCTCAAAGTAGTATCTAGCCAGTATGCTTGAAACGTTTTCAAGCTGACAAGATTTTCAAGTGTACTTGAAAATACCTACATTTGCAGAAGAATTTCAAGTACACCTGACATGCTTGCACCGATAAGGAAATACAACTTTTGGGATGAGAACCCTATAGACTTGGGGTATCCACGCACATTCTACACAGATAAGATAGGTCAATACATTGACAACCAACTAATCAAAGTATTGGTAGGTCAGCGACGTGCGGGTAAAAGCTATATCCTAAGGCAAATAGCCTCACAACTCATCTCTAGTGGCACCCCTCCCCACAATATCCTTTATATCAATAAGGAGTACCTTGAATTTTCAGATATACATAACTATCAAGACCTTGAGGAGCTCTTTCAGCAGTATAAGAAGGAACTCAATCCTTAGGGCAAAGTATTCCTTTTCATCGATGAGATACAGGGCATTGAAGAGTGGGAACGATTTGTCAACTCACATGCTCAAGACTATGCCGAGTCCTGTGAGGTATTTATCAGTGGCTCCAACTCTAGTCTGCTATCTGGTGAACTGGCGACGCTACTATCGGGAAGGTATGTAGCGTTTGAGATACTCCCCTTTAGTTTTTCAGAGTTCTGTGGCATCACTCAGAAAGAGCCTACTAGAGAGAGCTACATAGACTTCCTTCAAACTGGAGCCCTGCCAGAGCTTTTCAACCTCCCCAATGATGAGATGAAGCAAAACTACGTCTCTTCAATCAAGGACACTGTTATGCTTCATGACATTGTCGCTAGGTATAAAGTAAAGGATGTCAAGCTCCTAGACGACCTCTTTGTGTATCTAGTCAATAAAGCCTCCAACATTATCTCCATCGCCAACATTGTCAACTTCTTTAAGTCTCGAAGTAGGAAAACCAACTACGAGACGCTCTCCAACTATATCTCCCATCTCGAGAGTACTTTCCTCGTGCATAAGGTAGAGAGATATAATATCAAGGGCAAGGAGACTATTTCGGCCAATAACAAGTACTATCTGAATGATTTGTGCTACCACAATTACCTCTATTCTGGATTTGGCTATGGGATGGGGTACTTATTGGAGAATGCTGTCTATTTAAGCCTTAGACGAGCTGGATATCAAATCTATGTAGGCACGAATAAAGAGGCTGAGGTAGACTTTGTCGCTATCAAAGGAAGCAAGAGGTTGTATTTCCAAGTCACGCTACAACTAACGGAGCAAGAAACAATAGAGCGAGAGTACCGCTCTCTTCTGTCGATAGAAGACAACTTCAAGAAGTATGTGGTCAGTTTGGATGACTTCAAGCTTCCAACAAATGAAGGGATTGACCATGTATCGGCGTGGGAACTGGACACAATTCTGTAACCTACCAAGCCCAGCCTAATTACCGCCAGACTGAGTACTTCCAAAATTTGCGAGGATTCGGATCTCTCCCGAGGAAATCCCCAATAGCTACGTGGGAAACAAAAAGTCTTCACGTAGTCGAGAAATAAAACTTCGGAAGAATGAAATGAAACTTCGGAAGAATGAAATCATAAGTCCGAAGAATTTTCCTACACCTCACTGGATAATCAGAGATACCTACCAGGGGATTTACGATTTTCTCCACAGAGAGGTAGATGAGGTCACTATATATAATGTGTCAGCCATGGATTGGATGTTGGCTAGAGCTATCGGAGCCATCGGAGGTATCGGAGCCATCAGAGCCATCGGAGTGCTACTGCCACTAGCCAACAGCTAACAGCTAACAGCTAACAGCCAACAGCTAACAGCTAACAGCCAACGGCCAACCTTAGCTTCGCTTCAGATATTTGAGTACCTTTGCATAATTACTGTATGATGCCCTTTGTATAGTCTTTGATACGGACTAGGTGGGGGCGCATACTGTTGCTTGACTTCTTTTATCTGTTGTACTCATAGCACACTCCGCACGTTTCACCGCTAAGACTCACGCTCGCCTATGTCGCATCACACACCTCGTCCACGGCGCCGATCGCTACTCCCCTCCTCTAGGATTATTGCGATCGTCTGTATCGCCCTACCACTCTTCCTGCTGGGATCTATCGCTCTCCTTGAGGTGGGCAAGTGCCACCTAGAGCAGTCGGTACGCGAGGAGATGACCTTCACTGTCTTACTAGACCCTGAGACCACTGAGCAGGATAGCATACGACTGATGCAGCAGGTGAGCCAGGCTCCATACATCAAGGACGTGACCTACATAACGCCCGCCGAGGCTGCACGACAGCTCGAGGAGGAGATAGGCGAAGATCCCATAGCGGTACTCGGCTTTAACCCCCTACAGCCCTCACTAGAGGTGCATCTCAAGTCACAGTACGCCGTGGCAGATAGCTTGAAGCAGATAGAGAGCGACTTCGCCTCGTGGGGCAATGTGCAGATGATGAGCTATCGTGGAGACATGCTTCAGATGATCGATGAGAATATGCAGCATCTCTCGACAATCCTACTGATCGTCTCGCTAATCCTGCTAGTCATTGCCATCATACAGGTCAATAGTATGACACACATTATGATCTACAGCCGGCGCTTCCTGATCCGCTCCATGACCCTGCTGGGTGCTAAGCCGAGCTTGATCCGTAAGCCCTTTACCACCTATAGTATCTTCAACGGTCTGTGGGGTGGCTTGCTGGCGGTCTGTATGCTCCTAGGTACGCTCTGCTATATGACACAGCGCAATCCGCAGCTCATCGAGAGCTACCTCAGCTATGGCGAGGTGGCGATCATCCTCGGAGGGATTATCTGCCTAGGTATCTTGCTCTCGTGGATCACCGCCTCGATATCGACGAGCAAGTACATTCGTATGGATGGCGGACGTATCGTCATGGCTTAGTCATTATCTCATACATCACAACTCATAATTATTATGGTATTTGGCAAGAAGAACTATATCCTCCTAGCGGTCTCCGTCGGGATTATCATACTGGGACTCCTCTTGATGTCGGGCGGAGGTAGCGCAGACAGCACAGAATTTACGGCTGACATCTTTAGCACACGCCGTATCGTCGTGGCGCCTATCGTCACGCTGGTCGGCTTCCTCCTAATCATCTACGCTATCATGGCTAAGCCCAAAAGCAAAGACAAAAGCAAAGACAAGGATAGCAACACGACGTCACAAAACAAGTAAACCTCTTGTGTCGAAACGCTTAAGATGACGCTACTCGAATCCATTATTCTAGCCATCGTAGAGGGCTTGACGGAGTTCCTCCCAGTCAGCTCTACGGGGCACATGATCCTCACGCAGGGGGCTCTCGGTATGGAGAGTACTCCTTTCCTACGAGCCTTTACGGTGATGATCCAGTTTGGCGCGATTCTCTCGGTCGTGGTACTGTACTACAAGCGATTCTTCACCTTTCGGGTGGAGGAGGGCGCACGACAGCTTCCTCAGCGGTGGCAGTGGGTCGGACGCTTCTCCTTTTATATCAAGCTCCTCGTCGGTCTCATCCCTGCAGCAGTCATCGGACTACTACTAGAGGAGCAGATAGACAAGCTCCTGGACAATGTCTATGTAGTCGCCACGATGCTCTTCTTGGGGGGCATCTTTATGCTCTTCATTGATCGCATTTGGCCAGCTACAAAACAGACGGTGGAGCGTCCGTCGTACCGCAATGCTTTCGTCATCGGTTGCTTTCAAACCATCGCTATGATCCCAGGCGTATCACGCTCTATGGCGACAATCGTGGGAGGACTGCAACAGCGACTCACGAGGCGCGCAGCGACCGAGTTCTCCTTCTTTCTAGCGGTGCCGACGATGCTCGGTGCGACCCTACTCAAGGGGTACAAGCTCCTCTCCGATCCCGTCTCTAGTCAGATGCTCCAGGAGAACTGGGTGGCACTACTCGTGGGCAATGTGGTTGCCTTCGTGGTGGCACTGCTGGCGATTAGATTCTTTATCAACTATGTGACCCGCTACGGCTTCAAGCTCTTTGGCTACTACCGTATCGTGGTCGGTCTACTGGTACTCATCCTACTACTCTGTGGGGTACCTCTAGCAATGCACTAAGATGAATCAGGAAGTCTCCTCCAAGCTCTACACGCCTGCCGACCTGCAGGCTCATCGCCCCCTCACGCTACGTACGGGAGCGATTATCCCCTTGGACAAGCCGTTGGGGTGGACCTCCTTTGACGTGGTCAATAAGGTGCGCATCATGGTGCGCAAGGTGACTGGCGTCAAGCGCATCAAGGTGGGACACGCTGGGACGCTCGACCCGCAGGCGACGGGCGTGCTGGTGCTCTGCACAGGACGTGCCACAAAGCTCATCGAGCAACTGATGGACCACGACAAGGAGTACCGCGCCACGCTACAGCTCGGAGCCACCACACCCTCCTTCGACAGCGAGCACGAGATCGACGCGACCTATCTCTACGAACATATCACGGAGGAGATGGTGCGGAGTGCCTTGCACCAGTTCACGGGCGAGATCGACCAGCGACCTCCCACCTTCTCAGCAGTCAAGGTAGGTGGCATACGCGCCTACGACCTAGCCCGTCAGGGACAGGAGGTCGAGCTGGCACACAAGCGCATCACCATCCACGAGCTGGAGCTACTCAGCTTCACGCCCCCCACCCTACAGCTACGCATCGTCTGTAGCAGAGGCACCTACATTCGTTCGCTGGCACGTGACCTCGGCACGGCTCTCGACTCGGGAGCTTATCTCACCCAGCTGGTGCGGACACGCTCTGGCGAGGTGTCACAGGCAGACTGCTTTAGCCTCGACCAGCTAGACGAGCTACTTGCTCTAACGCCCAACGAGGAAAAACTCTCCTGACCGAACACCCTTACTATACTCACCCTACCCCATTAGAAACAGAATCCAATATGCGACATAAAGCGAAGCTTTCACACTTTGATTACAAGCTCCCCGAGGAGCTCATTGCTCAGTACCCGACTACCTTCAGAGATCAGTCTCGTATGATGGTACTGCACCGCACAGACGGCTCTATCGAGCATAAGAACTTTGTGGACATCCTCGACTACTTTGGCGAGAAGGACACCTTTGTCTTCAACGATACCAAGGTTTTTCCCGCCAGGCTCTATGGTCTGAAGGAGAAGAACCAGGCGAAGATCGAGGTCTTCCTCCTGCGTGAGCTCAACGAATCCCTGCGGCTATGGGATGTCCTCGTAGACCCGGCTCGCAAGATCCGCATCGGCAACAAGCTCGAGTTTGGCGAGGAGGGCGGTGCCCCCGTGCTAGTCGCAGAGGTTATTGACAACACCATCTCGCGCGGTCGTATCTTGCGTTTCCTCTACGACGGCTCTCACGATGACTTTCTCAAGGATTTATACAGTCTAGGCGAGGCTCCACTGCCCGAGGAGATCAAGCGTCCCGCTGAGCCTAGCGACCTAGAGCGTTATCAGAGTGTTTTTGCGAAGCATATCGGTGCCGTCTGCGCCCCCGCTGCGAGCCTGCACTTTAGCGACATTATCCTGCACAAACTACGCCTGCAGGGGTGCAACCTCGCTTTCCTCACACTGCACCACAACCTATCTAGCTATCAGGAGATCGAGGTAGAGGCAATCAGCAAGTACAAGGTGGAGAACGAAGAGATGTACATCCCCATCGAGTGCTGTGATGTCGTCAACCAAGCGCGCGACGACAATGCGCAGATCGTTGCTGTCGGAGCGACCGTCATGCGAGCCCTCGAGACGGGCGTCAGCACGGATGGCTACCTCAAGGAGTTCAGTGGCTGGACCAATGAGTTTATCTATCCGCCTTACCACATTCACTTGCCGACCGCTATGCTGACCAACTTCAATGCGCCAAAGAGCATCAACCTCATGTGCGCTGCCACCATGGGTGGAGAGAAGAATGTGATGAATGCGATGAATGTAGCGGTCAAGGAGAAGTACCGCTTCGGTTGCTACGGGGATGCGCTCCTCATTATGGACTAATCTGTCCCGCTAAGCCTCGCTTACTTCAGCTCCTATGCCTACTGCTTACATAGCCCTCGGTAGCAACCTCGACGAGCCTCGTCACCAGCTACTAGAGGCGATCAGACGGATGCGCCTTCGTGGGCTCCGAGTCTACAGCATAGCCCCCTTTGTGGAGACTCGCCCCGTGGGCTTCGCTTCGGAGCATCTCTTCCTCAATAGCGTCGTGGCCGTTCACACGACAGCGACGCCAGCAGAGCTTTTGGCGCAGCTTCAGGCTATCGAGCGTGAGATGGGGCGACGGCACAAGTCGCACGACGGCATCTACTCCGACCGAGTCATAGACCTAGACATCCTGCTCTACGACCAGTGTGTCGTGACCACGCCTGAGCTCACCATCCCGCATCCTCGTATGTGTGAGCGCGCCTTCGTCCTGCAGCCACTCAGCTACATAGCGCCTGAGCTCACCATCCCCACGACGGGAACCACCGTGGCTCAGCTACTAGCCGCCCTGCCCGCATGATACATGATCTGAGCGACACAATCTGCGCGCCGGCCACCGCACTAGGCGGAGGGCTTGCCGTCATACGTATCTCGGGAAGACTAGCCCCGCAAATTGCCGAAAGGTTGCTGGGCAAAAGACTCGCACCTCGTGAAGCCACGACCGCTGGGCTACGAATTGACGGACAACTCATAGACCTCGTCGTAGCCACCTACTTTGCCGCACCACACTCCTACACTGGCGAAGAGGTCGTTGAGCTCTCCTGCCACGCCTCCCCCTTCATCGTACGCTCCATACTGGAGTGGATCGCTCAGCAGAAAGGGTGCCGCATGGCCGACCCAGGCGAATTTACCCGTCGTGCCTTGGCGCATGGCAAGCTAGACCTAGCCGAGGCGGAGGCGGTCGCCGACCTCATCGCTGCGACCACTGCCACACAGCACAAGATGGCTATGGAGCAGCATACCGGCAGGCTCAGTCATCTGCTCAACGAACTGCGGGCGACGCTCCTACGCTTCGCCGGTCTTCTCGAGCTAGAGCTAGACTTTAGCGAAGAGGATGTCGCCTTTGCCGATCGCTCCACACTAGTTGAAACGTTAGCCACCATACAGCATCAGCTTCGACTGCTTACGCAAAGCTTCACCACTGGGCAAGAACTCCAGCAGGGCATCCCGACCGCTATCATTGGCGCACCCAACGTGGGCAAGAGCAGTCTCCTCAACGCCCTCCTCCAACACGAGCGAGCCATCGTCAGCGACATCCCTGGCACCACCCGAGACACTGTCGAGGGGCGACTAACCATCCGAGGCACACTCTTCCGACTCATCGACACCGCCGGTCTGCGCCAGACGACCGACCTCGTGGAGCAACTAGGCATCGAGCGCAGCTACCAGCAGATCTCCTCCGCACGGCTCATCCTCTGGGTCATCGCTCCGCCCCTACCCACGTGGGACGAGCTAGAGACACAGCTCAGTGAACTTCTGCCACTCACCTCCCCCGATAGTACCCTCATGATCCTGCTCAACAAGCGGGATCTACTCACCGAGAGCGAGGTCACGGACTGGCTCAGCCACTGCTCCGAACAGCTACAGCGCATCACGGACAAACGGCACATCACCCCTCCGCTAGCTATCTCAGCACGAACCGCTGAGGGCATCGAAGCTCTCGAAGAGCTTATGGTCACCACCGCCCAGCCCCTTCACAGCGATGAAGAGACCGTGATGCTCTACAACCTGCGCCACTACGAGGTGCTCACCAAGGCGAGTCACGCCTTAGAGTTAGTCTCCGAAGGCCTCCACAACGGCTTGACCAGCGACCTCATCACCCCCTACCTCCGTGAGGCGATCGAAGAGATTGGCCTCGTCACAGGCGCCTCCATCACCTCCGACGAGGTGCTCGGCTACATCTTCTCCCACTTCTGCATCGGCAAGTAGTATGGGGGCAGGGCGCATCGCAGAGGAGCAGCAGGTCATTCGGCAGATGATTCAGCTCTACTGTAGGAAGAAAGAGGAAAATGAAACGCTCTGCAACAGTTGTCGTGAGCTACTCGAGTACGCCACACGGCGACTAGACCGCTGCCACTACGGCGCAGCGAAGCCCACCTGCCGCAAATGCCCCATACACTGCTACCGCCCAGATATGCGCGCCCGCATTCAGGCGGTGATGCGCTGGGCCGGTCCCCGTATGCTCTTCCACCATCCCCTCGCCGCCGTCAAGCACCTCCTCCGCGAGCTCTAGTCCACCCGCAACTCTCTAATATCTGACCTCTAATTTCTAATCTCTAACCTCTATTTCCGCGAGGAAATACCGATTATGTCAAACAAAATACCGATTATGTCAAGTCGACTAAGAGAGTACTCGCTATATTATGCTTATCTTTGCATCGACATCCCTTATGACTTCTTTATTTCGATGGGATATCGAAGAAACTTTATATCAATCAAATAATAAACAAACAATGAACAGAACAGTAAGAACACTGCTAGGCCTACTAACGATCGGCCTAGTCGCTCTGACCTCCTGTAAGAAGGATGAGAAAGAGCCTCAAAAGAATGAGGGCACGACCTACGTAAGCGTAGCGATCAACCTACAGTCTAGCTTGCGTGCTGGAGACAGCAGTGATGACGAGGAGTTTAACTACAAGGGTACTTGGAATGGCAAGGATGCCATCGAGACTATTGCCGTCTATGTCGTCGGCGATGGTTCGGTCTCTTATGGTCAGTACACGAGGGCTGACTTTAAGATAGACAAGGCTACGGATGACACCAACATCACCATCAAGCCTAACAAGGCTATCCTCACCAAGCCAGGCACAAAGAAGGTTTACGCCCTCATTAATGCGCCTGAGGAGATAACAAAAATGCTTGAGAAGTCTATGCCAGCTCATTTCAACGAAGCTTATGCCAAGGCTGTTGAGAATATGACAACGGCTCAGGTGGCTCGTCCAAACGCAGAGAAGGAGGATCTTATTATGATGTCCAACGCTGCTGAGTGTGAAGTCAACATTGAGGATGGTGCCACCGAGGAGGAGGCTATCCAAGGCACTAAGAACCTCGCAAAGGTAAGTGTCAAGCGTGTCGTAGCTCGTGTGATCCTAACGACAACTCAGCCTAGCTATGAGATCAAGCTCAAGGATGGTACTGTGCTAGGTAAAATCGAAAACATCACCTATGCTGTAGCTCAGGGTGAGAAGGCTTTTTACATTAGCCAGCAGAAGGACAAGGCTGGTAGCATCATCACTCCTGGATATAGCTTCCTCCCAGCTGTTAATCCTGCTGATAAGAGCAAGCTAACCAACTATGAGGATCAGGCTAAGGTTTACGACTATAGCGATCTACATAGCACTGTTACGACTCCTCGTGCAGCTATTGTCGCTGATAATCTAACCGCCGCTCTAGAGATTG
>OCHI01002150.1_pt1 | contig 11780 bp, 7 predicted proteins | sample 1538691 | NCBI WGS metagenome assembly OCHI01 (sample SAMN04571718, study PRJEB22368) | human gut metagenome | biome: human gut; material: stool | host: Homo sapiens | place: Luxembourg | collected 2012-09-21 | reverse complement strand
CGCTGGTGTCCATGCGCCTCGGGCAGCGAGACTACCAAACGGCGCAGAACATCCTGGGCAACGTCGTGGTGCTGAACCTCATCATCGGCCTGGCATTCGGTTTCATAACGCTGCTGCTGCTCGATCCGATCCTCTACTTTTTCGGGGCGAGCGAGGCGACGATCGGTTATGCCCGCGACTACATGTCGATCATCCTCATGGGGAACGTCATCACGCACATGTATCTGGGCCTGAACTCCGTGCTGCGGGCTTCGGGGCATCCGCGCAAGTCGATGTACGCTACCATCTATACGGTGGTCATCAACGCGGCGCTGTTCATCTACGGCTTCGGGTGGGGTATCCGCGGCGCGGCCATCGCCACGGTGCTGGCGCAGATTATCGCGCTCATCTGGCAGTTCCACATTCTTTCGGACAAGAGCGAACTGCTCCATTTCCGGCGCGGCATCTACCGCCTGCGCCGGAAGATCGTGCGCGACATCCTGGCCATCGGCATGTCGCCGTTCCTGATGAACCTGGCGGCGTGTTTCATCGTCATCCTGATAAACAAGGGGCTCAAGCAATATGGCGGCGACCTGATGATCGGGGCCTACGGCATCGTCAACCGCCTGGCATTCTTCTTCGTGATGATCGTCATGGGTATCAACCAGGGGATGCAGCCCATTGCGGGTTATAACTTCGGTGCGCGGCAGTACGACCGTGTGCTGCGCGTGCTGCGGCTGACGATCATCGGTGCCACGTGCGTCACGGGCGCCGGGTTCCTGATGGGCGAACTGGCGCCCCGGCTGGCGGTGTCGGCCTTCACGAACGACCCCGAACTGATCCGGCTGGCGGTCGAGGGAATGCGCATCGTCTTCCTCTGTTTCCCGATCATCGGGTTCCAGATGGTGGCGACCAATTTCTTCATGAGCATCGGCATGGCCGGCAAGGCGATCTTCCTGTCGCTTTCGCGCCAGCTGCTTTTCCTGATGCCGGGGCTGATCTTCCTGCCGCACATCTTCGACGTCTATACCCGTTGGGACGGCAGCTGGGGCGTGTGGTGCTCGATGCCGCTCTCGGACCTGCTGGCGTCGGTCGTGGCCTTCTGCATGCTGGCCTACCAGCTGTGTAAATTCCGGGCCAAGATGGATGCGGCCCCGGCAACTAACAATCCCGAATAATCCGCGACTATGAAAGATAAATTCGTCATCAATATCGGGCGGCAGCTCGGAAGCGGCGGCAAGGCCGTCGGCGAGGCCGTGGCGGCGAGACTCGGAATCGGCGTTTACGACAAGCAGCTGATCAATCTGGCCGCCGAGCAGAGCGGCATCTGCCCCGAAATTTTCGAGAAAGCCGACGAAAAGGAGTCGCGCAACCTGTTCGCGACCTTCATCGGCTATCTGCGTTCGCCGTTCGTCGGAAGCGAATATTCGGGGAGCAACGTGCTGAGCAGCGACGCGCTGTTCAAAATCCAGAGCGACGTGATCCGCGACCTCGCTTCGCGCGAATCGTGCGTTTTCGTGGGCCGCTGCGCCGACTATATCCTGCGCGATCATCCGCGCACCGTGAATATTTTCATCGCGGCCGGCCGTGCCGAACGTATCGAGCGGCTCTGCCGCCTGCACGGCATCGCGCCCGGAGAGGCGGAGAGCCTGATGGACCGCACCGACGCCCGGCGCGCCGCCTACTACAATTATTACAGCAGCGGCACGTGGGGAATGGCCGAGACCTATGATCTCTGCATCGATTCGTCGGTGCTGGGAATCGACGGTACGACCGGTTTCGTGCTGGAATTCGTGGAACGCAAACTGGGCGTGAAGCCCTGAGCGGACGCTTTTTTTGTTAATTGATTGCCTATGATACTTGCAGATCAGATAAAGGATTTGGAACAGCGCAGCGGTGCGCTGGAGCGCTGTCTGAACATCGAACAGAAGCGCATCGACCTGCTCAACGAAGAGGAGAAGACCCAAGTGCCGGATTTCTGGGACAACCCGGATCAGGCGCGCGAACAGCTGCGCCGCGTGGCGGCCATCAAGGCGTGGGTGGACGATTACGACGCCGTTGCGAAGGACGTCGAGGATCTTGCGCTGATGCCCGAATTCGTGAAGGAGGGCGTGGTGAGCGAGCAGGAGATGGACGCCCATTATGCGCAGACGCTGGAGCGCATCGAGAAACTCGAAATGCGCAACATGCTGCGCCGCGACGAGGACAAGCTGGGGGCGATTCTCGACATCAACGCCGGGGCCGGCGGCACCGAAGCGCTCGACTGGGCGTCGATGCTGCTGCGCATGTATACCCGCTGGGGCGAGGCGCACGGCTACAAGGTCAAGGTGCTCGACTATCAGGCCGGCGACGAGGTGGGGGTGAAATCCTGCACGCTGGAGTTCGAAGGCGAGTATGCGTACGGCTACCTCAAGAGCGAGAACGGCGTGCACCGCATGGTGCGCCTTTCGCCCTTCAACGCCAACAACAAGCGGCAGACGACTTTCGCCCGCCGTGGACGATACGATCGAGGTGACGGTGAATCCCTCGGACATAGAGTGGGATACGTTCCGAGCCAGCGGTGCGGGCGGTCAGAACGTCAATAAGGTCGAAACCGCCGTGCGCCTGCGTTATCACGGCAAGGATGCCGATACGGGCGAAGCGGTGGAGTTCCTGATCGAGAACATGGAGACCCGCTCGCAGCTGATGAACCGCGAGAACGCCATGCGCATCCTCAAATCGAAGCTCTACCAGCGCGAGCTGGACAAACGCATGGCCACGCAGCAGGCTTTGGAGGCGTCGAAAAAGAAGATCGAATGGGGTTCGCAGATCCGTTCCTACGTCTTCGACGACCGCCGCGTCAAGGATCACCGGACGGGCGTGCAGACCTCGGCCGTCGAAGCCGTCATGGACGGGGGGCTGGACGAATTCATCAAGGCTTACCTGATGGAGTACGGCGCCGAAGCCTGATCCGGGGTTTCGCCGTACGAAAAGATCGCTATCTTTGTAAGATGAAGAGACTACTCGTTTTCCTGACGCTTGCGGCTTTTGCCGTCATGCCGCGCGCTGCGGCTCAGGGGGCGCAGCCCGGATCGGCCTGCGGCGCACCGCTTCCGCATGCTCCGGTGCTGGTCGGCATGACCGACACTGCGGCCTACTTCCCGAAACTGAAGGGCCTGCGCGTGGCCGTGCTGGCGAACCATACCGCCGTCGCGCGTTTCTGCGAACCGGCGCAGGGGAAATATGCGGCAGAGGCGGAACGACTGCCGGAAGTATCCGCAGGCGACGCGGCGGCTTTGCCGGACAGGGCCGGGAATTTGCCGGGGGCTTCCGCCGACGGGACGATCCATCTGGTCGATCTGCTGCACGGCCGCGGATTCAATGTGACGGGGATCTTTTCGCCCGAACACGGATTCCGGGGAACGGCCGATGCGGGCGAGCATGTCGGAAACTCGGTGGACGGGCGGACGGGAATCCCGATCCGGTCGCTCTACGACGGCAATACCAAACGCCCCTCGGACGAGGCGATGCAGTCGTTCGACGTGCTGGTGGTCGATATGCAGGACGTCGGACTGCGGTTCTACACCTATTATATAACGATGCTCCGCATGATGGACGCCTGCGCCGAATTCGGCCGTACGGTCGTCGTGCTCGACCGGCCCAATCCCAACGGGCATCTGGTCGACGGGCCGGTGCTCGACATGAAGTACAAGTCGGGCGTCGGAGCCTTGCCGATTCCCGTGCTGCACGGGCTTACGATGGGCGAGATCGCCCGGATGGCCGTCGGCGAGGGGTGGAGCCGGAAATGCAGGCTGGATGTGGTCTGCTGCCGCAATTACACCCATGCGACACCTTACGGGCTTCCGGTCGCGCCGTCGCCCAATCTGCCGACGCAGCGTGCCGTCTACCTCTATCCGTCGCTCTGCCTCTTCGAAGGGACGGTCGTCAGTCTTGGGCGCGGAACCGACAAGCCGTTCGAAATCTACGGCCATCCCGATATGAAGGGGTATGGATTCTCGTTTACGCCACGGCCGACGGCAGGGGCCAAGCATCCGCCGCTGGAGGGACGGCTCTGCCACGGCGCCGACCTGAGCCGAATGCCGCTCGACGAGGCGCGGCAGGTGGGGCTGACGCTGCGCTATGTGATCGAGGCTTATCGCAATCTGGGCTTGGGCGAGCGGTTCTTCACTCCGATGTTCGAAAAACTCATCGGCGTGGGCTATGTCCGCGAGATGATTCTCGCCGGGGCTTCGGAAGCGGAAATCCGCGCGTGCTGGCAGGAGGATCTCAGCCGTTTCCGCCGCCAGCGCCGGCCGTATCTGCTCTATGCGGAGTGAAACTCCCTGTTTTTGAGTGGATTTTAATTTTTATTCGGAATTTTTTTCACCTGCATATTTGCTACATATCTTCGCAATCGGTTCCGGTTCGTAACCGATAACGGGATAACTCTGCCGAGTTGTAACCAAAACGTCCGCCGGATGGATTCGGCGGACGTTTCGTGCCGGAGCCTGCCGGTACAACCGCAGGGATAAATGCCTATCTTTACCTGCGTAGCGATTCTGTAAAACCCTTGCCGGAAGAATGGTTATGTCGATTCTGTCTGTTTACTAATTAAAATTTAAGCCTATGACACTTAGATCCTACATGCGTGTGTTATCGGCTGCCATTGCTCTTCTGTTCGTGGCGGTCGGTTGCAAAGATTCGGACGAAGAAATTCCCCCCCCCTCGGAAAAGTACACCTTTGATATAGCCGTTTCGGATATCAGGGTTGCCGACGCCGTGGTTACCGTAACTCCCAGCGATGCGCTGGCTACCTATTATTGCTCTGTCGTCAAAAAGGCCGATTTCGATAAATTGGGATCCGACGAGGCTTATCTGGACGACGATATCGATTATCTGAAGGCTCAGGCCGAAAAAAAGCAGCTGACCTTTAAAGCCTATCTGGAAACCGTAATCGCCACGGGAAGCGAACCGATCAAATTCGTCACGCTGGAGCCTTCGACCGACTACTATGCCTATGTATACGGCATTACGCCGGAGGGCCGGGTTACGTCCGATTTGAAGAAGACGCCGTTCACGACGGCGACCCCCGAACCGACGGAGCTGACCTTCGAATTCAAGGTGGAGAATATCACCATGACGGCCGCCGATATCGCCGTCATTCCCTCCGACGACGAAGCTCCCTATTATTTCGACGTGATTGCGGCGGCGGCCTACGAGGGAATGTCCGAGGACGAGATTCTCGCCGACGTTTTGGACGCGATCATTCCCGCCTATCTGACGCAGGGACCGGACGGTTACCCTGCGGAGATGTTCGAAGGAATGCTCGCTCTGAAGCCCGGAACCGAATACTATGTCTACGCCATCGGCTACGATGCCGAGAAGGAGGAACCTACTTCGGAGCTGCAGATGTACAAATTCTCGACGACGGCGCCTACGGGCGAAGCGCCTGATCTGACTTTCTCGGCCCGTGCCGGCGATGCCGACGGAAACAACACTTCGACGATGATCTACTGCACTGCCGTGTCGGAGGCCGCCGTATCCGCCAAGATGGCGTGTCTTCCGAAGCAAATCGTGGATGATTTTATCGGGCAGGGCGCTTCGCTCGAAAATATCGCCGATGCCAACGGTCAGGATGTCAAGAGCGAGGATATTGCCGCCCTGAATGCGAAGGGAGGTCTCGGCCTGACGCTGGCGGGCGACGTGATCGTGCCTTCGACGGATTATACGGTGATTTTCAAAGTCGTCTCGGCCGGCGGACGCTCCACGGTGAAGAGCGAAAACGTCTCTACGACCTCCGGTGACGTGCCGCCGTCGGACCTCACTTTCTCCATTGCGGTGACGGAGCTGAAAGCCACCTCGGCCATGGTGACCGTGACGCCCTCGAACGATACCGAGACCTATTTCTTCGATATCCAGCCCAAAAAACTGATCGACGAGAATTTTGCCGATGACGCTTCGCTGATCGCGGCGCTCGATGAAACCTATGCGAAATACGGCGGCATCGCCGGAATGCTGAGCCAAGGCGAAGACGGTTACAAACCGACCTCCCTGACGGCCGGGACCTCCTATTACGTGCTTGCCTTCGGGTACAATACGGCGGCGACGACGGCCGTTACGCGCCATGAGTTTACAACGGAGACAGCGGCGACCTCCGATCTGACGCTGTCGATCGCTATCGACACCTCGGCGGAGCCGATTCCCGGCGGTGTGACGGCTGCGATTACGGCCTCCAACGACGAAGATCCCTATATGCTCGATTTCATGCTGGCCGATGAAATCAAGGGCATGTCCGATGCCGAGATCATCGCTTCCGTCGAGCAGAAGTACGGCCAGATTATCTCGTGGCTTCTGGTGACCGGCGATTATGCGACCGTACCTACGGATTTCGGTGGGGAACTCGCCATGATGCCCGGCGCCGAATATTATCTCGTTGCGTTCGGATACGACGGCGCTTCGGCGACGACGGGCGTCACGAAAGCCAAGTTCACGGCGGGCGCCGGGCCTGACGCCGCGGGTACCGGATTCACCTTCAAAGTCGAAGACATCACCTCCGGCGGTGCGACGGTAACCGTGGAGACGACCAAAGAGCCCGTTACCTATATTTGGGACGTGATTTCCGATGCCAGCTATACCCAGCTGGGCGGAAACGCCGAAGCGCTTGTGTCGCACGTAACGGACATGTTTGCGCTCTACGGTACGGCGCAATACGGAAATCTGACTCCCGTGCAGGTTATCGCCGGGCTGGGCGCTTGGTATTCGGGCGCTTCCTATGCGTACGGCAAACTCTCTTCCAAAACGGCCTACAGGCCTTATGCCGCATGTGTGGACCTGAGTGGCAACGTTGTCGGCACGCCTGCCGTCGGCGAAATATTCACGACGCTCGAAGCCGTAGCCGGTTCCGCGACGGTGGAGGCGGCCTACGACAAGTACTTCGACGGCGACGAGATCGTTGCAGCCGGAGTATCATCCAATGCGTCGGGAAAAGCGTATATTCCCGTAACGGTTACCTCTTCGGCGGATGCCGCGCATTGGTACGTAGCCCTTTATACCGGCGATTATACGGATCCCGGAGCGGTTTCCGAAGCTACGATCATCAACGCGCTGAAGTCTCAGGGCGTGAAGGATGCCGCGAAGATTAATTTCACCTGCTCGTGGGATACCCAGTGTACCTTCCTCGCTGTTGCCGAAGACGCAACGGGCAATGTCGGTGAGATTTTCCGGCTGGGAGTGCGCTTCACCAAGTCCGGTGCGTCGCCCATATCCGAGCTGACGGGAGCGTCGAAAGCCGCGGCCGCAGGCGTTAAACTGCCCGTGTTGTGCAGTTCGCTGCTGCCCGGACTCGATGTTCCGAAGGTTCTCCGGCCGCTCGAAGAGCCGAACATGCCGCAGGCCGCCGCTTCGCAGTTGATAAATCTGCGCCGGGAGCGGACTACGGACCTGTCTGAAAAGATGGTCCGGGGGGCGGAAATGTCCGGCGATGCCGATGCGATATCCGGTGGCAAACCCGCTCAGATCAAATGCTTTGTCGGCAAGAATGCAGGCATGAAGCAGGCCGAAGAGGTCTCTTTGAAGAAAGCTATTGCGGCGCGGGCTTTGAACAACAGAGTCCGGACTCCCAGAAGATAGCTTCCTCCATATTCCTATAATCGAGCTGCGGCGCATATGCGCCGCAGCTTTTTTGTCTGTGGAAATCGGCTTTCGGGAAGCCGATCCCGGAATGTCCGGCCCGCGCCGAGGTCCGGCATGCGTCGAAAATAAATTTTTTGAAAAAATCTGAAAAATATTTTTTCCTTCGGAAATATTACTGAATATTGCCGTCGATGATTGGATTTTGTAATCAAATGTCCCGGAATTTCTCAATATTGTAATCAAACGGCCTGCGAAACCTGATCCGGCATGCCGTTTTTCTTGTATCTGAATGATACAATTACGAATATAAATACTTATATTTGCTAACGTAATATAATTTTTAGCGTTCCTTGCCGGACGAATTGTTATATCTTGTCAATTTTATTAATTTAATTTTAAGCCTATGACGCTCAAATCTTACTTGCGCATGTTATTGGCAGCCGTGACTCTTCTGTTTGTCACCTCAGGCTGTAATGACGACGACGACAAAGTCGGACCCCCCCCCTCTTATTCGTTTAGTGTCGCTGTTTCGGATGTAGCCCAGACCGAAGCTACCGTAACGGTAACTCCCAGCAACGACCAAGCTACCTACTATTATGCGGCTGTAAAGAAGGCCGAGTTCGACACGTTCGAGTCCGACGCGGCCTATGCCCAGCATATTCTCGACAATCTGAAAGCTATCGCGGATAAGAAGGTGCTGCCGCTCAGCGAGTATCTCGCAACGGCCCTCGTCAAGGGAAGCGCACCGCAGAAAATCACCGATCTGACGGCCGGCACCGACTACTACGCCGTTGCGCTCGGCATGCTGACGGACGGCCGCTTCACCTCCGATCTGGTGAAAGAGGCGTTCAAGACGGACGATGCTCCGGAGCCTGCTCCTGAATTGACCCTTTCCATGAGAGCGGGCGACGCCAGCGGTGCGAACACTTCTTCGTATGTCACCTGCCATATCAAGTCCTCGGATATAGTTTCGGCAAAAGCGGCATTCCTTATGAAATCTGCTGTCGATAAGGCGCTTGCCGAGGGAAAAACGCTTGCTGAGATTTTGGCCGGAGTTACGACTGATCCGACACTTAAGACTGAGCAGGTTGAGAAGATAAACAGCGCTGACGGTTATGACCTGCCTTGCCGCGGTGTGCCTGCTGCTACGGCGGTTACGGCGATTGTTTCCGTTACGAGTGCCAATGGAAAAACAACGGTCGATTCAGCTTCGGCAACTACTGATGCTGCTCAGGGCGGCGATTTGACTTTTACTATCGCTGTAACGAATATCGGAGCGAAAGGCGCTGATATTAACATTACTCCGTCTAATAATTCCGATACCTATTATTTTGATATTTATCCGGCTTCCGTTGTCGATCAGATACCTGATGACAATCAGTTGATTGCAGCTATTATTGGCGCGAATGACGGTGATGTTACCAAATATTTGTCTACGGGTCCTGATGGCTATTCTAAGGAGCTGATAGAGCAATATATTCCTTTTGATCCTGAAACGGAATATTGTGTAGTCGCTTTCGGATGTAACGGAACTGCTGGAACAACGGCAGTGACCAAAGAGAGGTTTACCACACTTGCAGATGACGGTGAAACGGGCGATGGTCCGGAACTGACTTTGACACTTCGTGCTGGAGATGCTAATGGTGCAAATACAGACACTAAGGTTTATATGGGAGCCTATGCTCCGACTGCAACAGGTGCGTATTATGGAGTATTTTTAACTTCGGATGTTGAAAAAGTACTTGCTCAGGGAGCTTCTTATGATGCTATAGTTACTCAGAACGGAACAGATATGTCTACTAAAGACGGATGGTTGGACGGGCTTGTTCAGAATCCCGGAATTGGAGTAACCTTTAGTGGATTAGATCCCGCTACTTCCTATACTTGTATTTTAAAAGTTACGGATTCGGCTGGTAAATCGACTACAAAGCATGTCGCAGCCACTACTGAAGGTGGTGGGGAGGCTTCCGATGCTTACAAGGCATGGCTCGGTACGTGGACTTTAACCAGCACTTCGTCTGAGGTGAATGCTGCGCCGCTTTCTTTCGACGTTACGTTCATTCAGGGGGTTGCTAATTCATCCTATAAATTACAAGGATGGGGCATTACTACGATTCGTGACCAGTCGCAGATTCTTCCGTCGGCTAAATTCGATAGTGCTACCGGAAATTTTGAGATATTGGAAGGCCAGAGTTTATATACCGATCCGGAGGATGGAAGTGTCCTGACTCTTACAGGACGGGCACTTTTGCAGGGAAAATATTATATTATTAACGGTGGTTATCCCGGATTTACCGGAAAGCTTAATGCAGATAAAAACTCAGCAACGATTACTCTATATCAAGGAAGTGTCGAGGGAATGGGTAATTTTACTACCAGTTCGATGGACTTCTTCTGGGTTCTTGGACAAGATATTTATTGGCAAAAGGCAGCTGAAGGATATACCGATAAGGATTATCCGATAGGTCCTTATACAATGACAAGGAAGAGTTCAGGTGCTTCTGTAGCTGCTTCGAAGTCTGCTGCTACAATTCTGCATGCAAGTAAACTGTCGAGTGTACTTTCTGGATGTACAGTTCTGTCAACTTCAGTTAAGCAGAATGGCGTGGTATTCGAAAGCCAAGTAGCAATGCCGAGCTCGCTTGTATTCGATCGTCCTGCTGCGTCGGGGACTGTCATTGGCAACAGTGGGAAATTTGAAAATGCTGGATTGAAAAAGCAGATTTCAAATAACTTGGATAATAACACGGATTTCCAACTCTTGAATAGGTTGTAAGAGTTTGAATAATCATATCGAACTGCGGTCCAATTTGGACCGCAGTTTTTTTATTGGAAATATATATGTGCTTCGGACATATGGAGACGGTTTGTGAAAATTTTCATCGGAAAATGAAATAATACGCCTGATTTATTGTGTATTTGAATAATTCAGATATTTTTCCTGCGGCTTTTTATTATTCACCCACTTAAATAATTTAAGCTATGAAAAAATCCTACTTGTTCCCAAATTTCGTACTGCCGCTATTCGGTGCATTGGCGGTAATGTGTGCGGGTTCCTGCTCGCAGGAAATCCTCGAAGTATCCGAAGACCTTGCGCCGGATAATCCGCAGACGCGCGCAGGCATTGCTAAGATCGGCATTGTCAGTAATCCTGCGGGAAGAGGAATTGGCGATGAGTATTATGGAAAGGATATAGATTATACGTTTAACCTCGTGACGTCAGGAGTTGATGCGGGTATAGAAGTGATAAGTACAAACGTGTCGTTCTTTACTACGATAGACGGCGGCATCGATCAAATTTCACGGACCGATAAATCGCTGAAACTACGTTTTACAAAATGCGGTGTTTATCAGATATTGGCAACACGGAATTATCGTGATCTTGCGAACCCGTCGGGGCCGATTATGCTCCAACAGGCAACCATTACTTGTCGGGTGGCGTCGCCTGTGGCAAGCATCGAAGGTCCGAGTTCTGTAGCACTCGGTAAAGTTTATAATTTCAGTGTCAATTTTGAAGATCCTGATTATCCTGATCCCAATCTGGAAATCACGGAATCGGTTTTTAATGATCCGCAGTGTACGATTATCAATAACGACGGAGCAGGGAACTATTTGATTCGTTTCGACCAGCCGGGTGCGTATGCGATTAAACCCGGCTTGACATGGGCTAACTCTTCCGATGTTATGAAGGTCGGTCCACATTATTGTGTGGAGGTGTTTTTCAGACCGGAGATGAATTATGGGTTCAGAAAAGGTATTTCTAAACTAGGTGTAATGTATCTGAATCATATTAATTTGTGCGATCAGCAACAAGATGTTTATGCTTCTTTGCCATATAGAGTGTATTTCAAGTATAAAGAGGTGGGCATAAGGTCTAATGGAATTGCTTTTGAGGTCGTTGATTGGAAAGAAATCCGTCAGGCGGCTGGAGAGTCTGGAAAAGTTATTATGCCTGCTACGACAACTCCAATGGATGGCATTTTTATGGGGCCTAATCCGGATCTTCCCGGAGATTATTGGAAAATAGAGATTCCGAGAGATAGATGCTATTCTTTGGAAGAAGCTGGAGGAATTGTTATTCCGGGAAAACCGATTGAATAACTTTCTCAGCCCAACGCCTAAACAACACGCCCGAAGCATAATGCTTCGGGCGTGTTGTTCCATGTTGTAACCGTGCGTTATTCCGGAAT